>Ga0193753_10000647_pt1 | contig 33011 bp, 31 predicted proteins | sample H1c2metaG_FD_144925 | JGI IMG/M metagenome (GOLD analysis project Ga0193753, IMG submission 144925) | Soil microbial communities from a riparian zone of the East river system, Colorado, United States - H1c2 | ecosystem: Environmental > Terrestrial > Soil > Riparian zone | place: USA: East...
TTAATTCGCGTCCCAGGTGCCGTGCCACTGCACACGGCGAGCTTCGGGCACTTCGGTCCAGCCGCGGCGTGCCACCGAGCCTCGCAGGGCGGTCCAGGCCCGCGCCACGCGCGCACGCGCCTGCGTGGGAACGGCGCTGGCAGCCATCGAGACACGCTCGTAGTCGACGGTCAGGTCGTACTCACGCGCCAGCAACGCCACGCGGCCCGTGCCGCGAAACACCTGGTCAGCGTCGGGCCCCGTGCCCTGGACATTCGCAAGCATTATTTCGCCTTCGGCAAGCGTGGCATTGGCGACGAGCTGATGGCTGCTGTCGCTTCCTTCCGTCTCGAGATCGAAACGTCCGGTGAGTTCACGCGCCAGTTCGCCCTGAGGATCGACGGGCCAGGTCAGCTCACCGGCCGCATGCAGCGTTTCCATGGGCCATTCCGCGGGCAAGTCGACGCCGCGCAGAAGCGCCGCCAGGTGTTCCGTGTCGGCGGTGAACTCGAGGCGGCAGCGTGTCTCACCGCTGACGCACTGGCCGTGCGCAGCCAGCTGATGCTGCGCGGTTTGCACGGACTCCAGGGAGAACCCTACGCCGTTGTCATGCCGCATCAGCGTGGCCTGCACCGCGCCCAGGCTGCGATCCGAATAACGCAGGTCGTCAAACACCACGGCGAGCTCACCGTTCGCGGGCAACATCGCTGCCGCCGCGGCGAGCACCGTGGGCGAGCGACGCATGTCGAGCCGATCGATCTTGATACGCGGCTCCGACGAGCTTCCGGCGCGGCGCAGTTCGCCCGTCACTCCCTGCACGTCGAAGCGCGCGATGGTGACGCCGTTCTCGACGGCCCCGCGCATCGTCATGTCGCGGCCAGCCTCGACGTCGAAATCACGAATGCCATTGGCGTCGACATGCAGGGTGGCGTTCACGGCAAATGCACGCGCCGCGGGTTTGTCGAATGGCGCGGGCAGCCGGCTCTCGACACCGGCAAGCGTGCTGGCGAGAGAAACCTTCCAGGCCTCGTCGAGGCGTTGCAACGTGCCCGTCCAGGAGAGCTCGCCGTTGACGCGATTCGCCGCTTCCGTCTTGCCTAACAAGCGCAGCAGTGGAGCCGCATCCGCGATGCCGTTGATGGCGAAACTCGAAATGCCAGGCGCCGTGCGCCGCGATTCGATTTCGACCGGGCCGCCTAACCAGAGCCCCTCGAGTGCAAGCCCGCGCAATTGCCCGTTGGCGTAACGCAGGGTGCCGGAAAGACTCTCGACCGGAGGCAGTTCGCCACCGAGAGGTATCGACGCATCCGCAAGCCGCGCGCTGACGCGCCACAGATCCGGCTGGCGGATTTCTTTTTCACCGCGTGCATCGGCTTCGAGCGTGACAGTGCCGGTGAGACGATCGAGCCCCTGTGCCTTGAGCGCGCGGCGCAACACGGGCGATGCCAGGTTGCCCTGCAGCGCGGCGTGCAACCGCGGCGCGCCGGTGCGCGGCCAGTCGAGGCGCGCCGACGTCACGGCGAGCTGATCCACTTCGCCACCGTCGAGCAGCAGCGTCGTGTGGCCACGCGAGAACTCGAGCGTGCCGCGTCCCGCCGACAGCCGCGGCTGGTCTTGGGTCGAACTGACGAGCCCGGCCAATTTCAGCGAACCGCTCGAGCGCTGCCAGTTGACGGCGCGATCGCCCGCACTGCGCATCGGCAGCAGCGTGAGCTTGCCGTCGACGACGACACCTTGTTCCATGTCGGCCATGAACGAGGGCGCTGCCGCATCGGGCGCGAGCATCGCCCAGCCATCGAGCAGCAGCGCGCGGTCGAGATTCGTGACGGTGACTACGAGAGTCTTGGCCCGCGCCGCGGCGTCGTTCAATTCGCCGTTCCATTCGCCTTGAGCCGCGAGAGTGCCGTCGTCGCTGCGCAGGGTGAAGTCTTCGAAACGAACGGTTGCGCCAGCGGAATTCAGCGCCACCAGCCGGCCGCCGAGATTCACGGCGCGTGGCTCCTGCGCGCCCGGGACGCGCAGATGCAGGGTGTTCACGGGGTCGAACGTGAGCGCGAGCTCGCCGGCATCGAGCTGCAGGCTTGCGGTTACCTGGCCGACGCGCGCGTGGTCGAAAGCGCGCTCGAGCTCGGCCCCGTCGACCTTCGCACCGAAACTCCAGCCACCGGTGTTCACACGCGAATCGAAGCGCACGTCGCGAAGCTCGCCACCGAGCGCTGTCCAGCCACCCGGGAAAGCGGCGACGCGGTCCTCGAGCTGCGGTTCGAGCAACCGGGTAATGAATTCCGCAGCCATGAACGGCACACGCCCGGCGGCAAGCGTGGTGCGCGCGATGCGCGTGGTACCGGGCTCGACGCTGACGCGCGCCGACATTTCAGGCGCGCGCTCCAGGCGCGCGCCGCGGGTGAGTTGCAGATCCGCGAACTGGAACAGGAAATCGTCCGCGTCTCTTTCGAGCTTGCCGCTCACCGTCAGGTGATCGAAGCGCGTGCGCGCATCGTCGGCGAACTCGAGTTCGCGGGCGCTCGCCTGCCAGTTGCCAGAGTGGATGAGCCCGTCCTTCAGGTTCAACATGGCATCGAGCGTGCCGCGGCCCTTCGCGTCGATGAACGGCATCTTGGCGAGGAACACACGCCGCGCGATCAGGCGCAGATCGCCAGAGACACGGGAGCCGGCGCCGAGCCCTTGCAGTTTCGCGGACAGGAACAGGGACTGGCCCACATCCTGCGAGAGCAGCATGGTGCCGAATGCGTTGAATGTCGTGGGGCCGCGGGTCAGAACTGCCTGGCTCAACGTGAAGGTGTTGCGCGCGGCGCGATCGCCGCGGCGCTTGAGATGCACACGCGCGCCTTCGACTTCGACGCGTCCGTTGGGCATGAGCTCGACCCACGCCGCGAATCGCCGCACCAATGCCGCTTCGTCGTCCTGCGACAACGCGGGCCTGCTCGCGCGCGATGCGCGCACGCCGGCCGCCGGAACCTGGATGGCGTCGCCGATGATCTCGATGTCCGGGGACTTGAGTGTCACGTGCCCCAGCGAAAACTGGTGGTGTCGAAGGTAGTCCCAGGTATCGAATTCGACGCTCAGCGCGGGCGCGACGACCCGCACGCGACCCTGCTTCGGATCGGTGAGCTCAACGCGTTCGAACACGGCGCTCATGCCGTCGAGGTTCCAGGCGAAATGCACGTTGTCGAAACGCACGTCGAGACCGGTGCGATCGGTGATGAGTTTTTCGAGATTGGCGCGCTGCGCCGGTACGCGTGCCGCGACGACCCGCGTGAACACCATGATCAGTGTGCCGAGCAGCAACAAACAAAACGTGACCAGCACCGTACGTCTCGCCCAATGCGAGCCGCTTTCTTCTCCCCTGTGTTCAAGGGCAGCGTCGGTCATTTCTCCTGGTCATCTCCATCAAGCCAGCACCACATCGTATTGGTCGAAGCCGTAGAGCGCTTCCACCTGTAGTCGTATCGGCCGCCCCACCTGGTGCTCGAGCTCGGCGAGCACTGCCGATTCATCGTCAAGCAGGCGATCGATCACATTCTGATGAGCCAGTATTAGCAGTTCGCGTGACTCGAATTGCCTGCTCTGGCGCACAATTTCACGGAATATCTCGTGGCACACCGATTCGGGAGTCCGCACGAAGCCCCGCCCTTCACAACTGGGACATGCCGCACAAAGCAAATGTTCCAGGCTGTCGCGCGTTCTCTTGCGGGTCATCTCCACCAGCCCCAGCGACGAGACGCTGGCGATGTGGGTCTGCGCGTGGTCGCCCGCCAGCGCACGCTGCAGTGCTTCCATGACCTGGGTGCGGTGGGCCAGGTCCGCCATGTCGATGAAATCGATGATGATGATGCCGCCCAGGTTGCGCAGCCTGAGCTGCCGGGCAATGGCCACGGCTGCCTCGAGGTTCGTACGGTAAATCGTGTCCTCGAGATTGCGATGGCCGACGAATCCGCCGGTATTGACGTCGATCGTCGTCATCGACTCGGTCTGGTCGATGACCAGGTGGCCGCCGGACTTGAGATTGACGCTGCGCTCGAGCGCCTTGCCGATTTCCTCCTCGACTCCGTGCAGATCGAAAATCGGCCGCGGGCCCGTGTAGAGGTCGATGGACGTGGTGCTGCCCGGCATGAAGCTGGCCGCGAATTCCAGCATGCGGGCATGCGACGCGGCGTTGTCGACCAGCACGCGGTCGACGCCGCGCGCCAGCTCGTCGCGCAGGATGCGCGTGGGCAGTGGCAGGTCTTCATAGACCAGTTCGCCGGCCCGCGCGAGCATGCCGCGCTCCTTCACGTGTACCCACAGACGCCCGAGATACTCGATGTCATCGCGGATCTGCTCCATCGACGCGCCCTGCGCGGCGGTTCGCACGATGTATCCGCCCGTGGCCTGCGCGGGCACGGCTTCGGTCACCAGCGCCTTCAGGCGCGCGCGCTCGGCCTCGTCGTCGATGCGCGCCGAAACGCCGATGCCTTCGCCGCGCGGCATGTAGACCATGAGGCGTGACGGCAAAGCCACGAAAGTGGTTAGGCGCGCGCCCTTCGTGCCCATCGGGTCCTTGACCACCTGCACGAGGATGTCATCGCCCTCCTTGACGAGCGCGCGAATGTCCTCCCCGCTCGGAGCTCCGACCAGCGTGCTTTCCGGATTGGGAGCCACGATGTCCGCCGCATGCAGGAACGCGGTGCGCTCGAGCCCGACGTCGATGAACGCCGCCTGCATCCCCGGCAGCACGCGCTGGACGCGGCCCTTGTACAGGTTGCTGACGATGCCACGCCGGCTCTGCCGCTCGATGAACAGCTCCGTGAGGATGCCGTTTTCCACGAGCGCCGCGCGATTCTCGCGTGGCGCCACATTGATGAGAATTTCCGTCGTCACTCCGCCCCCTCGACTTTCGCAGGCAAACTACCGCCCCACACAGCAATGCCTGCCTGCCGCAGCAGGTGCGCCGTCTCGAAGAGCGGCAGGCCCATCACACCGGTATAGGTTCCGGAAATGCCGGTGACGAACACGGCACCGAGCCCCTGGATCGCATAGGCGCCCGCCTTGCCCCGCGGCTCGCCGCTTTCCCAGTATGCGTGGATCTCCTCGCTCGACAGTTGCGCGAAGCACACCTGGGTCGACGTATGAAACAGCATCTGGTGTTCGACCGACCAGAGCGCGACCGCGGTGTGGACCATGTGGTCGCGTCCGGAGAGCTTGCTCAGCATCGAGTGAGCCTCGGCTTCCGACTCGGGCTTGCCCAGGATTTCGTCGTCGATCACCACGGTGGTGTCCGCCGCGAGCACGGGCAGATCGGCATGCCGCGCCCAGACGGCTTCCGCCTTTTCCCGGGCGAGCCGCAGCACGTATTCGTTCGGCGGTTCTTCCGCCAGCGGCGTTTCGTCGATGTCGGCCGGCGTCACCACGTGGGGAACGCCGATGAGCTCTAACAACTGGCGGCGCCGCGGCGAGGCGGAAGCCAGCCTCAGCACCGGTGCCTGTTTTTCTTCTTGTTTGGTCATCGACCCCTCACTCGCGATGATACGGGTGATTCTGCAATACCGAGTGGGCGCGATACAGCTGTTCCGCCAGTATCACGCGGACCATGGCGTGCGGGAAGGTCAGCGCGGACAGGGACCAGCGAAGACCGGCCTTCTTGAGGATGTCGGGGCCGAGACCATCGGGCCCGCCGATCACGAAGGAAAGGTTGCGTCCGTCCTGCTGGCGCCGGGCCAGCCACTTCGCGAGCTCGACGGTGGTTAGGGACTTGCCGTGTTCGTCGAGCGTGACCAGGTAGTCGTCGCCGACGCGATCCAGCAGGCGTTTTTCTTCTTCGAGCTTGTTCTTGCCGATGGCGAGTTCGTCGAGGTCGATGCGCATGGCGCTGCGCAGCCTGCGGGTGTAGTCCTCGTACGCCTGGGTCACCCACTCAGGCATGCGCGTCCCTATCGCAACGATGCGAACGCGCATTTCTCTGTATCTGCTCTGGGTGTTATCGCGCGGCGCGGGCTCGCGCGGGAGCTTTGCGGACGGGCGCGCGCTTCTTGGCCGCCTTGGGCGTCTTGGTGGGTGCCTTGGGCGCCTTGGGCGTCGGCGTCGGAACGGCCGCGACTTGCGGCTCCGGCGGCTCGACGTCTTCCCAGAGCTTCTCGAGCCCGTAGAACTCGCGTACGCGCGGCAACATCACGTGGACGACGACGTCGTTGAGATCGACCAGCACCCATTCGCCTTCGCGCGCGCCTTCCACGCCGATGGGGCGGAAGTCGCTCTGCTTCGCAAACTGGAGCACACGGTCGGCGATGGATTTCACGTGACGGTCGGAATTGCCGGAGGCGATGACGACGATGTCGGTGATGTCGGTGAGGTGCCGTACGTCCATGACTCTGACGTTGACGGCTTTCATGTCATCGAGCGCGCTATTGACGATGCGCAACAGGGTCTGCGGGATGGAATTCTTGGGCTGCGCCGCGGCGCGGCGTGAAGCAGTTTTGGTGGCCATTTCTCTCCGGGAGTTAGTTAACGGGTGCGAGCATAACATCCGGACTCGCGAATGATCTCGCGCACGGTGTCCGGCACCAGGAACCGCGGGTCACGGCCCGCATCGATGATCTGGCGCAATTCTGTCGAAGATATTTCGAGCTGGGTAACGGCATGTACGTAGATCCGGCCCGCGGGCGCCTTGTGCAGGTCGTTCACCGCCCCGGTGCCCCGATCGACCATGAGTTCGCCGAGTGGGCCCTGGGTGGGCGCTTTCCAGCCCGGACGGTGCGCGACCACGACATGCGCCAGGTCGAACAGCTCGCGCCAGCGATGCCAGTTCGGCACGCCCAGGAACGCATCCATGCCGAGCAGCAGGCACAACGCGCGCTGCGGAAATTCCGCACGCAACTCGGTGAGCGTATCCACCGTGTACGAGGCGCCCGCGCGGCGCACTTCGCGATCGTCGACCACGAAGGCGGGTTGATCCGCGACCGCCGCGCGCACCATGGCCACGCGCAAGCGTGCATCGGCAAGCGTGCGTTCGCGATGCGGCGGATTGCCCGTAGGCAGGAACCTGACCTCGGCGAGTTTCAGCGACTGCCAGAGCTCGAAGGCCGTGCGCAGATGCCCGTAATGAATGGGATCGAAAGTGCCGCCGAACAGACCGATGGGACCCGCAGGTGTATTCAAGCGGCACGCGTTCCGGTGAGTGGCAGGGAGCGCCGCCCGGCGAATTCGACGATGAGCAGCGCCATTTCATCCCAGGCGTCGCCGCGATGCTGGCCCTTGATCATGCGATCGGCGCGCGAGGTCCGCGCCGCCAGCCGCGCATAGGGAAGTTTGGCGGCGCGGCGCTTGGCATTCTCGAGCGCGGCTGACGGCTTCTGCCAGCCCCGCGCGGGACCCTGTTGCGTGGTGCCCCAGACGTTCTTGATTTCGCGCGCGATCGACCAGAGCGCGAGCGTGGCCTCCACGCCCTCGCTGCGCAATCCGGCCAGGATGCGCAACGCGCGGGGCACGTCGGCGCCGAGTGCGGCTTCGCCGAGCTGGAACACGTCGAAACGCGCGCTGTCGCCGATCGACGCGGTTACCGCGGCCAGGTCGACTTTTTTACCGGATGCGATCAATCGCAATTTTTCGAGCTCTTGCTGCGCGGCCAGGAGATTGCCTTCGGTGCGATCGACGATGAATCGTACGGCGTCGTCTTCGATGTCGAGCTCGAGCGTCGCGGCGCGTGCGCGCAACCACTGCGGCAGCTTCGCCAGTTCCACCGGCCAGGTGGCGAGCCACGCGCCGGCGGACTCGAAGGCCTTCACCCACGCCGAATTGTTCTGCTCCCGCTCGAGCTTGCCGGTGATCATCAGGTAGACATTGTCGGGGCTGACGTTGGCCATCAGGTCGACGATGGCGTTGGCGCCACCCACGCCGGGCTTGCCCGAAGGCAGGCGGATCTCGATGAGCTTGCGCGACCCGAACAACGACAGGTTGTTAGACGAGGCGCGCACCGCGTCCCAGTCCGCCACGCGCTCGATGAAATGGACTTCGCGCTCGTCGAATCCCGCGCCCTTGACGCGCGCGCGGATGGCATCGGCGGCCTCACCCACGAGCAGCGCTTCGTCGCCGGACACGAGATAGGCTCGCGCGGGCTCACCTGCGAGGTGGGCACGCAATGTTTCGAGCGAGAGCTTCAATGGCGGGAGGATTTCTGCACGATCGGTGCGGATTATGGGCGACTTGCCGCCCCGGAAGCCACCCGTAACGGCCCCGATATCGGCAAAAACCAGCGGGCATCGACCTTGACTGGGCCGCCCGCGTATTCTTCACCCAATATCAACACGGACCAAATGCGGGATTGCATCCGGAATGGCCACCATCTTCGAGAAGATCATCGCGGGTGAGATCCCCGCCACCATCGTCCACCGGGACGACCGTGTCACGGCGTTCCGCGATATCAGCCCGCAGGCGCCGGTGCACGTGCTCATCGTCCCTAACAAGCCCATCCCCACGGTGAACGATGTCACCGAGGACGATGAGCGTACGCTTGGCCACATGTTCGTGGTGGCTCGCGACCTGGCGCGCGCCGAAGGCATCGCGGAAGACGGCTTCCGCCTCATCATCAACTGCAACAAGCACGGTGGGCAGGTGGTGTATCACCTGCACATGCACGTGGTCGGCGGCGCCATGCTCGGCCCGATGCTCCCCGGAGGAAAACATGGCTAGCAAGAAGAAGAAGTCGCCCAGGAAATCGAAACCCGCGAAGTCGACGAAGCGCGCGGTCAAGCCCGCCGCGCCCACACGCAAGGCAGGCGATTTCTACCCGGCGATCAAGGCATACAACACGGGTTTCCTGCGCGTCTCGGGCGTGCACGAGCTGTACTACGAAGAAAGCGGCAACCCCAAGGGCAAGCCCGTGGTGTTCCTGCATGGCGGCCCGGGCGGCGGCACGGATCCGAAGATGCGCCGCTTCTTCAATCCGAAGCGCTATCGCATCGTGTTGTTCGACCAGCGCGGCAGCGGCAAGAGCAAGCCGTCCGCGAGCCTGGTCGACAACACCACCTGGCATCTCGTCTCGGACATCGAAGCGCTTCGCGAACATCTGAAGATCGATCGCTGGCAGGTGTTCGGCGGTTCGTGGGGTTCCACACTGGCGCTGGCGTACGCTCAGAAGCATCCCGGGCGCTGTATGGAACTCGTTCTACGCGGCATCTTCCTGCTGCGGCGATTCGAGCTCGATTGGTTCTACCAGAACGACCTGGGCGCGGCGGCGATGTTCCCGGACTTCTGGGAGCGATACTTGAAGCCGTTGTCGCTCGAGGAGCGCAAGGACTGCATGCAGTCTTACTACAAGCGGCTCACCAGCGACAACCGCGAGACGCTGCTCGAAGCTGCGCGCGCCTGGTCGGTGTGGGAAAGCGCGCTGGCGTACATGAAGGTCAACGAGAGCTACATCAAGCAGGCCGAAGATCCCAGGTTCGCCGCGGCGTTCGCGCGCATCGAGTACCACTACTTCGTGAATAGCGGCTTCCTCGAACGGCCAAACCAGTTGCTCGAAGACGTGCCGAAGATCCGCCACATCCCGGCGGTCATCGTGCAGGGGCGCTTCGACGTGGTGTGCCCCGCGCGCAGTGCCTGGGATCTGCACAAGGCCTGGCCCGAGGCGGACCTGCGCATCGTGCCCGACGCGGGCCACTCGGCATTCGAGGCCAGCATCTCGCGCGAGCTGGTGCTGGCCACGGATCGCTTCTCCCGATAAATGGGGACATTCTTCGTTTCCTAGCAAAAGGGGACGCGCCTCACACGCGTCCCCCTCTTTCGTTCTGTCAAACGCGAGTCCGGGTTCGCAATCTGTGAGCCCGGTCTTGTCAGCGCGCCTTCAGCGACAAACTTCCGCGCCGATGCACCTGCTGCCCGGGCATCCGCCCGTTCGGAGGGTTGCTGACATGTCGAAGGTCCCCGCGCTCCCGCGCTACGCACGCGAACTGTTTGTCGCAATGATGCTCATCGCATTCGTGGCATTGACCCCGGGATGCGGCGGCAGCTCATCCGCCTCCGTGCCTCCGCCATCCGGCAACAACCCGCCCGACATTCCGCCTCCGCCGCCCCCGCCAGTCGAAGGCGTCGCGACGCCGACCTCCGTGGCCGTGGTCACCGCGACCAACGCGCAGTAATCGTTTCCAGGAGTTTTCCATGAAAATCTCGCTCTTCAGCGCGACGCTGCTGGTCGCGCTCGTTCAATCGCCGGCCGCGCTGGCCGATCCGCCCACCACTTCCGCCTACGCCACCGACGTGCAGAACAGCCATGTCGAAGACGCCACGTCGCGCGGCATCGGCCAGGTAAACATGATTGCCTGCATCATGGGCGCGCTGCGTCCGGATGCCACCGTGAACGATGGCGCGTACAACGCGCTCGTCGGCATGCAGAAATGCGACGCGGCGAAAGGCGGGTCGTCCGACGATGGCAGCGGCGCCAGCCAGGCCACCACGTACGCCACCGCGACCGTGAACTCCACGCGCACCAGCAACTCCGACCCGATGCGCGCGCGCATCTGGCTCGACGATCCGGAGTCCGAAGGCGCGGCGATCTTCGTGAACATGAGCGCTACCTCGGCACCCACCGCCACCAATCCCTACGGCGTGTTCCGTGTGGACTACTGCGGCAACATGGAAGGCACGCCGGACTGCGCGTTCAACGGCTTTCTCGACGGCACCGCCTCGGGCGTTTCGTATTTCGAGCGCGAACAGGGTGACGGGGGCAGCGGCACCAAGGCGCTGCGCATGACGACCACCAGCACCTCCAGCGGCGCCGGCAGCCTGCACATGGCCGACCCTAACAACTCGACCACGTTCTCGTTCGCCTACAACGCGGAATACTATCGTCGCAGTGACGACGGTGGCGACCAGTGCTTCGCGCGCGATGCGCGCGATCCGGACACGGGCATGTCGGTGTGGCGTTATGGCCTCTACGACAGCGTCACGGGCGCACGTGTCGAACGCACCTCGGGCTTTCCCATCGAATACACGCACGCGGGAACGAAGTACCAGGGTTATCTTGGCTATTACGGCCTCTCGCTTCCGCCGGCCGCGCAATCGCTGATGGTCAATGGCGATACCGTCGAGAAAGTGGACTACTCGAACGGCAATACGCCGTCGCGCACCCCGTTCACGGTGGTGAAGGCCGCGGGCAAGCTCACGAAGTACACGCGGCACACGCGCACGCTTCACGAGATCGACCAGATCAAGTTCACCACCTTCGTCGGCATGGAGGCCAACACCTTCTTCGCGGGCGCTCAGCAGAACACTCAGTACGAGCTCTACTGGGACGACGCGGCCGGCGACTTCAAGGTGACCGCGCAAATGATGTGCGGCCAGAACGGCTGCTCGACGCAGCCGTTGGGTTCGGTGCAGAGCGTCGCCGCGACGTTCTGGTCTGCGCGCGGCGGAATACAGGCCTGGTCGCAGCAGCTCGGCGGCGAGTTGTTCGTCGATCTCCAGGGCGTTTCCATCCCGGTGGATTCGAGCCTCGTACAGGTTTCCTATCGCAGCCAGGACATGGTGTACCCCTCGCAGCTTCCGGCCACGCTGCATTGTGTTCGGGACTGCCCGACTGCATCGTCGATGGCGGCGTACTTTGGTGACGGCGCGACTGCCGACTCGCCGTTCGTCACGGGCACCGCGAACAACTTCCAGCCTTCGCTGGCGGCCAACGTGGTGGGCTACACCAGCGATGCGGCCACCGCCATGCTGCTCGATGGAGCCGCTTCGCCCGTCGTGGTGAATGCGGACGCCGAGTCGCTCGAGAACAGCCCGATGTTTCGCAACGGCCTGCGCACCGGCAAGCTGTTCGTGAATCTCGCCGATGCCGAGTGCGAGACGGGTTCTGGCACTTACTGCGAGTGGCGCGTCAACAACCTCGACGTCTACTACCAGTGGGAAACCGGACCCAACCAGTACAACCAGTTCGCGGCCGTCAAAGACAGCAGCGGCGCGTTCGTGAACCTCGACCCGCCACTGCAGGTGAACTTCCAGGTGCCGACGGGCAGCGCCTACGGCCAGTACGCCGGCCAGAGCATCGTGCTCCAGTACGGTGGCTTCGGCGAGTTGTGGGGCCTGCCGGGCATCTGCGTGTCACCGCAGACCAACCAGGAAGTGGCCTGCGACGGTGGCGAGGTCAGATATGTGCCTTCGTTCGTGATCCCGCACAACACCACCAGCGGCCGCGTCACGGCCAATGGCACGACCTACCTGGTGAAGTGGCTGGATCGCGAGATCCGCTTCGCGCGCAAGGACCTGTCGGTTTGCAACGGCGCGGGCCTCACCATTCCCTCAGGACTGACGCTGCCGACGGCCGCGGACCTCAAGAATCCGTCCGACCCCGCGTCCAGCATCTACATCGGAGTCCGCCCGGCGATCAGCGCCGCTCCGCGAGTCATCCATGGTGAAGTGAAGTACTGATCCCGACCGCTCGATGGACCCCGCTTCCCGTGAGGGACGCGGGGTCTTCTTTTTTCGGGATTCTGTCAAAACGGCCTAAAGTCGATCACGTTTCGGCCGTTACAGCTGCTAGCGGGAACTACGTCTGCTCAACGCAGGGACCGTCGGTCGATTCGGGTGGTGGAGGCGGAAGGTGAACTTCCGAAACGACTCCTAATCTTTTTGAATGGCACGCCGCCTTCACTCACCCCGACTGCCGCATCACGTCCTGAGCGCAAATGTCGGGCGGCTGCTGTCATCCACGACACCGTTGCCCCGCAACCAGGTGCAGGCATCCGCCGCATCCTGCTCGAACCACTGCCGCGACGATCCCAGCCTGAAGGTGTAGCCCCAGGCATCCATGTCTTCGAGCATTCGATTGCGGCCGAGCATGGGGAGCTCATCGGCGAGCAGGATCTGCAGGTAACACACGGCGCATTCCTCGGCGTCGTCGCCACCCGCGTCGCGATCGAGGCCGGCGCGGCGCGCGGGTGACATGCACACGTAGTGGCTCAGCTCGTGGAGCAGCGAATGCAGCGGCGTATCGGCGCGCACGTACAGGATGTTGGCGCGCAATCCGGCTTCACTCTCGCCCCAGTAGGAACCGGGCAGCGTTTCGCCGCTAGCCAGCTGGCGCAGCTCCACGCCAAACCGGCTCGTGAGGTCGACCACGGATGCATGCGCGACCGTGCCCACGCGTAGCACGTCGGGACTGGATCGCGGGCCCACGTCGAACTCTAGAGAGCGGCGAGCCGCCGCATCACCAGCGCCACCAGGTCGCGAGCCAGTGCCGCACGCAGGATTTCCTGTTCGCGTTCCTTGGCGAGCAGCTGCGACTCCTCGAAGCTGATGTCGCGCGTGGCGGAGATTTCTTCCTTGTCGATGAGCGTCTTGCCCTCGGACATCACCGAGAACGTGACCTTGTACGTGAGCTCGTATTCGGTCGGGATGTTCTGCGCGGACACCGACAGGATGCGTTCCGTGAGCTCATCCTCGTGCACCTCGACGACGGCGGTCGACGAGCTCTTCGTGCGGATGACATTCACCTTCGAGGCCAGCAGCGCCTTGCGCAGGTCCTGCACGAAGTCGGTCTGCTCGTCCTTGGTGTCCACGTAGGTGTAGCCGAACTGCGCCGGCAAGGGCTGGCGGCCCTGCAGGTGGAAACCGCAGGCGGTGAGCAACAGGAGAAATGGGGGCAGCCCCCCCAGAAGAAAAACCCGGCTAGCAAAAGGGGTCAGGACTCGTTTCATACGACGATGTTCACCAGCTTGCCGGACACGTAGATAGCCTTGCGGATCTGCTTGCCGTCGACGAACTTCTGCACGTTGGCATCGGCCAGCGCCGCCGCGACCGCAATGTCCTGCGTCGCATCCGCGGGAACGCTCACGCGCGCGCGCATCTTGCCGCTGACCTGCACCGAGATTTCGATCTGGTCCTGCACCAGCGCATCCGGATCCGGCGCCCACCAGCGCTCCGTCGCCAGCGCCTGCTCGTGACCGAGCTCGCGCCAGAGCTGGTGCGTGACATGCGGGATCATCGGCGAAAGGCACATCACGGCGATTTCGAGCGCCTCGTGCGCGACCACGCGGCCAGCCAGCGTCGTGCTGTCGAACTTTCCGATCGCATTCAGCAACTCCATGACCGCTGCGACCGCGGTGTTGAAGCTGCGGCGGCGCCCGATATCATCGGTAACCTTCGCGAGCGTGGAGTGCGCGATGCGGCGCATTTCCTTCTGCGCGGCATTGAGCTTCGTCTTGTCGAATTCGCTCGTGGTGATCGCGTCCGCCGGCGGTGCCGCGTTCACCTGGTCGAACACGGCCTTCCACAGGCGGCGGATGAAACGGAACGAACCCTGCACGCCCTCTTCCGACCACTCGAGGGTCTGTTCAGGCGGCGCGGTGAACATCATGAACATGCGCGCCGTGTCGGCGCCGAACTGTTCGACCAGCGCCGTGGGATCCACGCCATTGTTCTTGGACTTCGACATGGTGCCGAGTCCGTCCCATTCGACCGGCTGGTTGTCGGTGAGCAGGATGGCGCCGCGGCGCTGGTTGGTGCCGTCGTACAACACCTCGACGTCGGCCGGGTTGAAGAAATCGCGACGCCCCGGCGCGGGCTCCCGGTAGTAAATGTGGTGCAGCACCATGCCCTGCGTCAGCAGGTTGCCGAAAGGCTCATCGATGGCGACCAGTTTCATGTCGCGCATGACCTTGGTCCAGAAGCGCGAGTACAGCAGGTGCAGGATGGCGTGTTCGATGCCGCCGATGTACTGGTCCACCGGCAGCCAGTAGTTAGCGCGCTCGTCCACCATGGTGTCCGCATCGGGGCACGCGAAACGCAGGAAGTACCACGACGAATCCACGAACGTGTCCATGGTGTCCGTTTCGCGCCGCGCATCGGCGCCGCACTTGGGGCACTTGCATTCGTAGAAGCTCGGCGTCTTGTTGAGTGGATTGCCCGAGCCATCCGGCACCAGGCCTTCCGGCAGCACCACCGGCAGCTGATCGTCCGGCACGGGCACGACACCGCACTTCGCACAGTGAATGAGCGGCACCGGGCAGCCCCAGTAACGCTGGCGCGAAATGCCCCAGTCGCGCAGGCGCCATTGCGTGCGCTTGCAACCCAGGCCCTTCTTCTCCAGCGCCGCGGCGATTGCTTTCACCGCATCGGCAGACTGAAGCCCCGTGAAATCCCCTGAATCCACCAGCAAACCACTTGCGCCATAGCTGTCGTTCCAGGCCGCGTCGGAGAACTGGGATCTCTTCAGATCCAATTCCATTTGCTCGCGGTTTTGCACGACACGATCTTTCGTGTTGTGCGGATCACTGGCAAATCCGGCGCCGCTACCCAGCGCACGCTTTAGTGCCGGGACTTTCGGATCTTCGATTACCTGCTTGATCGGGAGCGACTGCTTCTTTGCGAACTCGAAATCACGCTCGTCGTGCGCAGGCACACCCATGACGGCACCCTCGCCATACGTCATCAGCACGTAGTTGGCGACCCACACTTCGACGAACTTGCCCGTGAACGGATGCAGCACCGACAGCCCGGTGCGCATACCCTTCTTTTCCTGGGTCGCGATGTCCGCTTCCATCGTGCTGCCGCGGCGGCATTCCTCTATGAAAGCCTGCAGCGCAGGATTTTTCGCGCCCGCCGCCATGGCGATGGGATGTTCGGCCGCGATCGCCATGAACGTGACGCCGAACAAGGTATCCGCGCGCGTGGTGAACACCTTGAGCGCGCCATCGGCGCTCATGAGCGCCTTGGTGTCCGGCGCGAACGGGAACGAGATCTCGCAGCCCTCGGACTTGCCGATCCAGTTGGCCTGCATCGTCTTCACGCGCTCGGGCCAGTCGGGAAGCTTCTCGAGATCGCCTAACAACTCGTCGGCATACTTCGTGATGCCGAGGTAGTACATCGGGATCTCACGCTTCTCGACGATGGCGCCCGTACGCCAGCCGCGGCCGTCGATGACCTGCTCATTGGCGAGCACGGTCTGATCCACCGGATCCCAGTTGACGACGCCGGTCTTGCGATAGGCGATGCCCTTCTCGAGCATGCGCAGGAACAGCCATTGGTTCCAGCGGTAGTAAGACGGATCGCAGGTGGCGATCTCGCGCGACCAGTCGAACGCGAAGCCCAGCGACTTCAGCTGCGCCTTCATGTACGCGATGTTGTCGCGCGTCCACTTCGCCGGCGGCACGTTGTTCTTGATGGCCGCGTTCTCGGCCGGCAGGCCAAACGCATCCCAGCCCATGGGCTGAAGCACGCTCTTGCCCTGCATCTTCGCGAAGCGCGTGAGCACGTCGCCGATGGTGTAGTTGCGCACGTGGCCCATGTGCAGACGGCCCGATGGATACGGGAACATGGACAGGCAGTAGAACTTTCCGGCTTCGCTGGCAGCGTCTTCACGCGCCTCGAAGACGCGCTCGCGGTCCCAAAATTCTTGTGCAGCACGCTCCACCGCGGGCGCTTCGTATCGTTCTTGCATCGGGAATGTCTGGTTTTTCAGGGGCTTGAGAAGGCCGGGAAGAATACACGAGGCGGGCTGCACAAGCGAAAAAGGCGTTGAACCTGTTGCGCACCATCAGGCACGTGGCTGGGCAATTTACGGATCGGAAGCCGGATATTTCGGTGGTGATGCCGTGAATGGGAGTTCGTGCACTCCGCAGCCTTGCGAGTGGCAAGTCCACGCGGAACCACCCCCCGCGGATTCATCGGCTTCACTGCCGACATCGAGCCGACAAAATGAAAAAGGGCCAGGCCCATTGAGGCCAGACCCCTTTTACTAGGAGAAAGGGGGCTGCCCCCTTTTTTCAGCTGATGCGGATGGGCAGGAACAACTGCGCGCCTTCACGCTCGAGCAGGATGGCCACCGTCTTCGAGCCATTGGCCGTGGCGTTCTTGAGCTCGGCGATGGACTTCACCGCCTTGCCGTTGATGCCGAGGATGACGTCGCCGGGACGCACGCCCGCCTGCGCGGCCGGGCCGGTGACGTCTTCGACCAGTAGATAGCCCTCGGTCTCGGCGTTCTTGCGCTCATCGGCGCCGAGCGGACGCACGGACAGGCCCAGCTTGTCGGCCTTGGCCGGTTCTTCGACGTCCCGGTTGGCGACCTTCTGCGTTTCTTCCTGGAACTCTTCGACCTTGACGTTGAGCGTCTTGGTGCTGCCGTCGCGCCACACTTCGACCTTGGCCGTGTCGCCCGGCTTGATGGCCGAGATGACACCCGGTAGTGCGGCGGAGCGTTCCACGCCCTTGCCGTTGACGCTGAGGATGACGTCGCCGACCTTCACGCCGGCCTTCTGCGCCGGACCGTCAGCGATGACCTGCCCCACGAGTGCACCGCGCGGACGATCGAGGCTGAAGGCGTCGGCCATCTGCGCGTTCACTTCCTGGATCTGCACACCGATGCGGCCACGCGTGACCTTGCCGTTGCTCACGAGCTGCTCGCGCACGTTGTTGGCAACGTCGATCGGGATGGCGAACGACAGGCCCATGTAGCCGCCGCTGCGACTGTAGATCTGCGAATTGATGCCGACCACTTCGCCATTCAGGTTGAACAGCGGACCACCGGAGTTGCCGGGATTCACGGCGACGTCGGTCTGGATGAACGGCACCAGGTCTTCACCCGGCATGGAACGGCCCGTGGCGCTGACGATGCCCGCGGTGACGCTGTTCTCGAATGTGAACGGCGAGCCGATGGCCAGCACCCATTCACCCGGACGCAGCTTCGACGGATCGCCGAGCCGAACTACCGGGAGGTCCTTGCCTTCGATCTTGATGACTGCAACGTCGGTGCGTTTGTCGAGCCCCACGACCTTCGCGGAATATTCGCGCCGGTCCGTGGTGCGCACCGTGACTTCATCGGCATCGGCGACGACGTGTGCATTGGTGAGGATGTAGCCGTCGGCGCTCACGATGAAACCCGAGCCTTCACCCTGGCGCGGCTGCTCCTGGTAGCCGCGGCCCTGCGGACCGCTCGGATTCGGCATGCCGAAGCGACGGAAGAATTCCTGCACCGGATCGTCCGTATCTTCAGAAGATTGTTTGCCCACGCGATGCGCTTTCTCCAGCACGGAGACGTTCACGACCGCCGGACCCACCTGCTCGACGAGCGTGGCGAAATCCGGGAGCACACGGCCGTTGAGCGTGCCCACGGGCTGCGGAGACGATGGCGGCTGCGAGGGTGCGGCAACGGGCGCCGGCTGCTCGGACTGCGCCGCGGCGGCGGCAACGGAGGACTGGGGAGAACATGCGCCGACCGCGAAGGCCACGATCGCGACGCCAGCAAGGCGCCTTGCAACGAATAGCGACATATCAGCAAACCCTCGAAGCTGGGATAGGGGAAACGACATTGACGAAATAGACCGGCTGGAAAAGCCTAAGTTCAGCAGCGGTGAATCCATGTCCACTCCTTCAGACCTTCTTGCTACGACGCCCCACATAAGCACCCGCAAGGCCGAAAACAAGTGCCAAACACACTACCAGCCAGTTTCCGGTACGCGCATAGGGCGTAAGACCTATACGTGGCTGGACGCTGGCGCGCATTACATTCGCTTCATATTCCGGCGCTGTTTTGACAATTTCGCCACGGGAGCCGATTACCGCCGACACGCCGTCATTGGCCGCCCGCACCAGGGGCCGGCCGGACTCCATCGAGCGCATGCGCGAAATCTGCAGGTGCTGGAAGCGAGCCGTGGAATGTCCGAACCAGGCGTCATTGGTAACGTTTACCAGCATCGTGGCGGTGCGCAATGCGGGCAATTGCGTGGACCCGTAGGCGTCTTCGTAACAGATGCTGGCGGCGATGCGTTGTCCCGCGGTTTCCAATGGGGCCTGCTGCGCCGCGCCACGGTTGAAGTCCGAATACGGAAGGGTCATGAGCCTGAGCCAGCTGCGCACGAAATTCGGCACCGGGAAAAACTCGACGAACGGCACCAGGTGGTATTTGTCATGCCAGCCGACGCCGGGCGTGGCCTTGTCCATCGAGAGCACCGAGTTGAAAACTTCCTCTTCGCCGGTCTTGGTGTTCTCTTCCGCGCGCAAGGTTCCGACCATGAGCGACGAACCCTTCGCGCTCGCTTCCTGGTAAACGTCGCGATAGAACTCGATGTGGTTGTTAGCCAGGTCGGGAATCGCGGACTCTGGCCAGACGATCAGATCGGCGCCATGAGCTTCGCGCGTGAGCTTCTGGTAAACACCGATGATCGACTCGAGATTTTCTTCGATCCACTTCTCGTCCTGCGGAATCGCGCCCTGCACCACGGCGACGTTGATCGGCCGGCTGTAAGGCGCCGTCCACTCGATGCCGCGCAATGCGAATGCGACTGCCCAGATCGTCACATACAACGCGGCGGTTCCGATGCGCGCGCGCTTGTCGCCGAACATCAGCGTCACCAGTCCGCCGGCGAGCATCAGCGTCAGCAGGCCAAGACCGAACTGGCCGACCACGGGCGCGAGGCTCCCTAACCAGTTGTCGGTGTGTGCGTACCCCAGCGCCAGCCAGCCGAAACCCGAAAGGAACCAGCTGCGAAACCATTCGGCCAACAACCAGGCGCCGGGAATTCCAAGCAGCCATCGCAGCGGACCGCGCGCGGGCAGATATTTCGCCACCGCCCAGCCCAGCAGCGCGTGATAGGAACCCATGATGGCGACGAGGCCGGCCATGAGGAACAGCGCCAGCAACAGCGGCGCGTGCCCGATCTCCTTGATGGCGATGTACAGCCAGTAGGTGCCAACCGAAAAGGTGCCGGCGTTGAACCAGAACCCGAGCACGGCCGCGCGCCGCGGCGAGGCGCCGTCCCACAGCCACATGAGCACTGCCGGCATGAGGATGGCGAGCGGCCACCACTCGAACGGGGCGAACGACAGCGCCAGCAGCATGCCGGCGACGAACGCAGCCGTGCTGCCGGCGAAACGCCGCTCGAGGACTTCGCGCAGGTTCACTCGCTTTCTAACGGCCGGTCTTCCGGCGCCACGATGTCGCGCGGCGCCGTGAGCCGCAGGGAATCGATACGGCGGCGATCGAAGCGCATGACCTTGAGCTCGCAATTGGCGAGCTGCAGCGTCTCGCCGCGACGCGGCAGCCGGCCTAACTGCTTCATGACCAGGCCCGCCACGGTGTCGAATTCGTCGTCCGACAGCTCGGTCTGGAAGTATTCGTTGAACTCGTCGATGGGCGTCTGCCCGCGCACGACGTACTGCCGATCGCCGTCCTTGCGGATGTTCTGGTCTTCATCCACGTCGTGCTCATCGTCGATGTCGCCGACGATCTGCTCGATGACGTCTTCGATGGTCACGAGGCCGGCGATGCCGCCATATTCGTCGGCGACGATGGCCATGTGAACGCGCGAACGGCGGAATTCGCGCAGCAGCACGTTGAGCCGCTTGGATTCGGGCACGAACACCGCCGGTCGCATGAACTCCTTGATGTCGAACTGCGCTTCGTCGTTCGCCACGGCCAGGCGCAGCAGGTCCTTGGCGAGCAGGATGCCGACGATCTTCTCGTGATCCTCGTCCATGACCGGAAAACGCGAGTGGCCGCTCTCGATGACGGTCCTGAGCAGCACTTCGGATTCGTCGTCGCGATTGAGCACCGTCATCTGCGCGCGCGGCACCATGATGTCGCGCACCTGGATGTCGGCCACGCCGAGCACGCCTTCGAGCATGGCGAGCGCATCGCCTTCGATGATCTCGCGCAGCGCGGCCTCGCGCAGGTACTCGACGACTTCGCCGCGATCCTGCGCTTCGCCGCCGATCTTGCGTGACAGCTTGCGCAGCCAGCGGCCGCTGGCGCCGGTCTCGCGTTCCTTTTCCTTGTCCTTTTCCTTGTTCTTGGCGCTCACAGGTAGGGATTCCCGATCCCGAATCGTTTCAGCACAGAAATCTCGCGGCGCTCCATGCGCAACCGTTCGAGGCGCCCGGCTTCATGGTCGTAGCCGACCAGGTGAAGCGCGCCGTGGATCACCAGGTGCGCCCAGTGCGACTGCAGCGGCTTGCCGTCGCGAATGGCTTCGCGTCGAACTACCTGGGCGCAGATCACGAGGTCGCCGAGCGGCAGCGACATGTCGCGCGGCTTGCCGCGTCTGGATTGTTCCGGGGCTGGGAACGACAGCACGTTCGTGGGCTTGTCCTTGCCTCGCCATTGCTTGTTCAGGTCACGGCTCTCGCGCGCGGCAACGACCCGCACCGCGATCTCACGGCCTTCGCCCTGCCTGCCGAGGGCAGCCGCGGCCCAGCTGGCCAGCCGCGAGCGCGCCGGCGCCCACGCACGGGTGCCGCGAGCGAGATCCAGTTTCAATGCCCGCGCTGCGCTCATAGAACTTCGGGCGGCGTATGCGCCTCATACGCCTTGACGATTCGCTGCACGAGCGGATGACGCACCACGTCGGCCGCTTCGAAGAACGTGAACGCAACGCCCTCGGTCTTCCTGAGGATGTTGATCACGTGCCGCAGGCCGGACATTTTTCCCGCGGGCAGGTCGGTCTGCGTGACGTCACCCGTCACGACGGCGCGCGAGCCGAAACCAATGCGCGTGAGGAACATCTTCATCTGCTCGGGCGTGGTGTTCTGCGCCTCGTCGAGGATGATGAAGGAATCGTTGAGCGAACGGCCGCGCATGAACGCCAGCGGCGCCACTTCGATGACATTGCGCTCGATGTACTTGGCCACGCGATCGAAGCCGAGCATCTCGTAGAGCGCGTCGTACATCGGACGCAGATACGGATCCACCTTCTGGGTGAGATCGCCGGGCAGGAATCCCAAGCGTTCACCCGCTTCGACGGCAGGTCTCACGAGAATGATCCGCCGGATCTTGTCGGCCTGCAGCGCCTCGACCGCGCAGGCCACGGCCAGGTAGGTCTTGCCCGTACCCGCAGGCCCGACGCCGAACGACAGGTCCCTGCTGTGGATGTTCGCGAGATAGTCGCGCTGGTTCTTGCCGCGCGCGCGGATCGTGCCGCGAAGGACGCGCACGGAAGCGCCGTCGTCGGGTTCGTGCACGCCGAGCGAGCCCGGCATGTCGCGCGAATCGCGCAGCGCCAGGTGCACGCGCTCGAGCGAGACGTCTTCGTGACGCGTCGCTTCGAACAGATCTTTGACCACATCCTCGGCCGCGTGTGAACGCGCGCCCGTGATGCGAAAGTTCGCGCCGCGCCGCTTCACCGTCACCGCCATGCGGTCTTCGATGAGGCGCAGGTTTTCATCGAGCGGTCCGACGAGATTGGCGAGCCGCGTATTGTCGGGCGGCACGAGATCGAATTCGCGCACCGGTTCTATGGGAGCGGGAGTGGCCATCAGTTGGCGGCGAGGCGTTGCACGCCTGCCGGTATCGTCGTAGCCGTGGCGCTCACGAAACGGCCGCGCAGCGATTGCGGGCGCGCCTCGACGATGACCACGTCGACGAACTGGCCGATGAGTGTCGAAGGCCCCGCGAAGTTCACCCAGCGGCCGTTCTCGGTTCGCCCGGCGAGCTCCGCGGCATTTTTCTTCGAGGGGCGCACCACCAGCACGCGCTGCGTGCTGCCGACCATCTGGTCGCTGATGGCGCGGGCCTGGTTGTTGAGCTGCACCTGCAATTGGGCGAGGCGCATTTGCTTCACGTCCAGCGTGACATCATCCGGCAGCGACGCCGCCGGAGTGCCCGGGCGCTGGCTGTAGATGAAGGTGTAAGACTGGTCGAAATTGGCTTCGCGCACGAGTTTCAGTGTGGCCTCGAAGTCGCGCTCCGTCTCTCCCGGAAACCCAACGATGATGTCAGTGGACACCGATATCGTCGGGCGGACGGCACGCAACCGGCGCAGCTTTTCCTTGAATTCGAGCGCCGTGTAGCCGCGCTTCATGGCCGAGAGGATGCGGTCCGAGCCCGACTGCACTGCAAGATGAAGCTGGTTCGCCAGTTTCGGCACGTTCGCGTACGCCTCGATGAGGCTGTCGCCGAACTCCACCGGATGCGAGGTGGTGAAACGGATGCGCTGCAGGCCGTCCACTTCGGCGACGTAGTGGATGAGCGTGGCCAGGTCGACCACCGTGCCATCGCTCATCGCGCCCGCATAGGCATTGACGTTCTGGCCTAACAAGGTGATCTCGCCCACGCCCTGCGAAGCCAGCGATCGCACCTCGTCCATCACGGAATCGAACCCACGGCTCACTTCGTCTCCGCGCGTGTACGGCACCACGCAGAACGTGCAGTACTTGCTGCAGCCTTCCATGATCGACACGTAGGCGCTCGAGCCTTCGGCGCGCGGCGGCGGCAGGTTGTCGAACTTCTCGATTTCGGGGAATGACACGTCAATCACGGGACGGCCGGTGCGCGCCTTCTCGTCGATCATGGCCGGCAGGCGATGCAGCGTTTGCGGGCCGAACACCAGGTCCACGTAAGGCGCACGCCTGGTGATGCCCTCGCCTTCCTGGCTGGCCACGCAGCCGCCCACGCCGATGAGCACGTGCGGCCTGAGCTTCTTGAGCGCGCGCCATTCACCCAGCAGCGAATAGACCTTGTCCTCGGCTTTCTCACGCACCGAGCAGGTGTTCATGAGCAGGACGTCGGCTTCGGCCGGATCGCTGGTGGGAGTGAGGTTCGCGCCAGCTTCGAGGACGTCGCCCATGCGGGTCGAGTCGTACTCGTTCATCTGGCAGCCGAAAGTCTTGATGTAGTAGCGGCCGGGCATCGAGAGAGGGTCAGGGAAAGCGGGCGCTAGGGTATCGCAATTCCCCGGCTGGCTATATTTTCATTTCAGAACAATGGCTTAGAGCGGCGCGCCGGACCGCAAACCGCTCTTGGCGTCAGAGCGAATCGAGCGCGTCGATCTCCTTCTGGAAGCGGCGTGAGCTGCGCGCGGTCATCACAATCGCCATCAAAGTGCCGATCGTGATCACGACGGCGTCGACGATGATTGCCGTCCACGGGATCGGTGTGATCTCGAGGAAAAAACTCAAGAACAGAAAGACGTGCCCGGGGATGAACAGCAGCGACAACCACCGCCAGCTGCCGCTCCGCGCATCGCGCTGCCGCTCGAGCTGACGGCGATGAAACCTGAGCGCATCGAGCACGCCAAACTCGAGCGGCAGCGCGATGCGCGGAGCGGCAGCTGGCCCGAGGAAGGCGCCTATCAGACCGGCCGCGACCCACAACGCCGTCGCTGCGGAGAGCAGCGGCTCGACGCCGAAAGATTCCGCGCATTTCCAGGCCAGATACGTCATGCCGGGTACGCCCACAACGCAACCGAACGCGTTCGCCAGCTGCGTCCGACGTCGCAATGCGTCCGACTGGTGACGAACGAAGTCGAGCGAAATGCGCGGCGCATCGAGCGCCTGTGCCTGCCAGAGCTGTTGCGTGTTCATGAGGTTTCTCCTGCGCCAAGCTTTTCCGCCAGCAACTGCCGGATGCGGGTCAACTTGGTGTGCGTGTTCGCGGGGGAGATGCCAACTATGTCGGCGATCTCATCGGCGGGAAGTCCTTCGAGATGCAGGATGATCACCTGCCGGTCGAGTGGTTTGAGCGCCTGGATCAGCGTGTGGATCTTCTGCATGGCCCGGCCGGCATCGAGTTCGGCGTCCACATCCGGCGCAACGCCTGCCAGGGTGATCTCATCGAGCGTGGTTAGAAGGTGGGCCTGGCGGCGGCGATCGCGCATCACGTGTGTGGCCGCCACGTTGTGCGCCACCCGGTAAACCCAGGTGCGCAGCGAACAGCGCCCGCCGAAGTCGGCGAGGCTGCGCCACAGCGCGATGTGAATCTCCTGCAGCAGGTCCTGCTGTTGATTCGCGTCTGCCTCATGGGCACGCGCCAGGCGCGTGAGCGGCGCGGCAAATTCCGACGCCACCTGTTCATAGAGGCGATCCTGGGTCGCGGTGACTGCGGGGGCGGCAGGAGCCGGTATTGCCGTTTCGATTGTGGCTGGCATGACTAGGTAGTCACCAGCGTCTCACAAACCTTACAAATGGGCAGACCGCCCATTCATGCGTCGTTGTTCTCTTCGAACTTGTGTCGAACCCGCTCGTAGCTGGCGCAGATTCGCGCCACCATGGGCTGGTGCTCGGTGACCAGCGCGTTGAAGCCGGAACGGGATCTCACGAAGGCGTGCTCACGGAGACAAAAGTCTCGGTGGCACGCCTTTACTTACAGCTGCTTAGAACGGGATGTCGTCGTCGAACTCGCCGCCGCCCTTGTCTGAGCCGCCACCCGGAGGCGGACCGCCCTGATCGAAGTCGTCGGGCGGAGGCTGTTGCTGCTTGCCGCGTCCACCGCCGCCGCCACCTCCACCACCGCCACCGCCGCCGCCGAAGTCACCACCACCGCCACCACCCATGCCGCCGCCACCGCGGGAATCGAGCATCTGCATTTCGTTGGCGATGATTTCAGTGGTGTAGCGATCGTTGCCGGATTTGTCCTGCCATTTTCTCGTGCGCAGGCTGCCTTCGATGTAGACCTTGCTGCCCTTCTTCAGGTACTCGCCGGCGATTTCGCCGAGACGGCCGAACATGGCCACGTTGTGCCACTCGGTGCGTTCCTTGTTTTCACCCGACTGTTTGTCTTTCCAGTTTTCGCTGGTTGCCACGCGGATGTTTGCCACCGTCATGCCCGAAGGCATGGCGCGGGTTTCCGGGTCTGCGCCCAGATTGCCGATCAGGATTACTTTGTTGATTCCCCGCGCCATGGCGAATGCCCTTCATCGAAAGTTATTGTGGGGCCGGATTGTACGGCAGCGGCCGCGCAGTGACAGCGCCGAATCTCGTGCGACTCGTGCTGTACAAATCTTGACCAATCGCGAGAAACGTGACGATGTTTCGCAGCCAGAGCTTCCCAGCGTAACCTGTCGGAAATCATGCGAAAGCCCCAGTGATTTCCCTGACCTCTCCCCAAGTCGTGCGCGCCGTCTGCGGCGGCATGCTCATCGGTGCCGGCGCCGCGACGCTGCTGCTGCTGAACGGCCGCATCGCCGGCGTCAGCGGCATTCTCGGCAACGTAGTCCGCGAGGCGCTTGGGGAACAGGCGTGGCGCGTCGCCTTCCTGGTGGGCTTGCTGGTGCCGGCGCTCATCCTCGGCGTGGGCTCCGCGCACCTGCCGCAACACTGGGCCTGGGCGATTGCGTCGGGGCTGCTGGTGGGCGCCGGCACGCAGATCGGCGGCGGCTGCACCAGCGGGCATGGCGTCTGCGGCCTGGCGAATCTATCTACCCGGTCGCTGGTCGCGACGCTCACGTTCATGACGTGTGCCGTGATCACGGTCCTCATCGTGCGGCACGTGGGTGTGCCGTGAGATTTTTCACGGCACTCGTCGCCGGCCTGCTCTTCGGGGCGGGTCTGCTCGTCTCCGGCATGACGGACCCGGCCAACGTACTCGGCTTTCTCGACATCTTCGGCGAGTGGCGACCGCAGCTGGCCTACGTGATGGGCGCCGCCGTACTCACCGCCGCGCCGACGTTCTGGGCCATGCGGCGCCGGAGGCAAAGTCTGCTCGGCACACCGATAGATTTTCCTGACCGCCGCCGTGTCGACAAACCCTTGCTCGCCGGCGCGACGATGTTCGGTGTGGGCTGGGGACTCAGCGGCATCTGCCCGGGACCGGGTATCGTGCTGCTCGCCAGCGGACATGGGATGGCATATTTGTTCATGGCGGCGGTGATTGCAGGTATCTGGATGGTGAAGCTTGCAGGGAACAAGGAGGACTCTCGATGAATCGATTGGCGGCGGCTGTGATGTGCGGGTTGCTGCTGGTCGTGAACGCGGCCCCCGCGGCCGACGCACCGTGCCCCAGGCCATCCACAGGCAACGGTCAGGTCCAGGCGGTCATGGCTGCCATCAAGACCTTCCAGAAAACTCTCAAGCCCGAACAACGCAAGGCCCTCGAACGCCCATTCACTCGCGAGTCGGCGATTCTCTGGTCGAATCTTCCCATCGCAGTCGTGCCGCGCAAGGGTCTGCGGCTCGGCGACCTGGATGAGAAACAGGACTACGCGGCGCGCCGCGTCGCGGCCGCGGCGCTGTCGGCCTGCGGGCTCAAGATGCTCGACGAAATCCGCATCGCCGACAACGTCCTGAAGAGGGTCGACTCGCGCAAGATCGGCTGGGACGCCGGCAACTACTTCATGGGCATTCTCGGCACACCCTCGGAACGCAAACCGTGGATGCTGCAGATCGGCGGCCACCACGTGGCCTACAACCTCACGTTCAACGGAGCCCACGAAGGCGCAACGCCGCTGTTCTTCGGCAGCGAGCCTATCTACTTCAACGTGGGCGATACCGACTACGAGCCGCTCTCGGCGCAAAGCTCCGCCATGTCGACGCTGGCGCGCGCGCTGGCGAATCGCCCCGAAGCCAAACTCTCGGGCACGTTCACCGATGTCGTGAAGGGAGTGGTGGTCATTCCCGTCGAGGGACATTTGCCCACGGGCGGCACCGACACGGGATTTCCGATGTCGTACCCCACGGGCAACACCGATCGCGGTGTCCTGTATGGCGCGCTGCCGGCCGAGGAACAGGCGCTGGTACGCGCGGCACTCGAAAGCTATGCCTCGTTACCCGGCGCGGCCATCACGCAGCCGCTGGTCGCCGCGTATGAATCGCCGGCGGCACTCGCCGAAACTTACGCGGGCTTCTCGGGCCAACCCGACCTGAGCGCGGAAGGTTCGTACGTACGCATCGACGGGCCCCGCATCTGGATGGAGCTGGTCGTGCAGCGCGCCGTCGCGGATCATTCGAAGCTGCACTACCACGCACTGTGGCGCGACAAGCAGTCCGACTATGGCGGGGAAATAGGTCCCCAATGATTTTACGGAACACATCGATGCTGGCCCTGCTATGCGCCGCGGGATGCGGCCTGGCGCTGGCGCATGGCGCGCCCCACTCGCTCGTCAAACTCGACTTCCTCGCGCATTCCGTGCGGGCCGAGGTGCTGGTGCCGGAATCCGAACTCGCATTCGCCGCGGCTGCGGAAAGCGCCTCGGAGCCGTTTGCGGCTTACCTGCCGCGGCACCTGTCCGCGGAGACTCCGCAAGGCGTAGCATGGACGATGGAAGTGCGATCGGTGAGCAACACCAACTACCTCGACCATGCCTATCTATCGGCACAGGTGGAATTCACGCCACCGCCGGGAGCTTCGGCGCGCGCCTTCGTGCTGGTCGACGACGCCGTCACGCACGAGGTCCGCAATCACGTGGTCGTCGTGCTCGCACGCGGCACCGGGAATCCCGCAGTGCTCGGGGCACTGCAATACCCCGCTCGCCGGTTGTCGATACAGCAGCCCGTCACGGCATCCGCGGCGAGCCGGAAGTAGCTAGTCCTGAATGGCGCCACCCACCCAGACCATCCTCGTGCTCGGCGCGTATGGATTCTTCGGCAGCCGCATCTGCGTGGCGCTGGCGAAGAACCCGCGCATCCGGCTGATCCTGGCGGGCCGGGATCTGACCAAGGCCACTGCCGCCGCCTACCAGCTGGGCCTCAGTGCCCAGCACGCACGCTCGATGGACGCCACCCATCCGGAACTGGCGCTGCAATTACGCAAGCTCGGCGTCAACGTCCTGATCCACACCGCCGGTCCGTTCCAAGGCCAGGGCTACGAGGTGGCGCGCGCCGCCATCAAGGCCGGCTGCCACTACCTCGATCTTGCCGACGGCCGCAAGTTCGTCAGCGGCATCACCAGCGAACTCGCGTCACCATCATCAGTGGCGCGAGTTCGCTGCCGGCACTCACCTCGGCGGTGGTCGACAAGTACCGCGGCGAGTTCAAGCGACTCGATTCCATCCGCATTGGAATCACTTCCGGGGCCGTCATCCCCGGAATCGCCACGCTTCGCTCGATCCTGGGCTATTGCGGCAAGCCCTTCCGCACGCTGGAGAATGGCGCGTGGATCGACGTGCACGGCTGGCTCGATACGCAGCTGCATGAATTCCCGAAATCCGTCGGCGTGCGGCGAATCAGCCGTTGCGACGTGCCTGACCTCGACCTGCTGCCACAGCGCTACCCGGGCGTGAAAACCGTGAGCTTTCATGGCGGATTCGCCAGCAGCACCGCTCACCAGGTCGTCGAGCAGTTGGCCAACCTCGTGAAGTCACGGCGATTGAAGAGCGCGCTGCCGTTCACGCGCGCGCTGTACACGCTGGGCCGCTGGATGCAGCCGGTGTTCAGCGACCGCGGCGCCATGTTCGTGAAACTCGAAGGGCTGCATGACAACGGCGCCCGTTACGCGCACACATGGAACATCGTGGCCCGCGAGAACCACGGGCCGAACATTCCCTGCGCCGCATCCATTGCCCTGGCCAACAAAATCGCGGCGGGCGGGAAATTGCCGGCGGGCGCCATGTCCTGCATGGGGCTGCTGACGGTGGACGACCTCATGGAGCCGCTCAAGGGGCTCAGCATCCGCGAGTTCCCGCCCCTGGCGCCTGATGGGTCGGAGCTGGGTAGCTAGAACTCCCACTGGATGCCGAAGGACGGCAGCATCGGCAGGTAGTAGCCAATTTCCTTGTCGAGAAAGACCTGGCCGCCACGATCCTGCTCGAGGTGATAGTTCTCGATGCAGCACTCGTTCATGCTGTTGAGCAGGTTGGTCACTTCCAGGTAGAGAGACAACCTGCTGTTCCGGAGCTGCACGTCCCGGTTGGCGCGCAGATCCACGCGCGTGTACGGGGCCATGTGGTCGGCATTGCGCTCGCCTATCACGCCTTCCACGGCGGTGCCGCCGCCCGGCAGCGGGGTGGTCTCGATGCCGATGTAGGTCGTGGGGGTTCCGCTGTGGAAGAGCCCGGCCAGGCTGACGTTCCAGTGCGTACCCGTCCAGCTGCTGCCGAAAGACAGCGTCTGCTGTTGCTCCCAGCTTCGTGATTGCCAGTCGCCTTCCACGTTTTCGCGGGCTTCGGCCACGGACAGGCTCACCCAGCCGGAAAGCCCGCGCTCGGCCTCGCGCCGAAACGTCACCTCGACACCGCGCGCACGCGCCTCGGGCGCATCGATGCGGATGCGATCGGCCGCTCCTTCGGGTATCAGCTGAATGGGATCGAGCAGATTCTCGAAACGGGCGCGCAGGTGGCTGTATTCCTTGTCGTAGACGTCGACGCGCAGTGTCATCCCCCGCTCGAACCGGCGCGTGTAACCCACCACGAATTGTTCCGATCGCTCCGGCTCGAAGAACTGCGTGACATTGTCTTCCACCTGCAGCTCATTGACCGCCTGCGGCTGGTACACGACGCCCCACGCCGCGCGCCATTCATTGGCCAGCCCGAAGTCGTATACGAAGTTGAGCCGCGGACTCACCACGTCGAACTTCAGATTTTCCGGATATTCATAGCTGTCCCAGCGCGCCCCGGCTTCCGCCGTCACCGAATCGGTGAGGCGCGAACGCCAGGAGGCATAGGCGCCTAACTTGTTCACGCTCACGTCCATGTCCGTGCCATAGGCGGTGTCGATGGGCACCGGCGTCACCAGCGGATCGCTGATGCGCGACACGAGCGCGTAATCGTAGTCGCCATCCTGACGGTTCACGTTGAATCCCCAACGCGGCAGATGTCGGTCGCTCAACTGCCAGGACCAGTCCTGCTTCAGATCGAGGAACTGAAAGTCGTTGTCGCTGTGCATGATGCTGCTGCGATCGTCGTCGACGCCGTTGGCATCACGCCTCTGGTTGACCGTGGCGATGGCCACCAGCGTGTTCATCTGCAACCTGTCGGTCCAGCCATGATCGAACTCGAACCACACATGCGCGGAATCACCCGTGCCCGCGGAGTCGATATCGTCGCTGTCATCGTCGGTCAGGAACTTGAGGTCGTCATTGCTCATCAAAACGCGCGCGGACACTGAGCTGCGTTCCCCGAGCTCGAAGTTCACGGCACCGAATACATCGGCGTAGCGCGGCGTGAGCGTTTCGTCGTCGGCCACCACGCGTTCGGTCAGCACATCGAGGAACCCGCGCCGGGCGGACAGCAGCCACGAACCCCGATCCGCGGCAAAAGTGCCAGACGTGCGGCCGTACAAGCTCACGAAGCTGATGCCGACGCCGTTTCGATACTCGTCATCGGGAGACGGACGACGGGACTGCAGGTCGACCACGCCGCTCATGTAGTCGCCGTACTCGGCCGTCATGCCGCCGGTGATGAAATCGATACCCTCCACGAGATGGGTGTCGAGCACGCTGAGCGCGCCATCGATATCGCGGAAATGAAAGCCGTTGTGAATCTCGGCGCCATCGACGGTGAGCAGCGCTTCTTCGCGACGTCCGCCGCGAATGTTGAGTGCCGCGGAGAAATCCCCGCCGGTCACGCCGGGAAGCACCTTGAGCATGCGCACGGCGTCATCCGCGAGATGCGGCATGCGTTGCACGTCGTCCCGATCGAGGAAGGTCTCGCTGGCGCCGGCGGTCGCCAGGCGCACGCGGCTCGCGGTGACGTCGATGGTTTCGATGCTCTCGACGTGATCGTCGACGATGGAGGGCTCAATTGCCGTTGTCGCGGGCGTGGTGTCGCCGGCGATCAGCCAGTCGCCATTGGCGGCGTGAACCGCGCGCAGTTTCCACGGCGCGAGAATCTCGCGCAGCAGCTCATCGATGCGTGTCGACCTCGGGCGTTCGCGCAGCGTCATCGAAGGCTGAACGAGAGCGTTGCTGTAAACGATGCGGTAACCGCTCGCGTTCAACGTCGCGAGCGCGGACTCGAGGGTTGCACCGGCGCGCAGCGATACGCTCACGGCGGGCGGCTCCGCTGCCCATGCACTCGCAGCGAGGCAGGCGAGCAGGGCGGCCGACAAGACACCTGGCGATGCACGGTAGCGGCTCATTTCGTGCCCACCCACAACACGCCATCACGTGCCTGAAGCGGAACGCCCGTGACCAGCGCCACGCGTTCCAGCATCGCAGCGCTGTCCAGTTGATCGAGCGAACCGTGCAGGCGAATGTCGAACGCACGCGGTTGCAGGCTCTCGTCCACGTAACGGACCTGCCAACCTTGTTCGCGCGCCATCCAGGTAATGAATTCCGCCAGCGGACGGTTCTCGATCTCGAGCGCGGGCGCGATCCCAGCCGACCACGCCCAGTCTTCACCGAATGACGGCAAGCTCCGCCGCCATTGGACATCGCTTCCCGTGACCCGGAGCTCATCGCCGGCGGCGATGTCAGTGGGCGCGCCTGACGCGCGCGTCAGCAACACCCTTCCCTCTCGCACGCGCACGACGGTCACATCGCCGGCGACGCGCACCTGGAACTGCGTACCCACATGACGCACGGCTCCCGCCGGAGTCTCGATGCGCAGCGTCGGCACCGCATTGATTCCGCCGGAATCGATGTACAGCGCGCCCGCGAGCAGCGTCACCTGTTCACGGCTGTCGAAGCGCAGGCGCGTCTGGCGGTCGATGCGCAGCGACAGCGAGTCGCCGAAAGTGAGCGCCACCCGGCCCTCGCTCGTGGACGGCGTGGTACCGGCTCGAATCGGCAGCGTCACGCGCGCGAGGGTTTCGGCGTTTTTTTCGAGCAAACGCGCATCGCCGGTCAGCGTCGCGATGCGCGCCACGAGTTCTGGCGCCGGCGACGGGCGTTGTGTCCACGTGAACACAGCGACCGCCGCGATTCCCGCGGCAACGGCGAATCCCAGCATCGTCCTGAGCCGGGAACGATTCTGTGCGCGGCGCTCGGGTTCACCCAGCATGCGGCTCCAGGACTCCTGCGCCGCCTGTCGCGCGCGCTCCCTCCCTTCGGGCGTTGGCAGGTCGCGCGCGCCGGCGAGCTTGATCAGCCGTTCGATGGAGCGTTCCGAATCAGGTTGCGTCATGGCGTCAATGCTCCGCGCGTGCTGCCCGGCAGCAGCGCAAATGCCTCGCGAAAGGCGCCCCGCGCGCGTGTCAGCAGGGACTCGGTGGCCTTGGGGCTGCGGCCCATCTGGCGCGCGATCTCGCCGATGCTCATGTCGCGCAAATACTTGCATTCGAGGATCTCGGCATACGGCGCCGGTAGATAGTCGAGCGCGGTCAGGATGGACTGGCGCACTTCCGACCTGAAACCCTGAATTAGTCCCGAGCGGGAGTAGAGTCTGCCCTATCAGGAGCAGACGATGAAGAAGAAGAGGTTTACGGAAGAGCAGATCATTGCGGTGCTGAAGGAGTCGGAAGCGGGA
>Ga0193753_10000648_pt1 | contig 32992 bp, 19 predicted proteins | sample H1c2metaG_FD_144925 | JGI IMG/M metagenome (GOLD analysis project Ga0193753, IMG submission 144925) | Soil microbial communities from a riparian zone of the East river system, Colorado, United States - H1c2 | ecosystem: Environmental > Terrestrial > Soil > Riparian zone | place: USA: East...
ATGTTCGCCGCCGTGACCGCCGGCTGGTCCGGCACCAGGATCTGCGAAGGCACCAGCATGATGCCGATCGCCCCGCTCAACGCCATCGCCAGATACCAGAGCCCGGCAACCCGAGCAGTGCGCCTTCGAGGGTCCATGTCCGAACAACGTTCCCACGCAGCGAGGGCGCGTTCCAAGACGTTGCCCTCCGATCCCCCCGGCACATCGAGGCACAAGCTGGAAGGAATCGTGTCCGCAACCCACCGAGCCCGAGCCCGGTGCCCACGACTCGCCACCACACCCCTCCTCGGGCCACGCAGCGAACCGCTCCAGGGGAGCGCTCGATCACGCGGCGCGGATCCCTCGCGCGACCCGAGAGGATCCCGCGGAATTCACGGAGTTTTCGCCCTGCCGACAGCTTCCGGCACGCAGAAGAAGGGTCTGCCCCTCCTCGCATCGTTGCGATCTGCCATGGAGATTTGCCGACGCATTTCCACGGGGACGTCGCCATCGCGACGCGGGAGGTCGCAAGCGAAGGCGGGCTGCTAGACTTGATGCGATGGCGACGCTGCCGCATCTCCGAGAGCAGGTACTCAGCCTCCCCGAGAACGAGCGAGCCGAGCTTGCGCGCGATCTCATCCGCAGCCTGGACGCCGAGGCCGACCCCGACGCCGCCAGGAAGTGGGCCGACGAGATCGAGCGCCGTGCCCGTGCAGTCCTCGACGGCACAGCCGAACTGGTCGACGGCAACGAAGCACTCGCGCGCGTACGCGCCGGCCTGCTCGATCGCACGAAGTGACCGCGTTCGAGCTGCACGCCGAGGCCGAGGCGGATCTCGATGGCGCCGCTGCCTTCTATGAGGACCACGTTCCAGGACTCGGAGCCGACTTCCTGGACGAGGTTGGGCACGCGATCGATGAGGTCTGTGAACGACCCCTCGCCCACCCCTTGTGGCCCGACCTCCCACCGGAACTGGGAGTCCGCCGCAAGCTGCTCCGCCGATTTCCGTACGCGTTGCCGTTCATCTTCCTCAGCGATCGCGTCATCGTGCTCGCCGTCGCCCATCTCAGCCGCGAGCCGGCGTTCTGGTTGAGCCGCGGCCGGGCCCACCCCGAATAGACGGCGCCGATCCCCGACGCCCCGGCGGTCCAGCACCGGCACACCCCTCATTCGCGATCGGAACCCGCCCATCTGTCACGGACGGAGTCGCAAGACACGCGAGGTGACCGAGGGCTCAGCGCCGGCGAGCCGCTTCTTCGATGGCCCCAGAGGAGTCCCTCAGCTGCCGGAGAGCCGTGCGGGGGCGACTCGTCGGCGCACACCGCGAGAGGATGACCTTCCAGCCATTGCGAGCGTTCGCCGCCGCCTCCACGATGCTCGCGACCTCCGCGGCAGCCACCCGTTCCTCGGAGATCCGGACGGTCCGACCGTACTCCTCCCCAAGCGCCCGTCTCTCGGTCGCGTTCTTCGCGCGCTCCAGCACGCGGGAGTAGGCCTCGCACGAGTACGCGAAGGTCTCCCGCTTCCGATACTCGATGTCGAGCAGCCACTCCCTCGTCCGCGTCGCGCGCAGGCCGACGGGTGACGCGCTTGCAGTTGTGGAAGACATGCGCAGCTTCGTGGACGATGAAGTCGGCGAAGGGATCGCCCTCGGCGAAGTACTCGGGCGACACGTAGCAGGTCGTCTCCTCGCTCAGCCCAACGAGCCGGGGCGCGTCCTCCCCGAGCAGCGGCGCGCCCACGCTGCCAAGGTACAGGTTGGCCAACATCCACACCGAGCTGTCGAAGTCCTGATCGAGGAGCAGGGACTCGACGTTCGCGCTCGTGACGAAGACGACGGACCTCTCCAGCGTCGCCAGCACCACCTCCCGCTCGGCCCGCGGAAAGAGCCCGCACACCATGGGTTCGACCTTCCCACGCGTCAGCGCCACGCTCTCCGCCTGCGGCAGCAGCCGCTGCGACCGTCCCTTCGCCAACCGCCTCACCTCGCGAACGAGCGCGTCGCCGAGCTCTTCCCGGGCGCGCCTCGCGCGCTCCATGAACCCACCGGGCCACGCGGCGAAGTGCGGATCGGCATCACCGGTTCGAAGGTACCGCTCGATCTCGTCGGCGATCGTCGGCAGGGTCTCCATCACGACGGATAGTACGGAGGCGAGCCGGAGAGATCGACCTGAACGGCGACACCAGCCCGCGGCCCGCGGCGCATGGGCGGTCGCGGACTTGCCCGCCGACGACCGGGCATACCCGGTGCTTTGTCACCGGGCGATGAAGACGACAAATACCGACGCCGACCTCGCCAAGCTCCTCGGCTACGCTCCCGCGCGCAGCGCGCACCGCACCGTCCTCGGTATCCAGCCCCCCAGCGGGCCACCTCGCGGCGCAGGACCTCTCGAGAGGATGTGGCGGACGATCCTGGCGAGTCCGGCCCGGGCGGAGCTCGTGGCGGCGGCCGCCGCATGAGCGCCGAGCTCGTCATCCGACTTGGCCGGATCCAGTGTCACGCCCGCGACGGGTCGGCGCGCGCTTCTTCGCCGAGCTCTGCGTCGTCGCCCGGGCCGGCAGCGGCGACGCCTCGGTCGAGCTTCCTCTTCGAGGCCGACATCATGCCCGCGGCCGCGGGATGCGCCGCGCTGGAGGCGGCGTGCCGCGCTCCCAGCCCCCCTGGCCGCCGTCGGCCGGGAGGTCGGGACGCAGGAGGACGTGCTCTGGCCAGCGCGCGACGGCGTGCTCGTTCGCCGCGCGCGAGATGGGCGGACGGTTTCAGATAGTCGACGCGGCCGGCGGCGCCGCCACGATCGCCGCGTAGATCCTCGGCGCGGCCACGCTCACCGGCGCCACCCCTTGTGGGTCATCGACCCGCGGGGCGACCTCAGGCAAGCATGATGGAGGGGAGCGATGATGCGAACGGCGATGGTGGGCGTCGTGGTGCTAGTGGAGCTCGTCGGATGCGACGGCGCGGCGGATTCGGACCTCGACGACGTCGAGCTCACGCTGGAGCCGAGCAGCCGGCTTCGCCTTCCGATGATGGACGGCGACCAGCGGATCGACTGCGCGAACACGCACGGCGTGGCCACCCAGGTCTGGGCCACCGACGGCACCGAGGGCATCAAGCTGTGGTACTCCGGCTGCAAGAACGGAGTCGTGACCGTCTCTCGCCCCGACCCACGCTGGCCCTACCTGCGACTCGAGGTACTCGCGGACGGTTTGTCGTGGGACGCCTGCCCCGGCCTGGTCGCGCTCAGCGCGCCTCCGAAGACACATACGAGTTCGACGTTGGAACCTCATGTGAGTCTTAGCTCCACCATAGGAGGAGACCGGCCATGGAGTTCGGGAAGGTCGTGCGCGAGCTCGGCCCGCTCGTCGGTGGTCAGCGGCCCTTGGAGGTCCTGCTTCTCGTCCACCTGCGCCTGCAGCACCCACGTGCGGAGGCAGGTCTCCGTGAGGTCGAGTTCTCTGGCGACCTCTGGGACGCTCTTGCCGGAGGTGCGGACGGTGCGCACCGCCTCGGCCTTGAACTCAGGCGTGAACTTGCGCCGCTTGCGGCTTCGGCTTTGGATGGTCTCGGGGGGCTCATGGACACCTCGTTCATCATGACGGACTCGCAGGGATGATGGGTGTCCACAAAAGCGAGGCAGGCTCACTCTGCTGCGCGGAGCGTCGACGTCGCGCCGGTCTTCGTCTACCCGAATCGACCCACTAAACTAAACCTCTATGAGAGCCAGATTTGGGTGGGCCCGCTTAGCTATCTCGTCGAAAAATGCCCACTCGAGGCCGCCGTTCAGTATGAACTTGAAGATCGCCGAGCCGATCTTCACGAAGTCGCCCTCGCGCAGCGGCGCGCGCTGGATCGGCGTGTCGTTGATGTACGAGCCGTTGGTCGACCCGAGGTCCTCGACGAACCACTGGTCGTCGACCCGGTAGAAGCGCGCGTGGCGGCGCGAGACCGAGTCGCGGTCGATGAGGATATCGCAGTCCGAGCCGCGGCCCACGAAGAGCTCGCCATCGTCGAGCGCCCAGCGTCGACCCATATCGGGGCCCGCCGGGTACATGAGCACAAGCGCTGCTTCGACAGCGGTGTGGTCCTGGCGACTCGTCATCGAAGTAGGGTTAGTCTGTATTTTCACATCGGCGACAGCGCTGACTGCGGCGGGACCCGCACCGGCAGCACCATCGTCTGACGAATCCTCGATGATGCGGCCGGTGACTCGCACCACGACCGCGATCTCCTCGAGTCTATCGAGGCTCCACGGCTTCCCGCTCAGGAAGAACTGGATCTGGTCCAGAGCCGCACAGTCGCTTAGTTTCCCCCGGGTTTGTCCTCCGACGGAGGGTTTGGGCGTCTTGCGCATTGGGTTACTGACCTGGCCTAGGGGGTTGCAGGGAGTGAGACCGGCCAAGGACACGACCGCCGAGGCCGGAGCGCAAGGCGGGCTGACTGGGCACCGGCTGGGTCGTTTCGTAGCGGATAATTGCCATGGCCTGGCCGTCCTCGGCCCGGAGTGTGCTCAACCCTCGTGGCGATATCGTTCATAAGTTCCCTTCACAGGAGAACTCAGTGCGAATTTGAGTTTAGTTGGTTGGCGAACGCTTTGCCACCGGTAGATCTGCGGCGCGCCGGGGTCGACAGCGTATCGCGCGCGCCCACAGGCGACGTTCGCTCGCACTTCGATGCCGAGGGCGTCACTTCCTGTCTCATGGCCCCGCACCCGGCCGGGGTGACTTGATGCATGAGAAGCTCCCGGAGACGCTGACACCTTGCATCAGCGACTGCGTGAGAACGAGGGGGATGATGAGAGTCAGTGTACTTTTCTCAGTCTTGGCGTCATTACCGCCATTGCCGTCTTGAACGTCGGCTCCGGGATTCCCCACCCGCGTTAGCTACCGCTGGGCCGGCCGCACGATACCGCCCGTTCACAGAACTCCCGACTGCGACGCTGATGGGCGGGGCCACGCGCGACCGGACCGCACCTACCGCGGTCCACGACTTGTGGAATCGGTGGTTTCGTCGTCCTATCCGCATCCGCCGAGGCGAGCACCGGGCATCATTGCCAAAGGCGATAGCGCTCAATGGCATGTTCAATGCCCCATCGATCGCCCATGCCCTTGCCTCATTGTACCAAGTCGCGTGCTCCCGTCGGGCGCAGCGAAGTTACGACGTGGCGCCCCTACCGGGGCCTGTAACGAGGATCGACCGCGCTCCTTCGGGATCGGTGAGAGCGTCGGCAATGTACTCGGACTCGAGACGCAGCGGCAGGCAGGGTTGGAACTTGGACAGGCGGCCCTTGGCGCAGGTCTCAGCGAAGCGGAGGGCGTCGTCGCGGTTGGGACGGCCTTCGGCGCGGAGCTCATCGAGGGCCTGGCGGATGGCGACCTCGGAGCGGGCGGCGGCGCCGCGGAAGCCGATGTAGAGGTTGTCGAGGGTAATGCGTTCGCCGAGCTTCGACTCGAACACGCGGCCGAGAAGGTTGTTGGCCCGGCCGCCGGCGAACGTCCACAGGCGGTAGCCGAGCTGGTCGGGGGCGAGCTCGATGCGGGCTTCGGGCGAGAGGGTGTACTCGGCGCGAATCTCGTTGAGACGTTCGCGGGCGCGGCGTGACCATGCTTGCGCGGTGTCCGAACCGACGAGGACGCGGCGCATCGCCTGGCACAGCTCGGCGCTGAGAAGCTCAGGGCGCCCCTGCCAGCGGGCCAGGTTGGCGTCGGCCACCGGCTCGACCCGCACGACGCCCTCCTTCCAGTCGATGTCGACAGCGCGCCAGGCTTTTGCACCGAGGACGAAGCTCAGGTTCTCGAGCAGTTCCTGCTGGGCGAAGAGAACGTCGATCGAGCCGATCTCCTGCGCGCCGAACAGGACCTTGAGGGACTGCGGGGTCGAGAAGACGGCGTAGAGCTCGGAGAAGTTTCGCCAGCCGTAGAGCTTCTCGCCGCGCTGGCCGAGGGCGAGGCGGCCGCCGCTCTCGTGAAGGATGTCGGCGGCCAGCATGTGGTTGACGAGCTCCTGGCGGTCGGTGTCGGCGAGGCCGCGAAACGGCGCGGCAGCCGATACCCAGGCCCACCAGTCGGCGGCCGGCACGCCCTCCTCCTGAATGGCGAGTGCCATGATCTGGTGGGCCAAGAGGTGCGCCGCGCGCGACGGCACCCGGACCGCTTCGACGAAGCCCCGACCGTGAAGGTCCAGGATGGCAGCGGCACGGAGCAGGCCCTCCTCGGTGATGGCGAGGAAGGTGCAGTTGGGCGAGGTGCTTTCGCGGCGGCCCGAGCGGCCCATGCGCTGGAGAAATCCGGCTACCGTCGAGGGGGCATCGATCTGGAGCACGTGATCGAGGTCCCCGATGTCGATGCCGAGCTCGAGGGCGCTGGTCGCCACGATGACGCAGTTTCCCTCCTCGGAGAAGGCGCGCTCGGCCGCGCGGCGCTCGTCGACCGACAGGCTGGAGTGTGTCACGTGGGTGTCCACTCCGAGGTCGCGCAAGGCCTGGCCCAGGGCCTCGACCTGGCGGCGGCTGTCGACGAAGACCAGTCGCTTCTTCCCCGGATGAAGCTCGGCGACCATCTTGGCGGCGTTTTTGAGATTGCCGACCCAGTCGAGGGAGAGCGCGGCAGGCTTTCGGGCGCCGCCCGGGTCGACCACGACGCCCTCGCGCCGCGAGCTTCCAGCCAGCCACTCGAGGATGTCGGCCGGATTCCCGACCGTCGCCGACAGCGCGACGCGCTGGACATCGACCCCGCAGTAGCGCGAGAGCCGTTCGAGCACGGCCGCGAGGTGGCCGCCGCGATCGTCGCCGACGAAAGCGTGCACCTCGTCGACCACCACGGCGCGCAGGTGGCGGAACAGCCGTTCGGAGGGTACTCGACGGCTCATGAGCATGACCTCGAGGCTCTCCGGCGTCGTGAGCAGAATGTCGGCGGCGTCGCTTTTGAAAGCGTCCTTGTGGCCCGCGCGGACGTCGCCGTGCCACTTGAAGGCCCGCCGGCCGATGAGCCCGGCGTAGCGCTGCAGGCGTTCCTCCTGATCGTTGAGGAGCGCGCGGATCGGCGCCACGTAGATGACCGACACTGGCCGCCAGTCCTCGCCGTCCATGCGGGATAGGAGGGGAAAGAAGGCTGCCTCGGTCTTGCCACCGGCGGTCGGGGCGAGGACGACGCAGTTCTTCCCGTCCAAGATCGGCCCGATCGCGGCCTCCTGGACCGGGCGCAGGTCGGAGAAGCCCAGGCCGTTCACGATCTGATACTGGAGGGCGGGGCTCAGGCGGGAAAAGCCGCTCATTCGTCTCGCTCGCCGAGATCGAGCGCGATGTCGTCCACGCTCCGCTCGATGCCGGCGGCGGCCGCCTCCTCGGCGGTCAGCTCGCTCGCCTGGAGCACGAGCTCGTAGTGCGCTTCGGGATCGAAGTCAGCGTGGGCCTCGACCCGGTCGAGGAGATCGACCAGCCTGCGCAGAAACAGGCGCGGGGCGATGCCGACCTGGCCGCCGAGCTTGCCCGCCACGCCGCGTGCGAGCTTGCCCACCACAGCATCCGGCACGCGCGCGGCGATCCGCTCGGGCACTTTGGTCGGGTAGAGCTCGCGGACGCGGCGGCCGACCTCTTCCATGCGCTCCATGCTGAACGGCGACAACCGGATCTGCGGCGCGCGCGGGTTGTCGAACTGCGCCGGGCCGCTGAAGTCAGCCTGCAGCCGCTGCGCCAGCGGCGGCGAGCGCCGGACGCCCTGCGGCCCGTCGAAGAACGACGGCGTGCCGGTGATGAGGACGTAGAGGCCCGGATAGCGGCCGCCGTGCACATCGTCGATGAGCTGGCGGAGTGCGTTGAGGCTCTTCTCGCGGCTGTCGGCCCGCACTCGCTGGATAGTCTCGACCTCGTCGAGCACCAGCAACAGGCCGTTCCGCCCTGTCTGGCGCAGGATCTCGAGCAACCCGCGGAGAAAACCGGAGGCGGCGTCGCTGTCGAGCTCGCCGGCGATCGCGGCCGCGCGCTTGACCGCGGCGCCGACGTTGGGCTGGCCCATGAGCCAGGCGATGAGGCCCTGCTCGGTCGCGTGGTCCTCGCGCAGGCGCGCCGCGTAGCAGGCGCGCAGGACCGCCGCGAACTGGGGCTGGGTCCTGGTCACGTCCGCCAGACGCCGCTCGAGCAGCTCGCCGGCAGCCCGCCCGAACGCCTCGGTGTCATCGGCGCGCGCCCCGCCCTCGATGACCTCCTCTTCGAGCGAGTACAGCCATCGATCGATCAGGCTCGGGAAGGCGCCGCGGCTCCACTCCTTGGTCTCCAGCGACTCGATGGCTCGGCGGTACACGGTCTGCAGGCGGTAGAGCGGCGTCTCCGACTCGCTGATCTGGACCAGCGTGGTGGCGAAGCCGCGCTCGCGGGCGCGGTGCTCGAGCCAGCGCGCGAAGAAGGTCTTGCCGCTGCCATAGTCACCGCGCACCGCCTTGAACCGGCCGCGGCCGGCCGCCACCGCATCCAGCTCCTCGTCCACCGCCTCGATGAACCGGTCGAGTCCCACCGCGAAGAGCTCGAGGCCGCGGCGCGGGACGGCGCCGATGCGCAGCGCCTCCATGATCTCGTCGCGCTTGAGTGGGCTCGCCGCAACACTCACAGCTCGACCTCGAACTGCTGCGCCAGCTTGCTGCGGTCCAGAACCACCTGCTTGCCGTGCGGGTCGTAGCGCAGGATGAGGTAGCCGTCGACGTTGAGGATCTCCTGCAGCGTGGCGACGAAGCCGCCGACCCGGGTCGGGAAGATCTTCATCGCCGCAGCGAACGCAGAGGCCGCCGAGATGCCGCCGCGGTCCAGCAGGAACTCGACCGCGGCCACCACCTGGACGCGCCGCTCGGCCCTGGGGGCGCGGGCGGCGAGGATCGCCGAGACCGCGAACCCAGACGAGGGCACGTCCGCGACGGGCGCGGGTTGCGAAGCGGCCGGGGGTTCGGTCGCGATGAGCGGCAGCTGCCGGTCGCTCGCTTGCCGCGGCTTGCTGCGCTCCGGCCTTCTCTCGACCACGGGCTGGGCGCCCGGGCGATCGCTCGCCACGTCGAAGGTCCACCAGGCCGGCACGACGAGGGGTCGCACGGCCTGGCCGGCGTCGTCGTCGATCGCCGGATTGTCCTCGCAGCCGATGAGCACACACGGCGCGACCACCTCGGCGAGAGATGCCCCGCCGTGCTCGCCTGCCGACGCGCCCCCGCCGTAGACGTGGGCATCGTCGGCGATGAGCACCACGCCGTCGCTTCCGCGCGGGACCCAGACGCCGTCCTGGTCGCGCAGGAGGACCTCGTACTCGGCCACCGTGTCGCCCTGCTTCCAGGCCCGCCAGCGCGCACCGTCCTTGCGAGCGCCGCCGGCCGGATGGAGCCGGTCCGCGAAGACGTGGCCGTGGTCGGCGCACAGGAGCACCGTGCGGCCAACCTCGCGCGCCTTGTCCAGCACGTCCCGCAACGACTTCACCGCATCCACCGTCCACGCCTGGCGCTGCGCCGGGTCGCCCTTGAGCGAGCTATCGATCGCGTTGATGACGACCGCCACGACCCGGCGGCGGCGGTCGGCGATCAGGCTGAGCGCAGCCTCGGAGGCCGAGCCGTCGCGCGTCTGGCCCTCGGCCCGGAGCAAGAGCTGCGGCACGTCGGTGGCGTCGCAGAAGCGACGCATCTCGGTATTGGCCTGCCAGCGCTCCGGGTCCTTGCTGGTCAGGTGCGTTGGCCCCGAGGGCATCGGTTTGCCGGCGAAGAACGCGCTGCGGCTCACGTCGGTCAGCGTGGGGAAGCTGGCCAGGACGGGCGGATAGGGCGCCTCTCCGACGCGGTGCTTCGCGATCCCATGCCAGGCCAGCGGGCCCCACGGCACCGACTGCCGGCCAAGCGACGAGACCACCTCTGCCGCTTGCGCCCAGGCCATCCCGTCCATCAGGACCACCAGGAGGCGCCGCGTCGGGTCCTCGTCCAGGTAACGAGCCGCGATGCGTTTGGCCGCCAGATCGATGGGGACCACACGACCGGTCGGCCGCCGCGCCTCGAGCCAGGCAGGAAGGGCACGGGCGAAGCGCCGGTCGAGCGCGGTGCGAGCGCCGTCGACCGCGGCCAGGACCGCCGCGATGCCGCGACCGAGCTCGCCTGATTCCGAGCCGCGCGCTGCTCGGCGCGCCCAGTCGAGGAATCCGCCCTCGGCGACGTACCAGCCGGCCAGGTCCTCGACGTCGCCATACGACGACGTCGCCGGCGCCGGCTCGGTGTCGGCCCGCACCGCGAGCCATGCGGCGAGCCGGGTCGCCATCTCGGCGCGCTCGAGCGTCCGCTGCTCGTCAGGGTCGCCGTACGCCTCGTGGCTCGAGAGACCGCGGAATGCCTCGATCGCGGCCCGCCCCGCGTCCGGCCCGGGGGCCGTCGCAGTGGCCTCGAGCGCGCGCCCGAGCGCTTCGAGACGGTGGCGCCAGGCCGACGGGAGCCGGCTCGAGCGGGCCAGCGCCACCGACACATCCGGCGTCGCGGCGGCCCGCTCATCGGCCGTCTTCACGATCGCGCGCACGGTGGCAGCGCCAGCGCGCTTCTCGACGTAGCGCAGCGCCGCGCCTGCCGCGCCCCCCAGAGCCGAGAGCGCGGACCGCTCGGTCGGGCCCGCGAACACGCCTGCCGCCGTCATGCTCACGAACGTGCGAAACGTCGGATCGTCGAGGTCGCCTCCCTCCGCCAGTACCGCCAGCTCGAGCGCGGCCCGCCCGCGCCCGGCCGCCCATGCACCCAGGATGCGCGGTCCGGCCGGGCCCATCCGCTGCTCGAGCTCGACCTCGAGCGCCTCCCGGACAGCGCCACCGCCGCGCTCGGCCAGCGCCGCCACCAGCGCAGGCCCGCGCACATCGACCGCCGCGAACCCCAGGAACACATCGAGCGCCAGCTCACCGCCCGTGTCGAGACCCCACGCCCGTTCGAGGAATGCGCACCACATCGCCGACACGCTGAGCCGCCCGCCAGGCACGGCGAACGACGCCTCCGCGTGATGGGTCAGGAGGTACTCGGGCAGCGGACTCTGCCAGACCTCGTCGTCGACCTCGACGGCACCGAACAACGTGCGGAGCCGGATCTGCCGGCCGACCGGCTCGATGCGGCCCTTCTTGGCGAAGCGGCCCTGCAGATCGAGTGGCAGGATCCCGCGCCAGGGGACCAGGAACGCGACCCGATCCTCCTCCCCGACCTCGAGCAGGCACTTTCTCAGCTCGAGCTCGCAGGTGACCGGCTGAACTCGCACCGGCCCACCGGCCGCGTCGGCGATCACCACGGGGTCGCCGCGTCCGTGAAACGCGATGAGGAAATGCCGACGATCGGCACCGAAGTAGCGCTTGACCGCGTCGGCGACGTCTCGCCGGCCAAGGACCGGCGCGATCACCGGTCCTCCGGCCAGACGATGGTCAGGACCCCGCGAAGCTCGGCGCCCTCGTCCGCCTCGGCCAGAACGCCCCGCGCTTCTCGGACAACCCGGTCGAGCTCGGCCAGCGCCGCGGCCTTGCCGCGCGCGTGCACCGCGATCTGCCGGCTGCGTGGCGATAGCGGCTCCGGTCCGGCCACGAGCGTTTGGCCCTCGACCGCCAGCGCGCGCACGCGCTCGGCGAGGGCCTCGTTGACCTCGTCCTGGCGCATGGCGATGCCGAGCCGGGTCAGGACCTCGGCCGCGCCGGCAAGCTCGGCCGCGCGACCGGCGAGCTGCTGGAAGACGCCGATCGTGAGCGCATCACCCAGGACCTCCACGGTGACCCGGGCCGACGCCAGGCTCCTGCCCAGGGCGCGCGGGCTCGTCTCGGGGTGGAAGCCGGCCAGGGTCGCGACCTGCGCCACCGCGCTCTTGCCGGCCAGCCCGGCACAGAGTGCCTCGCCCGAGCGCGCCGTCCGCATGCGATCGGAGTCGGGATCCACGCCGACCAGCTGGCCCCAGCGGGCGAGCTGCCCCGGCAGGCGCGTCGCGCCGGTCGTGAGCTCGCCCAGCTTGGCAGCCAGGGCGGCCTCGAAGCGCTTGAGATTGTCAGCATGGAGCGCCCGGCCTGGAAGCCCGACCCCGAACAGGTGTCCGGCCAGCTCCACCGCCGCCTGCCAGTCGGCCTGGCCAGGCAATTCCGGCTTCTCGAGGACGACCTCATCGGGCAAGGCCTTGCCCGGCTGCGGGACCAGCGGCCTGCCGAAGTGCACCAGCGTGCGGGCCGACCAGCGCGTGTACGCGCGCACCGCCAGCGCGATCGCCTCGTCCGCGAGTCCCATCTTGCCGGTCTCGTCGAGCCAGCGCGCCACCTGCCCCGCCGTGGGCTGATCGATCCCGGCCCGCTGGCGCTGCTTCTCCAGCTCCTCGAGCGCTCGATCCTCGACCAGGTGGACCGCGTTCTCGGTGACGCGGACCATGCCGAGCTCGCCCAGCGTGCCGCGCATCTCCTCGATGAGCGCGCGCTCGGCCGGCAACCGGCGGTCCGGGCTGTCGACCAGCTCGCCGAACCGCTCGAGCACCCGCTCGCCGAGCTTGCCCCCGAGCTTGTGCGAGAAGTGCGGATGCCGGGGCCAGCGCGCCGCGAGCAGACCGTGAACGTAGGCATCGACCGCCTCGGCCAGATTCGGGGGCGGCGCCGCCTGCAGCCGCGCCCCCGGTTTGAGCAGAAACAGGTGCTGCTCGATCGACCGCGCGCTGTCGAGATCGCCTTCCTTCTCGCGGGTCAGGCCATAGGCCTCTTCGAGGACGCCGAGCATCCTGGTCCGCTTCATCGAGTAGAGGTTCTCGAGGTCGACCAGCGCGCGGCTCTGGTTCTCGACCGACAGGTCCGAGACGTACTGCCGGGCGGTCTCCTTGCTCTGGAGGATGTGGTCGAGGATGACCAGCTCACCGAGCAGCTTCTCGATCGAGGGCGAGAAGAAGCTGGGCAGCCAGACCAGTGTCCACGATCCACCCGTGGACTCGGTGAAGCGCTCGATGACCTCGAGGTCGTGGCTCGGACTGTACTCGGCGCCGTCGAACGGGTAGTCGATGACCAGGCGAAAGTCGTGGTCCTCGGAGCAGCGAAGCTGCTCGGGCCCCATGGTGCGGACGTTGCCGAAGGAGACCTGACCGGCGCGGTCGGTCGAGCGCCACACGACCTTGTGGTCCTTGGCCTTGTCCAGCACCTTCTCCAGACCCAGCGCCTCGAACAGGAGCTCGCGCACCACCCGCTGGCGGGCGCCGTCCGAATCGGCGTGCCGCGCGCGCTCGAGGATCGGGCCGACATCTACCCCGTCCAGCCGCAGCCGGACGGTCGGGTCGGGCTCGCTGCCGACCTGGAGCTGCCCGACCTGCGCCGCCCAGCCGCGCAGCTTTCCGGCCACGATGCTCGCCTCGGTGCCAGCGATCGGCACCTTCAAGCTGCCGTGATTGAGCTGGACCAGTCGCGACGCGGTCATCGACTTCACCGCCTCCACCTCGGGCACCAGGGCCGCGATGAGAAGCGTCTTGACCAGGCGGTTGTCGGTGCGGCACGCCCGCTCGGGGCAGCCCGCGCATCCCAGGCGAGTCGGGTGCGAATCGCGCATTCGCTGACACCGCTGAGCGCTGGCGGTGCCGTTCTGTTCGCGCACGAGCGGCAGGAGCTGGTGCTTGTAGATCTGCTTGGCCGATTCGAAGCGCGCCTTCATGATGCCGTCGGCAGAGCCCTCCCCTCCAGCCAGGAGATCGAAGAGGTCCCCCACCCGCACGACCTCGCCGAGGGCCAGATCCTCGATGTGCTCGACGAGCATCTCCATGAGGAGCTTGATCGCAGTGCGCTGGCGCTGGAGCGAGTTCGACAACGTCACCAGCACCTCGACCAGCGCGGGGCTGAACGGATACAGCTTCTGGAACGCTGTCGCGTCGTCGCGGCCGAGCAAAGTCTGCCAGGCCGGACCGGCCGTCCGCTTCATCCGGTCGAACGCCTCGGCCAGGGTCGTGTCCGCCCCCGGCTTCTTGCGCAGCACGCGGCGCTCGACGATCGCCGGCAGGTTCTTGTCCTCGAGCTCGATCTTCCCGAAGCGCCCCTCCCAGTGCTCGAGCGACCCGTCGAGCCGCTTGGCCTCGATCCCGGCGAACTCCTCGCCCACCATCTCCGCCAGCCGCCGCTGCCGCGCGATGAAGCCGACCAGCGGGATCGGCCGGTACATGTCCCCCGCCTCGACCAGCTTCACCATCTTGTGGACCTCGGCGTGCAGCCGCATCGGGTCGGACGCCAACCCGGTCATCCACAGAGTGAGCTCGTCCAGAAACAGGATGATGCCGTTATAGCCAAGCTCGGCCGCGTGCCGGCTCATCGTGGCCAGCCCACCATCGAAGTCGATCCACCCCCGGCTCCGCCTGTCCCACCCCGGGTACCGGTACCTGATCAGCGCCGTGAACAGCTCCTCGCGCCGCTTCGGCTCGCTCGAGCTCGCCGCCGCCGCGAAGCGAGCCCGGTCCCACGCCTTGCCGACATCGCCCCATCCCGCCGGCCGCGCGGTGGCCTGGTTCATGGGCGCGAAGAAAGCCGCCTCCCCCAGCTCCCCGATCTGCGCCTCCGCCATCGCGAACAGCTCCTCGTCCGCGAACAGGCCCGGCAGCGTCGCCTCCGGGTGCCGCCTGCGCAGAAAGTCGAGATAGCCGCCGAAGATCGCGCCCTCGATGGTCTCCTGACCGAGCATGTGGAAGTGGAGCTCGAGGAGCTTCTTCTGCCCGACGAACCCATGCTTTTCCCGGAGCGCATGCAGCTCCGGGATCCGCCACGCCTCCTCGTTGCCCGCAAGCAGCAGCGACAACAGCGCCATGAAGTGCGACTTCCCCGACCCGAACGACCCATGCAGGTACACCGCCTGACTCTTCCCATCCTGCAGAGCGGAGCCGACCAGCCTGAGCGCCTCGTCGAACGCCCCTGTCAGTGCCGGCGTCACGACGTAGAGCGACGCCGTCGATTTCGCGTCTTCGACTCCCTCGGCGAGTTTGAGGACGAAGTCGCCCTTCCGGATGTGCTCCGGCAGATCGAGGAGGTCCTTTACCCGGGCAGGTTCGGCAGGCTGCATCGAGATCGATTCTACGCGGGTCCCTGTGGTTCAAGCATCTTGGCCGACAACACACAAGGGGTGAGCGCATCCCAGGGGGGCCGGCGCAGATCCACTCCCGACCCCAACCCTCGAGCGAAGAGGGTGCCCGTAGAAGCATCTTCGCGGACCCCACGCAGACAGATCATAGGGCGGCCCGGGATCGAGTTAGCATCACGAGGTTGGGGGGTCCGACTCTCGTGAGAGCGTTCGGCTGTGTTGGCTTGCCTCTAGACCAACCGCCGGCGGTGGTCCCAGTAGATTCTGAATCGTGGCGAGAGCTGAATTCTGAACGGACCCAGCCGAAAGCTCATACGAAGACCCCGTGACGCAGTCATCCCCTCCCCCTTCCATCGGTAACTCTACCACGCCGCCACATGGAGACCGTCTCGAATGTCCGATCCAACAGAGCAGCAGCCCTACCGTGCAAGCGGCTCCCCGTTTGCGGGTGCCGAGTTCGTCGAAAACCCGGAACCGCGATGCGCCTGCGTGCTGATCGTGGACACCTCCGCGTCCATGCAGGGGGATCCGATTCGCCAGCTCACTGCAGGAATTGCTTCCTTCAAGGATGAGCTCGTGGCCGACACGCTCGCCGCAAAGCGCGTCGAGATCGCCGTGGTCGGATTTGGGTCCGTCGTCCAGATCCTTTCTCACTTCTCGACTCCTGACCGGTTCGTGCCGCCGGAGCTCGAGGCGAGCGGAGAGACGTTTATGGGTACCGCGATACTCCAGGCGATCGACTTGCTCGCCGAGCGTAAGGCTACGTTCAACGAACACGGACTCGCGTACTACCGCCCCTGGATCTTCCTAATCACCGATGGGGAGCCAACGGATGATTGGTCAGTAGCGGCCCTCAGAGTGGCAGAAGGCGAAGAAAGGCGGCAGTTTCAGTTCTTCGCTGTCGGCGTCGAGGGAGCAAACATGGAGAAGCTGAGCCGCATCGCGCGGCGCCAGCCGCTACAGCTCAAGGGGCTCAGGTTCCGCGATCTCTTCGAATGGTTGAGCAGGAGCCTGCAGAGCGTCTCGCGGTCGCAGACCGGCGATAGCGTTCCTCTCGAGAATCCGGCGACGCCGTCGGGCTGGGCCGTGGTCGGCTAGAGCGGTGAACGTGGAAGAGGTCCGGCCGCGCTGGAGCTTCGCCTCCGCCTCGGTCACGGGAACATCTCATGTCGCGACCAACACGCCGTGCCAGGACGCGTGCCGCTGCACCGTCGTCCGGGCTCCTGACGACAGCGAGATCCTCGTTGCCGTTGTCGCTGACGGTGCCGGGAGCGCGTCGCGTTCTCGGGACGGATCTCGGATAGCTTGCGATGCGACGCTGGAGATCGTCCAACGGAGCATCGCCGGCCAGAGAGGGTTTCCCCGGCGCGGAACGCAACTCGCACGTGGCGTCATACGCGGCATCCAAAGACGCCTTGATGCGGCCACAGCGACGAATCACTGCAGACGAGTCGACTTCGCGTGCACGCTACTGGCCGCGATCGCCGGTCCAGACTCTAGCCTGTTCTTCCAGATCGGCGACGGTGCGATCGTCTACAACGCGCAACGTGACGCTGGCGCGTTTCGCTGCGCCTTTTGGCCCGAGCGAGGAGAATACGCCAACGAGACTACGTTCGTTACGTCACGCACGGCCGCCTTGGCCGTCCGGTGCTTGCCGATTCCAATGGCCCTGTCCGAGGTGGCACTCTTCACCGACGGACTCCAGAACCTCGTCCTCGACTACAAGGAGAACTCTCCTCATTCGCCCTTCTTTGACCACATGCTGACACCACTAAGGTCAACGGGAGCTGGCGAGCAACAAGGCCTCTCGAGCGCGCTCGAAGATTTCCTGAAATCCCCACGCGTGAACGAACGGACCGATGACGACAAGACTCTGCTCCTGGCGTCGCGGGAGTCTTCGGTCCTGCCATAGTTATGAGTCGCACACTGGTCGATGGTGCCTGTCGGCCCGTCACCCTGCACCGCGAGATCGGTCGTGGCGGCGAAGGGGTCGTGTTCGAGATCACGGGGCCGACCGCCGAAGTCGCAAAGGTCTACGGCAAGCCGCCTGATGCCCAGCGGACATCCAAGCTCAACGCAATGGTCGCTGGAGCACAGGAACGGCTGGCGAAAGTGGCCGCGTGGCCAAGTCGGACGCTGCACGAGCGACCCGGAGGGCCGGTTGTCGGCTTTGTCATGCGGCGGCTCGACCGGCATCAGGACATCCACCTGCTCTCTGGCCCGAGGAGTCGACAGAGCCACTTCCCCACGGCCAAATATTCCTTTCTCGTTCATGTGGCGGCCAACGTCGCACGCTCGTTCGCCGTGGTCCATGAGATGGGTCATGTCATCGGCGACATCAACACGCGGGGGGTATGTGTGTCCGAGCGTGGAACTGTCACGCTGGTCGACTGCGACAGCTTTCAGATTCACTGCGACGGGCAAATCTACGCCTGTGACGTGGCGACTCCGACCCATCAGCCGCCTGAGCTTCAGGCTGTGCCGTCCTTCCGGGGCCTTCCACGCACGGTCAATCATGATCTCTTTGGCTTGGCGGTGCTCGTCTTCGAGATCCTCTTTTTCGCTCGGCATCCTTTCGCAGGGCGGTTCCTTGGCTCAGGAGACATGCCGACCGAGCGTGCGATTCGCGAATATCGATTCGCCTATGGACGCGATGCCCGCCGTCGATTGATGCAGCAGCCGCCAGGCTCGCTCGGGCTAGGGAGCGTCTCACATGAGATCGCTGAGCTCTTTGAGGGGGCGCTCCTCGAGGAGGGCGTGCAGTCCGGACGTCCGACGGCCATCCAGTGGGTCCACGCGCTAGACAAGTTCGCCAGGACGCTCGTGCCTTGTGGCAAGAACGATGGGCACGAATATCTGTCAAGTCTCTCGCAATGCTCTCTATGCCAGCTGGAAGGCCTGTCAGGTGTTGTCCTCTTCGATCTGACTCTCGAACGGTCGATCTCTGCGCCGGCATGGAACCTCGACGCCCTGTACGAGGAAGCCACACGAATCCGAGCCCAGCTACTGGGCCTGGCATCGATGACCATCCAGCCCCTACCAGCGCCGCCATCCCCGTCACACGTTGTCGACTCGATCAACCGGCACCGGCAGCAGAGAAAGCGGTTCCTTGCCTTCTTGAGAAGGCCGAGGCTTGAGCCTCTTCTCGAGGAGCGGCTCAAGCTTCGAGATCAGATGGCGAACTACTACGACCGTTGCCTCGAACAGGTTCGCTCTCAGCAAGCCAAGATCCGTGACTTCGTCGAGCATCACTGGCAGTGGATCGAGCGATGGCGCCGCACCGTCAAGGAGCTCGAGTCCGAGAGCGCCAGTCGGCTGCGGAAATTCAGGGACCAGGCGGTCGACCGACAGCTTCTGCGTTACCTCTCCTCGCAGGTCGTAAGGGACTGCAGGCTCAAGGGGCTCGGGCCTGGCCTGATTGCGACGCTCGATTCATATGGCATCCAGACAGCTGCTGACGTCGACGCCACGCGCGTTCTGGAGATCCCAGGCTTTGGCGAACACCGTGCTGGGCAACTTGTTGCTTGGCGTACCGCACTCGTGGCGCGCTTCAGGTTTGATCCTGCCGATCCGCAGATCGCGCGAGATAGCCGGCAGGAGGAACGCAAGTACTCCCAGGCAATCAGTCGTGCGATCGGCAGCGTCCACCGTGAGATTCAGGAGCTGAAGACCGGATTGGAACAGAGCTCGCCCCTGCTCGTGAGCGCAGCCAGGCAGGTCTCAGGAGCCTTGGGCGTCCTTCTCGTACTGGAGGACGAGGCAAAGCTGATCGGCAGATCGCGCCGAGGATCGCCCGTCCCCTAAGGACGGTCCGAGATGCAGGGCACCATGCATTCCGCGGCGGCGTGACGACAACGATCTATTAGCGTCTCAATCGGGAGACCGGACTCGTTCTGCCCTGCCCGAAGAGGAGCCCTGCGGACGCAGGCTTCGGCAGTCTCATTGCACCTGTCCATACATTTCTGGTTCTCTTCGCCTTGAGCGTCACGCCGTGTTACGGCCACGGGCTCATCAATCACGGAGGGGCCAATCACGGAGGGGCCAGTGTCGCGCCGAACTCGTCGGCGCTCCGCCTTGAATGTACCCCGAACGATTGACACCTCCTCCACCATCTTTGTTCGATCCTCGGCAGTTTCCTCGCCGTTCTCTGAACTGAGCGTCCGCTGGTCTTGAACTCGTTCTGGATGGTTGATTCTTGGGCCCTCGGGCCCGCCCGACCTCGTCACGCTGTCCGCCCGCATGTGCGGTTGAAATCCTGGCTCCAACCGGATGGTCTTCGCCTTAGCGCGGATGTCGTCCCGGTGAGACGCGCGTGGGACGATCGGTGAGTGATCAGACCTCTCGGGGTGAGACAGAGTCGATCCTTGATAGTACTTCCAACTCACCGCAAGGATTGCGACGGTCGGCAACGCCAGCAACAACCAACGGGAGGGAGACCTGCCGACTGATGGCGCGACGCGACCACTGGTCGCACTGGCGCCGGCGCCGAAACGTCCACTCTGTGCCGAATTTGGAGTATGTATAGCTCCGCTAGACGGCACCAACGGAGGAGCGGGCAATGAGAATCGAGCAAGTTCGGCCGCGCTTATGGTCGCGCTGGTCGGAGGTGGGCCGAACCTCAGCATCGTCGCCTCGATCAGCGCGTCCACTTCGTCTCCGGTCGCAGTCTTCGGCGCTTGTGATGAAGAGGTGCCGACTGGCGCGGTGACCGGGTGAGCATTTGCACGGGCGTTCGACGGCGTCGATTGTGTTGGGGCCTTCTGGCGTAGGGGCGGCCTCGCGGTCGGCACCCCTTGACTCGTTGGAGGAGCCGGTGCTGCCCGGGTATTTGGATGCACGAAAGGGGGAGGCTGCTGTAGTGACGGCAAGCTGGGTGTCCTCAAGCCGGGGGCGACACCAGGCCCCGACCAGCGAATGCGAACCGTTCCGGCGGCACCGAGTTGTTCGCCGGGCGTCCCCGGTTCCCAGCGAACCAGGTATAGCGCACGAAGCGCTTCCGCCAGATCCGCGCGACTTGCGACTTGCAAGTCGACAAACTCACCGTTGCAGCCATTGACATCAAACTCGACATTCTCGAGAAGCTGAACCAAGTCGGACTTCTGCAAGGACTTGAGCAACCCCTGAAAATCGTCCCCAAAGGACGCCACAACAGATGTCTCGAGGCTGAGCAAATGCGGCGAAAGCTGACGTGCTTTGGAAAGATCCTTGAGGCCGCGAGGAGACAAGTCATTTACCAGACGTCTGACGGCTTCTGCCCGCGAAGTCATATGTGGAGAGTCGCCGCGACGTGGCGACGTATCGTGGGACTCGCGATCTGGCAGTCGTCGAGTAGCTCGACGCGCGTCACAACGCTCTTCAATAGCCACTTCGGCTGCGCAGTCCAGCTGACGAAGGCGGCGGCGGACTGAACAGGAGGACATCGGCAACGCAACACGCGATGCAGTGCACGCGCCGCATAAAGCTCCTCAACTCTTCGAGCCCCTGGCTTCAGTCTGTCAATCCCGTTTCGACCGCATTGGGTGCGAGTACGCCGCCGACCCCGCGTACGTGACAAATCTCGTTGGCCGGTTCGGCTGCATGCGGCGCGGCCAGCTTGACGCATTAGGCGTCTCGACTTCAGCCAGGCCATCTCATCAGTGCCGATATGCCGTTGACTCTTTCTCATGCTCACTCGCGTGTAGCGCCCACCTTGCGATTCACGCCAGCGCGACGCGAGGTCTTCGGCGGGCGCCACGCAAGGAGATCGGCTTCGGTCAGAGAGTGGTAGCGGAGCTCGCCGGCGAGGAAGTCGGCGAAGTAGTCGCCCATGCGGAGGTCGTTGAAGTCGGGGTTGGGGTCGTTGTGCCATTGCTTGACCCAGGCGATGAGCTCGTGGAGGCCGGCGAGCATGGGGATGAGGCGTTCGGTCGGCCAGGACTCCTCGGTCTTGCGCTTCATGTAGAGGTTGGCGAGGGCTTGGGCGCGCTGGAGGTGGTCCCAACCGGCCCAGCCGTAGACCGGCTCGCCGTCCTCGTCGGACTCGCAGCCTGGGTAGGAGATGAAGGGCTCCTTCGGGACGTCGAGCTTGCCGCGAAGCCGATGGATATCGTGGGTCAGGTAGTCTTTGGGGCCATACTTTGGCGGTATGGATACTGGAACCTTTGCGCCGGTGTCTTCGGCGCGTTGAAGCTCCCATGTTCGCAGCCACTGCTCGTGCTTGCGAAGGCCGTCCTCGGTGAACCGATGAGATGCAACGAAGGGAACCGACTCGGCCTGGACGAGATCGAACGCATAGTCCCAGGGATCATCGGCTTTCGTACCGGCGATGCGGCACGCGAGCTCGATGATGTGAATGTGGGGCTCAAGCGCCTCCTTGATGTCGCCCGCACGGACTAGCTCCTGAGTCGTACGATGCAGTTCCTCGACGATCCTGAGGCAAAACGCACCGAGTGCGTCTTGCCTACGATGTCTGGCGTCGACGGCATCGGCGTTGAACTTCCCCTGCGATCGGTACCAGCGACGTTTGAACTCACTGCGCTCTACTAACGAAAGAGCTGGCACCTTCTCGATTGCCTTGCGCCGCGCCATGTGGAGCTCGTCTCCATCGGGCGACTGGAACGGTCGTCTGCCTTCACCGACGCCAATAGCGGGCAGCTCCGATGAAAGCACCGGAATTCCTCCACCGACCAGTTCGAACTCATCGTAGACGAGCCAGTCAATCTCTTCCTGGAGCCCGACACAAAGCTCTTCGGCGGTCTGGTGGCTCTCCCGCACTGCCCTCCAACGGCTTTCGAGCTCACCGGCCGACGACGCATGGAGCAGTACAGTCAGATAGTCGTCAGGTGACACGGAAGCGGCCAGCTCAGAAATCCGGCGAGCCGCCGCAATCAGAGCATTCCTGTGCTTCCATCGCGGGGGAAGCGGGACTTGCTGCATCTTCGTCCCGTCGAACTCGTACCGAAACTTGTCTTCATCAGCCTGCAGAACGCCCTCGTCGCTGGTCGCGCCCTTGTTCATGAAGACTTGCTTCATCCAGAAGCAGGCGGTGGAGGAGTTAAGGTAGGCGAGGAGGGCGAAGTGGTCGTCTTCGGTTGCGGTGGCGGGGAGCTTGATTATGGGCGCGGAGCGGTTGAAGACCTTGCCGCCGCGGTCGAGGACGAAGTGGTTGTGGGTGGCGACGAAGGCGAAGGCAATGCTGAGCGGCTTTCGCAGACGTTCCAGTGGAACCTGGTGATACTCGAACCATGTGCGACCGACGTCGATGTACTTTTTCCCGCCGAAGTCTGGTCGGTTGAGGAGAAGCCGTCGGAAGGGCCAAAGGAGCCGCGCGACCATCGGGTATCGATCGGGGCCCTTGAGCTCCGCATCTCTGTACGGAAAGGCGACCGCGAACGTTGGCTGAATCGACCAGTCGCGCACTTCTTCGCCGATTCCGAAGTCGAGAATCCACTCCGCCTCGGCTCCATGCCGAAGCCATGCGGCGCGCGGCCTGGCGAAGATGTCGTCCTCGCCCGTGATCGCCATGAAGCCGATGGAATCAACGAGATCGCCGAGCCGCTTCTCTGCGCGCTCCTCGAGGACTTCCTTGAGCTCAAGTGCGCCGCCGCCGCCGAGGCTCCAGGGATGCTTCGACAACTTCTCGCGCTCGAGTTTCGCGACCGAGATGTAGTCGTTCTCGAAGCCGAGCTCGCCGAAATGGTTGACGATGCTGGTCCACACGAGCCCGCCGGCCGCATTCTCGGGCGTCGACGGCTCGCCGCGCTTGGCGAGAACCGCTAGCACTTCGCGATCGGTCGGCGGCTCGGCGCTGCCGAAGAGGAGAACCGTCGGCGTGCCGTGGCCGGGAATGTATGCGCCGGAGGTATTGATGATGAGCGACAGATTGACGTCGGGCAGGAACTCCTCGATGAGCTTCTTGCCGAACTCGCGCTTCATGAAGGAGTTGGCGGTGATCTGGCCCACGAAGCCGCGGTCCCGGGCGAGTTGGAAGAAGCGCTCGCAGAAGGGGGCGGCGAGCGAGTACTTGCCAGCGGCAGACCTCGGGTACAGCGCGCGGTACTTGTCTCGGAGGGCGGCGTCCTTGACCGTGATGTACGGCGGGTTCCCGACGACGGCCGCGTAGTGGCGGTGGAGGACGTCGCGAGCGGCGGTCTCGTCCTCCAACGCGAAGAGCTCGCCGCCCCAGGCCGAGGACGTCTGGCCGTCGAGGTGACCGAACTCGGTCTGCTTGGCATGCGGGTTGTGGAGCAGCGAGTCGGCCACGACAAGGTGAAGCGGCAATGCCGGCGCGTCGGCCAAGCGGTTGAACTCCGCTCTCTCGAGATAGGCCAGGGTCAGCCGGAAACGCGCGATGGCAACGGCGTACGGGTTGATGTCGGCGCCGAAGACGGCGTCGAGCGCCTTGCGCGCGGCTTCCCGGGGTCCGCTGGCCGGTTCGGCCGACAGACGCCGCTCGAAGAGGCGGGCGAAGGCGCCGAGGAGGAAGTGGCCGCTGCCGCAGGTCGGGTCGATGAGGGTCGTGTCGTCGAGGCCGAAGCGCTCGATGGCCGGATCGAGGGTCTGGTCGAGGATGAAGGACTCGATGAAGTCGGGGGTCTGGAGGAGCGCGTAGCGCTTGCGCACGCCCTCGTCGAGGTCCTGGTAGAGATCGCCCAGGAAGCGGGTCGAGGCCTGGCCGAAGCGGAAGGCCGGCGCGTCGGCGCGCGGCGTGCGGAAAAGGTTCATCAGCGCGCGGGCGGCGTCGGCCGAGGGGGAGAGGCGCCAGACCAGCGAGTGGGCGGCGTCGAACAGGTCGCGCGCGGCCGGGAATCCGGCCAGCTCGCGGAAGACGAAGAGGAGGTAGTCGCGCCCGGTCAGCGAGGGCGCGAGCTCGAAGAAGAGCTTCTGGCTGTCCATCGCGCCGGGACCGGCAAGGCGCGCCATGTGGAGCAGTCCGCGATCCTCGAGGGTCCGGACGAACACGCACGAGAGCAGCCAGGCCGCGGCCACCTGGGTCGCCGTCCGCTCGCGCCACTCGACGAACGAGTCGGCGGTGCGGCCGGCGGCGCGCTCGGCCTCGTGCCTTTCGCCGAGCGCCCGGGCGACCGCCGGCTGCTCCGCCCGGACGAGAAGATCGTCCCGCAGAGTCGCCAGGACCGGCCGAGCTGCGGCCAGGAAGGCAGCCGAGTCGAGCGGCGCGCGTGGGTCGTCCTGCCCGGGCAGCTCGGCGGCCGCCACCTTTCGCTTGCGGGTTCCGGCGCCTCTCGACGCCGGTTTCTTGCTGGACCTGGCCATTCAAGTGGCTCGCGAATACAAAGAATGTCGATCGGTCGGGAACGTCACGGTGCGATGGTCGGCGGAATGGCGGCGCGGGCGGGACCGCCATCCAATGGTGGCGTCGTCATGAAGTCGAGAGCCCGATCGCGGGCGGATCTGTTGCGGCTGCCGCAGATGCGGGCCGCGCTCGCGGCGGGTGGGTAGGGTCACGGCGCGCTCGCCTCCTTGAGCCAGGTCGGGTCGACCCAGGTCCACTGGCCGGGCAAGAGGCCGGGCAGCTGCGTGCGGCCGCCGATGGCGGGCGTGCCGCCGCCCTGATCGGGGACCAGGACGATGATGGCCTCGGCGTCGTCGCGCTGAGCAGCGGCCGCGAGGGCGCGGAGGAAGTCGATGAGCTGGTAGCGGTCGAGCAGCCCGGGGTCGACCAAGAGGAGCGGCTCGCGCGGCGGCAGGAGGCGCTCGGCTACGGCGGTCGCGACGTCGCGGGCGAAGTCGGTCAGGAGGACCCAGGTCGCGCCGTCCGGGCCGGCGGCGTCAGCGGCGGCGACGGCGTCCCACTCGACACCGCGAGTCTGCATCTGGCGGGCGAGCTCGTCCCAGAACAGGCGGTCGAAGGAGTGCGGCACCAGACGGTGGCGGGCGGCCAGGGCGCGGATCGCGGCCGGGGCCCGGTCGGCGGAGACGCCCAGGACGAGAAGAGAGCGGCGCTCCAGAGCCGCCCTGACGCGCTCGTCGAAGTCGGCGATGGCAACGTCGCGGGCCGAGATCTCGCGGGGCGCGGCGGCGGTGCGGGTGAACGAGGTGACGCGGGTGTCGAGCGAGGTGAGAGCGGCGTCGCCGAGCCGGCGGTAGAGCGCGGCGGCGGAGTCCCAGGTGAGATCGTAGCGCTCGAGCAGCGCGTCGAGCGCGGGGCGTGCGGGGAGCGGCTCGGCATCCGGGTAGCGCGCGGCGACGCGCTCCCGGAGGATCGACTCCGGTCCGGGGCCGAGCACGGCGGCCGACAGGTCGAGAGCGCGGACGGCGGCCATGCCGCGCGGGTAGAGCTCGAGGCGACTCGAGACCTGGGCGCGCTCGCTGGCGGCTGCGGCCAGGCGGACCAGGCGCTCGGGCGTGAGCGCTGCCAGCGGCGTGCCCTCGGCGGCGGCGGCCAGAGCGCGGGCGCATTCGGCCGGGCCTGCCAGGACGGCGCGGGCGGCGAGCTCGTCGGCCAGGCGGCCGAGGCGGCGGGCGGCGTCCGCAATGTCCTCGGAGACGACCAGCCAGAGGGCGTCGTGGATGCGGACCGGGCGCAGTCCGGCCGGGTCGTCCTTGTCGACCTCGGCGGCGGCGCGTATGAGTGCAGAGGCAAGGAGCTCCGGGGCGGGCCGATCGGGATGGAGATCGTGGGGGAGCTCGGCGAGGAGCTCGGCGGCGACCCGCACGACCGGGGCCGCGCCGCCGGCGGTGGCAACCAGGTCGCGGAGGCGCATGAGCAGGCCGGGGAGGGCCGGGTGCGCGGCCCAGGCTTCCTTGGCCTTGGCCAGGGCGATATAGATCGCGGGCGGAGTCATGCCCAGCGCGGCGGCGAGCTCGCGCGGGCCGAAATCGGCGCGGCCAGCGAGTGGACCGTCGATGCCGTAGAGGGCGCGGACGTGCTGGCTGGTCTTGCGCCGGGCGGGGAACAGCGCGGCGATCCAGCCGTCCAGGGTGGTGGGCCGGCTGCGCTCGTCGGCGCTGCGGTTCTCGGCGGCAAGCTGGTCGCGGAGCGAGGCGAGATCGAGGCCGCGGCCGGCGAGTGCTTCGATCTGTCGGGCCGGTGTCGCGGCCAGGTTGGCGAGCGTGTGGATGCCGGCGTCGGCCAGGAGCTCGGCGTCGCGGGCGGCGATGGCCGTGACGAGGAGCTGATCCTCGCCGTGATAGCCCGGGAAGAAGGGAGTGGTGTCGATGGCGAGCGCTCTGGCAGCGAGCTGTTCGCGGAGGCGGTGGATCTCGTCGGCGACCAGGCGCCCGACGCCGCGGATGCCCGAGAGGCGATTGCGGGGCAGCGCGAGCAGGTCGGCGGTGCGTAGGACCCCCGCTCGATCGAGAGCGTTCTTGGCCCGCCCGGTGAGGGGCAGCGCCGCCACCGGGGTCTCGGCCGCGATGGCGGCCAGCGACTCGTCGGTGAGGAGCGGCTCTTCGTCGTCGCCTGGCGGTGCGCGGCGGTCGGCCTCGAACGCGCGCTCCCACTCCTTGCGCATCTCGAGGGCCGACGCGAAGCGACCCGCGGCCTCGTGGGACAGCGCCCGGACAAAGAAGGCCGCGAGCGCGGCACGCACCGCTGGGTCAAAGCGCTCGGCGGCGATCTCGACGGCCGCGTCAGGATCGTCGGACGGGACGCTCACGCGCGGGCGCTGCCCGGTCAGGAGCTCGTGGAGGACGACGGCGGCGCTGTAGCGATCGGCGGCGTGGTCCCAGCGGCCGCGGGCCGGCAGAAACGGGTCGCGGTAGGCGGCGGTGCCGACCCCGACCAGGGTGGGTTCGCTCGTCGCGAGGGAGAAATCGAACAGCGTCAGGCTCGAGGCCTGGCGGCGCGTCGTGCCCACGCCGAGGTTGGCCGGCTTGATGTCCTTGTGGATGACCTCGGCTTCCTCGAGGTGGCCGAGCGCGTCGAGGAGGTCCACGCCGTAGCGCTGGGCGTAATCGAGTGAGACCGTCCCCTCGTCGGCCAGGACCCGATGGAGCGTGCGGTCCCCGGCGAGCGAGAGGAGGAGGCATGGGCGACCGGCGAAGCGCGCCTCGCCCGCGACGTCGACGATGCGCGGATGGCGCAGGCGGGCAAGCAGGGCCGCCTCGGCCCGCATGCGTTCGTCGTGCTCGGGGCCGATCGAGATCTTGAGCGCGAAGTGGCGGCGGTCGCGCTCGCGCTCGACCTCGAGCACGCGCGACGAGGCGCCGTGGCCGAGAACCTTGACCACCTCGAGATCGCCGAGGCGGTCGCCCTGGCGGGCCTCGAGCGGGTTCGTCTCGGGTTCGGGCGCGGTCGCGGCCTCGGGCGTCGTGGCGTGCTCGAGGAAGATCTCGAGCCACTCGCCGACGTCGTCGGCGCGCTTGACCAGCGCGACGTCGGTGGCGAAAGCGACCGCCTCGGCCACGCCCGAGGGGATTCCGTCAGCAGCATGCCGCGGATCCAGACAGCGGTGCTCGCGCAGGCGACTTGCGACATCGACCAGCGAGGCGCCGGGCGGCGCCCCGGTGAGGACGAGGTGCGCGAGCGCGCCGAGCGAGAAAAGATCGGACTGGATACTGCGCAGGCCGGGGTCGTCGCGCAACTCGGGAGCCTGGTAGAGCGACCAGGTCTCCGCGGCGAGGGCCGACCAGTGACTGGTCGCCTCGACCGAGAGACTCTGACCGAGCTGGAAATCGAAGAGGCGAATCTCGAGAGGAGCGGAGCCGGACGCGGCGGAGATGGGTCGGCGACGGACCAGGACAGCCGCGGGCGACAGCGCGCCGTGCAGCACCGCCTTCTTGTGGCAGTAGTCGAGCGCGCGTCCGATTTGCTCGATGAGAGAGATGCGCTCGGTGAAGGGGAGCGCGGCGTGCTCGCGCAGGAAGGCGTCGAGCGGGACGCCGCCCTCGAAGGCGTCGAGCAGGACGGTCGGCCCGAGCGGCGCGTCGGTGATGTACTCGGTGAAGGTGAGAACCCCGGGGTGCTCGCGGACCTCGTAGAGCAGCTGGGCCTCGCGGTCGGCGGCGCGACGGAGCTGCTGGCGGCGCTCGATGCTGGTCTGCTCGGGGACCAGGTAGGTGCGGGCGCGGCGCTTCTGGCTCGGGATGTCGCGGTGGGTGGCCTCGCGATCCTGGAACGTGTTGGTCTCGTCGAGGAGGGAGCCGAGCTCGTACGGGCCGACGAACAGCTTACCCTTGCGGCGCTTGATCCCGATCTGCTCGAGCGCCTTGACCAGGGCACGCAGGGTCGGACGGTCGATGGGCGGGCTGCGCCAGTCGGCCGGGGAGCCGGGGAACTCGTGATGGGTGATGGCGCGCGCGAAGGTCGCCTGGTTGACGACTCCGACCAGGCCGCCTTCGCTGAGGCCTAGCTTGGCCTCCGGGTGAGCCAGGAAAACGAGCGGCTCGATCCACGGCGGGCGGATGTCGGGAGGCAGCCTGGCGGCGAGGCGCGACTTCAGGATCTGGGCCTTGCGCTGCGTGAGCCGGCGCGGGTTCTCGAGGTAACGCGGATCGCCCCCCGGCGGCGTGCGCCACCAGTCGGTCGCGTCGCCGGTGTAGAGGCCCGGGCCGCTCTTCGCCTCGACCAGGTAGAGCGCCGAGTAACCGATGATGAGGAGGTCGATCTCGAGGAGCCGGCCAGTCGATGGGTCGAGGAGGTCGACCAACGCCCAGAGGTGGTACGGATCGCGGTCGGGCAACGCCTGGATGGCGAAGTCGACGGCCGCGCGCTCGTGTGGATATGGGGTCTCGCCAACCGAGACGGCGCGCGCGAGTGACAGCACGCCCTCCCTACCCTCGCAAGAGCCCGTCGGCGCGAGCGCGGTCGGCCGCGTCGGCGTCGGGGGAGGCGACCAGGGTCGCGCCACGGAGATCCGGTGCTGGCGACGCGCTCGACAGCAGCAAGGTGGCGCGCGGCGCGTTGAGGATGGCGGCGGCCGCCACGGCCAGGTGGCGGTGCGCGGGCGGCGTGGCGATGACGGAGACCTGCTGGCTCCAGTCCAGGGCGCTGCCCTCGGCGAAGGCGAGCACGCACGACGCGATCGCCGACGGACCGACTGCGAGGAGGCGGTCAGTCGGGGCGACGGCGGGCGGCGCGAGCTCGAGCCGGAGCTCCCAGGCGGACGCGAGCGCGAGGAGCGCCTCGCGCGGGGATGTCAGGGGAGAGAGCGAGGCATGGCGGCGCCAGATCTCTTCGGCGTCGACCGGGTCGAGCGACGGCCACGACGGGCCGAACGATTCGTCATCGGCGAGCCCCGAGATGTCGTAGAGCGTCCGGCCACCAAACGAGGTGGGCCACTCCGTGTCAGCATCGCGCAGGAGCAGATCGATCCTCTCCGACGCCGACATCGCGCCCCGGAACGCTGCCCAGCGCGCGTCGGCGTCCGGTCCGAACCGGCGGCCGCTCGGACGTCGCTGCTCGACGTAGGCTAGCACCCGCAGGGCGGCGTCGTAGTAGCGCCCCACATCCCCCCACTGCATTATTCTCTTCTACCACAGTCGGCCATGACGCTGAAGGCCGCCCCGGTCAGTGCACCATCCGAGCCCGTGCAGGGTGACCCGGTCGTGAGCTTCGTCCGAAATCGGGCTCCGGCTCACTTGCGGTCATGCCCCTCGTGGCGCCCGGAGAGCGCCTTCAGCATGACGCAAACATCCGAGCGAAGCGTGAGCTGCCGAGCGGTCCACTCATTGTCGAAGATGCCGAGCTCGTCGGGGTTCATGGCCCTCGCGATGCTGGCGAGTGGGCCCGAGGGGAAGGGAAGCAGCCGAGCCGCCTCATCGAATGTAACGGAGCCACCGCGGTCGCTGACGGCGAGCGCCAGGGGGATGTAGTAGCAGTCCCAGACCTGGCGCTCGAGGACGCTTCCCTCGAGATAGCCAGGCTGCTGGCGCAGAAAATCCGCCGGGGTGATGGACAAGGATCGGATGTCGGACGAGGGATGCCGGTCCACCCCTGCTGCTCGTGCCGCTGGGAGATCCGGCGGCGACCTCTCGGTGTTCGACCAGACGAGGTACGTCGTGGCGCCGCCGAGACCCATCCTGTCGCCGTCGCAAAGGGGTAACACGCGAAAAGGCATTCGGGTTCCGGAGGAATCGGTGCAGAGAGTGCCATTCGTCGAGCCGAGATCGATGGCGTATGGCAGGCCGTCTGACTCGATGATGAGAACATGGACGCGAGACACGCCTGGGTCCTCGATGGCGGTGCGGCCGGCGTCGCAGCGGTCATAGCGGCCGACGAGAAGACCTCGGCGCAGCGACTCGCGCCCGATCCTGAGAGTCTCCATGCGGTCGAGCGAGGCGATGATGAGCTGGCCAAAGACCGGTTCATCGCCAGCGTCCTGGCGTGTGGCGACGTGCGCCGGGCCGGACTCTCGCCGAATCGTCGTTGCGCGGCGCGGTTCGACCCGCGTCATGCGCGGGGCTCGCGCATCCGGGGTCGGCGGCTCCGCATGCGCGGACGGCGCGCGATCCTCCTCCATGAACACGCGGTCGGGTAAGCGACTCCACGCGTCCTCCGCAGACGCGGGCCAGTCGCCCGGATCGCCGGTCACGAAAGCCATGATTGCGTGACCCTGGCAGCCGAGGAAGACCGGCCCCGTGGCCGTGAGCGATTCCACTGCGCGGCCCTCCTCGTCGATAGGTGGGCTGCCGGTGTTCAGGTCGAGGACCCGGAAGCGGGCCATGCCGTCAACTGCGTCGCCCTGCGGGCCGCGCGGGGCGACCAGGAACACCAGATGGCGCAGTGCGATGCTTGGGTCGTCGAGGTAGAGATCAGCCTCGGAGTGGCGCCCCACCACACCGACGTTGACCCCTTCCTTCGGCGACGCGAGGAACATGGTCCCGGCCCACCCCCTGAGCTCGCTGATCGCGAAGATGGCGAGCCCCGCTTCCGCAAACTCGAGACAGCTCTCGCGGATGCGCCGATAGTGGGTGAAAAAGAGCCAGTGGAAATCAATCGCTTCCTCGGACGACGGCTCGAGGTAGGACGTGCTGTTGTTCGCCGCTGACCGGCGCGCTCCCGGCTGTGCCGGCTCCACGACGCGAGATGGATACTTCGACATTCCCCCCCGGGTGGTACCCGGCCCCTCAACACCAGGCTACCGACTGGTGGGCCTCGGCGACACCACAATCCGCGTCCGCGCGTGTGCCTCTCCGCGCGAGTGGCGGCAATCCCAGCAGGTCGACACCTGAAGTGCGATCTGCTCGTTCGTTGCCTGGTGGCGTAGGTCGGCTGCAGTGCTACTCATCCTCGCCGGCTGCCGAGTGCGGGAGGGCTACTGCGTGAAGACCTCTACATCCGATCCGATCTGGGTCAGCTTCCTTCCGCCGCGCGCAGTGCCCGGGCCCGGCCGCCTCGGTATCACCATCGCGCCGGGCAAGAAGGATCGGGGGCGCGGCTGGGACCGCGATCTCGACATGGATCTGGCCCGACTTCGCCGGACCTACAGCGCCTCGGTGCTGGTGTCGCTGATGGAACAGCACGAATACCAGATGCTCGGCATACCGGACTTGCTCCATCGAGCTCGTGCGTGCGGTTTCGCGGTGCACTGGCTCCCGACGCTGGACGTCTCGGTTCCCCGAGCCGATCAAGCCGACGCGTTTCGCGCGCTCCTGCAGAAAGTGCTGGCGGCAATCCAGGAGGGGGAGACCGTTGCCGTTCACTGCAGGGGTGGGCTCGGCAGATCGGGTCTGTTCGCCGCGAGTGTCCTGGCCGAAAGCGGGATGCCCGCCGATGAGGCGATCGCCCTCACGCGAGAAGCGCGACCCGGCGCCATCGAGACCGCCGAACAAGAAGCCTGGGTTCGGGCGTTCAGCCCCTCAGGATCCAGCTTCCTGATGAGCTGACCGTGGCCGGCCATCATCGTCCGGAAGTGGCCCGGCCAGCGCCGCCGATGTTGGACGGCGCGGCGGAGCTCGGGCCCTGGCGCTTCGCCGGCCGCAAGAGGTGTGCTGACGACGAACTCCCGCAGGTCGGCGCGCACCAACTCGCGCAGCGTCGCCAAGCGGACACGGCGCCGGGGGAGCTGGTTCTGGGTGGCCGCCGCGTGCGGGCACGCCGGCCGCGCGCCCGGTCGATGGCGGGCCATGAGATCGCTCTGCCGAGCTGGTCGGCGTTCTCGGCTACGGATCCGCTCGAGGAGCGCGCAGTGGAGCAGATGCTCGTCGGTGTATCCACGCGCCGCTACGAGCGGTCGCTGGAGGTGCTGCCAGCCGACCTGCCGACGCGCGGGACGAGCAAGAACGCCGTGAGCCGGCGGGCCGCGTAGAAATCACGAACCGGCCACCACCCAGTTTCAACAGTGAGCGGGGCATGGCCGAAGGTCGCCGAGCCGGCGCTGGGCGACTTGTCGCTCTGGCACCGCGGCGTCGCTGGAGCGCGGACGAGGGAATGCGCCAATGAGCTCGGAGGGCGAGAACGCGACCCACCCGGGCTGGTGGGCGGCCTGGCAGGATCTACCCCTTGCGGGTCAACTTTTGATGTTACAGAATTCGTAACCCGGCATGCAGCAGTCCGCCCTCGAGCGAGTGGAATGAAGCGTCCGATGACCATCTCCCGCGCCTTCGAAGCGAGCGAGACGTGGGACTCCGACCTCTACATGGACCAGGCCGCCTTCTGGAGCTTCTGCCAGGAGCGCGCTGCGGAGGGCGACCCCAACCACTATGAGTTGCTCAACGGGAGGGTGGTCATGAACCCGCCGGCCGGCTGGCCGCACGGGCGGACGAACCACATCGCGTTCTTCATCACGGCCCGGGTTCGCGCCCTCGGCATGGCCGGCGAGGCCCTGACCGGCGAGCAGGGTTTCGAGCTGCCTTCCGGCGACACCGTCGCGCCGGACGTGTCGTTCACCTCGAAGGCACGCTGGGACGCGGCTCCGTCGCCGGTGGAACGGCAGGCGCTCAAGGTGGTCCCGACCCTCGTGGTCGAGGTTCTCTCGCGCTCCACCGCCGCGCGAGACCGCGGCGAGAAGAAGGCCATTTACGAGGGCAATGAAGTCGACGAGTACTGGCTGGTCGACCTCGTGGCCCGGGTCCTCACCGTGTTCGCGTTCGACAGCA
>Ga0193753_10000649_pt1 | contig 32990 bp, 29 predicted proteins | sample H1c2metaG_FD_144925 | JGI IMG/M metagenome (GOLD analysis project Ga0193753, IMG submission 144925) | Soil microbial communities from a riparian zone of the East river system, Colorado, United States - H1c2 | ecosystem: Environmental > Terrestrial > Soil > Riparian zone | place: USA: East...
CCTTAAACAAGTGCTTCGAGTAGCCGTACATGTTTAAGGGCCGCAGGTTCTCGAGCGGCAGCGACTCCGAGATACGGTCGGCCAAGCCGCCATAGGTCGCCGCCGACGATGCGTAAACGAAACGGCAATTGTTTTCGAGCGCAAAATGCGCCAGCGTCTTGGTGTACTCGAAGTTGTTACGAATCAGATACGAGGCGTCCGTCTCGGTAGTGGAAGAACAGGCGCCCAGATGAAAAATGGCGCGAATGTCGCCGCTCAGCCGCGCGGGCAACTCGTCCGCTTCCAAATAATCGGCGAAGCGCAGCGGTACCAAATTTTTCCATTTTTCATCATGGCCGAGCACGTCGCAAACGAGAATATTTTCAACCCCGCGCTGGTTCAGCGCCCAAATGAGCGCACTGCCGATGAACCCCGCGCCGCCGGTGACGAGGATTCTGCCTTTCGAAAGATCAGTCATTCCGATTTTATGTTCTTACTCACGATTAGCAGGGGGGCCTTGAGATGATGGCGCACCGAGTTGATCGTCGTCCCGAAAACCAAATCCTTGATGCCGGAATGGCCATGCGACCCCATCACGACGAGATCGGGCGAAAGATCGTGCGCCGCCGCGGCAATCTCGTGGGCGGGGCTGTTTCCGTGCCGCACCACCACGTCGACGCCGATGTTCTGTTCCCGTAGAGAAGCCGCGAGGCCGGCCAAATATTCCTGGCCTTCGGTGATCTCGGCGGTAGAGGCGAGGGCGCCAAACATCTGGCTGGTCACGCCTTCTTCGATGTGGAGCAAGATAATGCGCGCGCCGTGCACGCGCGCGATGGCCAGAGCGTTGCCGATGGCCTCGTGGTCGGCGTCGCTATGATCGAGCGGGACAAGAATGCGCGAATACGAAGTTTGACGTAGAGCCGGTACCTCCGCCGGTAGCGTGACCGCGACTTTCGCTGCCGGAACAGGCACGGGCCGCCACCTGCCGGCCAACCAGGGCCAAGCACAGACGAAAACCAGCAGCGCCAGATACCCCAGGCCTCCGACGACCGCCAGCGCGAGTAGCCATGGCGACGATGCCCATTCGCGAAACTGGCCGATCAGCAGCCAAATGTTCAGAGCAAGAATGAAAGCCGCGCAAAACCACGCGCCGATCCGCACCCACACTCCATTGGCGAAATCACCCATGCGCCGCTTCTCGTTCGTGAACTGCACCAGCGGTATTACGGCGAAAGGTAATTGCAGGTTGAGGATCACCTGGCTGAAGATGATCAGCTTGTAGGTAGAGCTTTCGCCCGCAAGGTAGATGGTGAACGCCGCCGGCAAAATCGCGAGACAGCGCGTGATGGCGCGGCGCAACCAGGGCTGCATGCGGAAGCGCAAGAAACCTTCCATCACGATCTGACCCGCCATCGTGCCCGTGAAGGTAGAGGACTGGCCGGAGCATAACAGCGCGGCGCCGAACAATACGCTCGCGAGCGTAGTACCGAGTAGCGGCGATAAAAGCTGGTGCGCCTGCTGGATCTCCGTCACGATCACGTTGTGTTTGAAAAACACCGCCGCGGACATCACCAGAATGGCGGCGTTCACAAAAAGCGCTCCATTGAGCGCCAGCGTGGAATCGAGCAGGTTGAAATTGCACGCGATACGCTTTTCTCGGACCGTCTCTCCGATCCGCCGCGTCTGCACGAGCGCCGAGTGGAGATAGAGGTTGTGCGGCATGACGGTCGCGCCGAAGATGGCCACCGCAATATAGATGCTCGAAGAATTCAGATGCGGGATAAGACCGGTGACCACTTCCGATATCTCCGGTTTGGCCAGAAAAATCTCGAAGGCGAAACAGCCGGCAATCGTCGCAATGAGAACCAGAACGAAAGCTTCAATCACGCGGATGCCCAACCGTGTGAACCACAGCACCAGCAGCGTATCGGCGGCGGTGACAATGACGCCAATCAGCAGCGGCACGTGGAAAAGCAGGTTAAGGCCAATGGCGGCCCCGAGCACTTCCGCCAAGTCGCAAGCGATGATGGCGAGCTCGCACAAGATCCACAGCACGTAGCAAATGTGCCGCGGATATTCGTCGCGGCAGGCTTGCGCGAGATCGCGGCGCGTGACAATGCCCAGGCGCGAGCTGAGCGTCTGCAGCAGCAGCGCCATCAAGTTCGATAGCACCAGCACCCACAGCAGGCGATAGCCAAAGCGCGCGCCGCCTTCGAGATCGGTAGCCCAATTGCCCGGGTCCATATACCCGACGCTGACCAGGTACGCAGGCCCGGCGAAGGCTAAGAGGCGCTTCCAAAAAGTGGTGTGCGAAGTAGCTACGGTCTCATGGACTTCGGGGAGGGAGTATCCTCCTCGGCCAATGGGATCGTTGCGTAACATGAATGCTTTACTATCCAGTATCTCATTCGAAGTCATTCATCCCGAAGCGCTTGGGCGGGTCGAGAGAGCTGAGGCGCAAGCTTGGCACAAGCGAGGCGGCACCGGCGACGGCTATGAGGAGTAAGGCGACTATGCCGAACGTTACCGGATCGAGCGTGGCGCCCTTTGGCCTTAGCGCCGGGCGGCTCGAAGTCCGGTCCCCTTGAAATCTTATGGGAAGTCTGCCATACTTCCCATATGAACCTTAGGGGAGAATACTTTGGAACAACCTGAGCTGGAGCTCCTTCGTGGCACGTTGGACCTTCTTATCCTCAAAACTCTAACCTGGGGTCCACTACACGGCTACGCAATTGCAACTGCGATTCGCCGGCAAACGGATGAGGCGCTACTGGTGGAGGAAGGCGCGCTATACCCAGCGCTCTATCGAATGCAAGCCAAGGCATGGATTGAGGCGGAGTGGGGCCTGTCCGAAAACAATCGCCGCGCCAAATATTATCAGCTCACCCTAGAAGGGCGGCGCCATCTTCGATCCGAAGTAAAGACCTGGAAAGCATACGCCAATGCCGTAGCCAAAGTACTGCAGGCGACCCAACTACCCGCGCCAGGGGGTTCGTGATGGCTCATACTCCTCTGTGGCGGCGATATCTGCGCTTCTTTGGCGCCAATGTCGAGGCCGACGTGGATGATGAGTTGCGCTTTCACCTCGACGCGAAGGTAGATGAACTTATTGCTCAGGGCTGGCCTCGTGAAAGGGCGCGGGCGGAGGCGCGGCGTGCGTTCGGAGACATCGCCGCAGTGCGCCAAACCTGCCAGGGGTTGGGAAAACAGAGCGAGGAGCACATGAGAAAAACGGAGTACTTCGTGGGGTGGCGCCAAGACGTCACATATGGTTTGCGGCAGTTGGGTAAGCGGTGGGCCACTACGCTGCTCGCCCTGCTTACACTTGGCATCGGGATCGGCGCCGTGGCCGCGGTGTTCAGCCTTTTACACGCAGTTGTACTACGGCCGTTGCCCTTTCGCGAGCCAAACCAGATCGTCAGCCTGTGGTCCACAAGGCAAGGCCGCAACGATGTAGTCACGCCCCGAAATTTCGATAGTTGGCGCCGCGGCGCTCACTCATTCAGGCAGTTGGCGGCGTTGAGGCGGATCACATTTACAGTCTCTGAAGGCGGCAAAGCAACACAGATTCCCGGCGGTGAGGCGACATCCGATTTCTTCTCGCTATTTGGTGTCTCTCCGGTGTTTGGCCGTACATTCACAACCGAGGAGGACCGTCCGCCGCGGCTCAATCTCGTGGTGCTAAGTCATCGCCTTTGGCACGAGCGTTTTGCAGAAGATCAAGGAATACTGGGCCGGCAGATCCGCCTCAACCGCGAATCCTACACCGTTATTGGCGTAATGCCCGCACGCTTCGATCTGCGGCCCGAAGGCGAGCAACTCTGGATTCCGCTAGCACTCAGCGGCCAGGAAATGAACTGGACCGGCGGTGTGCTTTATGTTTTTGGGCGTCTTCGGCCCAATGTGACACTCAGGCAGGCACAAGCCGAAATGGCGGTCATGGCGCGCGTTTTGCAGGCTCGTTATCCTGACATGAATCGGGAACGCGATATTAGCGTTCACGACTTCAGCTCGGATCTAGTCGGGGACTATCGTCAGCAATTCTTGATATTGTTAGCGGCAGTCGGTTCCGTCTTCTTGATTGCATGTGCCAACGTCGCCAACCTGCTGCTGGCACGCGGAGCCGGCCGTAGCCGCGAATTGACGATCCGCTCCGCACTGGGCGCGACTCGCTCGCGAATCGTTCGCCAGCTCCTCATTGAGAGTCTCCTTCTGGCGCTCGCTGGGGCCGCGCTCGGTCTTCTGGTAACCGGCGGCGCTATCCGGATCGCGAAGCTAGCGGGGGGTGCTGTTGTCCCTCGTCTTAGTGAGGCAAGTGTGGACGGTTCGGTTCTGGTTGTTGTGTTAGCGCTGACTTTTATCTGCACTCTGTTTTGCGGAATGCTGCCGGCCTTGCGGGCGGCGCAGGTAGATCTTCAGAGCGCCCTGGGACAGGGCGGCCGCAGTTCGGCTGGTCTTGTTCGCGATCCTGCCCGGAGCGCCTATATTACGGCTGAGGTCGGCTTCGCATTGGTACTCCTCGTTGCGGCGGGGTTGCTGATAAGAACAGCCATAGCGGCGCAAAATGTGCAACCAGGGTTTGTACCCGACGGTGTGGTAACTGCCCGGACAGCGTTGCCAACCACGGTTTACAAAACCGCGAATCAAGTCGTCAGCGCCTATGAGCGTATTCTTGATGGGCTCGCCGGCCATGCTGGAGTGCGTTCAGCCGCGCTCACGTCCAAGGTGCCGCTGGGTACAAGCGGCGCGGGGCTGGTGCTGAAGCCGAACGCTGTTATCCCACCGCTCAAAAATGAACTGTCCACCGAATTGCAGTACATAAGTCCCGGATACTTCACGACCATGGGGATAGCATTGGTACGCGGTCGAGAATTCAACGCCCATGATCGAGCCGGATCTGCACAAGTCGCCGTGGTAAATCAGGCCCTTGCTCGCCGGCTTTGGCCGGGCCAGGATCCGGTAGGCCAGCTACTACGCCTTCCCGAATTCGATACCGGCTCTCCAAGAAGGAAGGTTATCGGCGTTGTGGCAGACGTACACGGGGACGGCCTTATGATGCCCCCTCCGACGGTTCTCTATGTGCCGTTCGCTCAAGTACCTATCAATCCTTGGCAGTGGACCGAACAATCGTTATATCTCGTTGCGCGGATGCAGCCCGGCACATTGGCCGATTCCGAACTTCTGGAATTTGCGCTAAAAACGGTCGATAGCCAATTGCCGCTCGGCGACATCCGTACGATGAATCAAAGACTCGCCCAGTCCGTTTCCGCGGCTCGCTTTTACACGCTCCTCTTGACGATTCTGGGCCTCTGCGGGCTGGTTCTTACCGGAGCTGGAATTTATGGCGTCGTTGCCTACTTTGTCAATCGGCAGCGGGCTGAGATCGGTGTCCGGGTGGCGCTGGGAGCCACTCGCGCTACCGTTCTGATGTTTGTGGTGCGACAAGGAATGCGTCCGGTGCTGGTTGGAATCGGCTTCGGCGTCGTTGCGTCCTTTGTTACGTCTCGCGCGCTTGCCTCTCAACTCTATGGTGTTGGCTCCATGGACCCGATTACCTTCGTTGCGGTTGCGTGCCTGCTGTTTGCAGTCGCGATCCTTGCCTGTTATGTACCGGCCCGGCAGGCGGCGCGAGTGGATCCCATGGTCGCCTTGCGTACCGAATAGCTTCGTCCATCGGCCTGGACGTTTGCGGAGGTCAGTGCTCTGCGGCCCTGGTAGCCGCCTCTTGAATGGCTCGATTCCTCGCCTCGAGCAGTCGCCGCAGGTAGCGCTCGAGAACGAGAATGTCCGCGAGCCCGCCAAGCCAGCCGAGAGGAGATTCATAGTCGAAGCGATCCACCATACGTGTCGCTGCGCCGTTTTCCATCGGAAAAAAGAAATGGTCGTGGTCCATCCGGCGAAAAGGTCCGGCGATTTGCGAATCGCGAAAATGCCGCGGTGGATCGAACGCCGTGATGCGGACGGCCAAGCGCTGCCGGATGAAAAAATGCGTAGCCTCCCAAGTTACTTCTTGATCGGCGCCGATCAAGCCGCTGCTCACGCCCGCTACTATTTTTTCCTAGTGTGCGACATCGAGCGCACGTGTAAGTCAACATTTCGAGCCAGATCGAAACAAGTCTGTACGGGCGCTGGAATTAGCGTTTCAATCTCGATAATGGGCATGCAAGATTACACGTATAATTACTGGTACACCCTCAATTATGAAAGCCTTACCACCTTTCTACGTAAGAATACGCGCTGCAAAAGTCTCTAATAAATGCTTCTATTAGGGCAGATGAATCGGTGTGGCAGTTGCTGTTGCAGAGAACAATAGTTTATACAGGTCATCAATCTAATAAGTCTGTAGTATTTGGGAGGAATTATTCATGAAATTGCGGCATAGTGCAGCTATGCTTTTCGGGGCTCTACTCGTTTGCGGCTCAGCGGTGGCAACGCCGGTGGGCGCAGGGTCGTTCAATCTTAGCGGGACCGTCATGGGTACAACGACGGGCCTTAATTTTTATTTGACTACGTTGGGGGACCAGAAAGGCGTAGTCGTTAATCCGGCGATCGGGGCTTTTGCAGGGTTGGTGGCGGCCTCGCAACAAACCGTACAAAATTTGACCGTTGCAAACGGCGTGCTACCGGGCAGCGCCTTCAACTTCCAGAACTGGGTTCAGTTGTCGGACAATATTAATTTGAACGCCACGCAGATAGCAATCAATACATCGATTCCGGTATGCTCGGGCACCGCGTTTGACAACCCGGCGAATGCGCTGGGTTGCCGGCCAAATGCCACCTCTCCGGTGGTCTTGCTGCAGAAGGGCGACCAGGCGGGAAATCCAAATGGCGTCTCCGCCAGCTTGATCATCAATGGTTTCGCCCACTTTGCAGGGGACTCCGATTTGACTCCGTTTATCGGGACGCTCAATGGCGCCGATAGCGATTTCACCACGGTTTCCTCTCTAGTGAGCTACTACAACACGAACGGTGGGGTGCCGGCTATTGGATATCAGGCATCGTTCACAACGGTGACGGCAGTACCCGAACCGATGACCATGGCCTTCCTGGGTCTCGGCTTGCTCGGTATCGGTGTCTGTCGCAGAACGCGTTCGGATCGTAGAGCCTAACCCTAAAATAAGGGGCGCGCCTTGCCGGGTGCGCCCCTTTTTCTATTTTTGTTATGCCGATGGACCAACGGCTCGCGCCCGAAGCGCGCTCGAGCCAATTCCGGCCATCATGACCCCACAGGACATTCAGTCCGTACTCAAAACAGGAACAGTCGTGAAGGTCTCTTTCGACAGCCACGCCGAAGTCGTGTTTGTCGTCTCCATCGATCCCGACGGAATGCTATGCCGGCCAGTCGCTGCCGGCGTCACCGGCGCCGCCGGAGAGTTTTGGCTTGCATACGATCAGATTTCCCAGATCGAACCGGTGTGAGCGTTAATGAATCGTCTGCGGCAATTCGAACGGCTGGTCTTCTGCCGCGCAAATAACCGGCGTGTTCGCGATCTGGGATCGGAGCTTTCCTAATCTGGGAGCGTAACGCGAGTCGACGTTTTCACTGCTGAAGTGCAGAATTTCAATCACGCTTCCATACTTCGGCTCGTAATAGGCGGGCAAGTCGCCTAGTCGTTGGCCGCCGAGGCGGCGCAAAATGGACGCTGAGTGATACAACCTGGTGGCGGTTGTGATGCCCACTCCTCCGCCCAAGTGCTCGGCCAGTACAAAAGTCATCAATGCGATATTGACGGCGGCCGTAGTGCCTCTCACTTCACGCCGCAGCGCCCAAGCTCCCGCTTCTCCGTAGTGAACGTTGCGCGTCCCGGCGTTCACGATCTGATCTTCTACCGCCGACTTCAGCATCGGCCCGTAGCGGTCCGAGTAGGCCAGCGGCGATTGGCTGGCTGCCAACTGCGCGAAGCCGCCCTTGATCGGGCGATAGCGCGCGCACCCCAACACCCTGCCGGCCGTATCCTGCAACAGAACGTGCCAGCACTCGCGATCGATCGGCTGGTAGTGCCGGCCATCCGGTAGCAGTTTCGTACCGACCGTGCCGTATTCCTGCAGCGCCAGCCCGCGCACCACCTGCGTATCGAAAATCAACTTGGAATGAAGGCTTCCGTCCACGCGCGCCTGCCTGTGCCCCTGCGGCACAGCGCTCCAGGATGGCGCGAGCAACTGAAACTGGAAATTGTCTCCTGCGCTAACGCAGTCGTTTGTAAGCATCGAAGGATCTCCTCGTAACATTAATTTGTAATGTACTGAAATCGCTGGGCTTAACGGCCCAGCCATTCTCGGGGAGGCCCATACCCGCGTGGCCTTGCGCGAAAATGCTCCGATATGGCTCAGTCTGACGACTGATAAAAGGTTCCCTAATTTGTATCGGATGAGTACTATAAAAGCAAGCGAAAAAATCCGATTTCTTTTATAGGCCCTTGTGCTGTTACTTATAGAACCGATTAATTGTTATTAATGGTGCGGCGACTGGCCTATTCTTCTCACTAGCATAGGAGCGTCCGCTAGCATGGTGGGGACATGCGCGCCGCTGCCGCCGTTCTCGTTTGCCTTATCGTCGCCCTGGGGATAATCCTGCTCGTGTGGCGTTCGAAATCGGCCAACGACACCCAGCCGGCAACTCCCTTGCCGCAAGCGGGCTTGCCGCAAGCGGGTTCGCCGCAAGCGGCCGGGCCAAGCGCAACCGCCGCTCTGCCGGACTCCGCTCCCACGCGCGTCTACGCTCACAATCTGATGCTCCGCAAAGGTCCGAACTTCCGCATCTATGTGCGCTGGCTGCGCGGCGAGATGACGCGGACGCGCCCGAGCGTAGTTCCGTCGTTCGACGATTCCGAGTCTTTCTTCCTCAACGTAAAGACCGGCGTCATCCGCGCCAATATCGGCGACATAGGCAATTTTCTGAACGCCGGCGGCGTGGCCCAATCGCCGCTCAAAAACATCAAGCTAGTGGCCGACGGCGATCAGATCAAGCTCACGGGAACGGTGCGCAAGATCGTACCGCTGCCGATCGAAATGAAGGGCACCATCGCGCCGGCCTCCGGCAACCGGATTCAGATACACGTGACCAAACTGAGCGTCCTGAAAATTCCGTTCAAGGGTTTGCTGGGCGCTTTTCACGTCGATATCTCCGATCTCTTCGATCCGAAGGGCATTCCCGGCATCCAAGTCTCCGGCAACGACATCTTGCTCGATACCAAGACTCTGCTGCCGGCGCCGCACATCCGCGGCGAGTTGACCAAGGTTCGCGTGGTCAGTCCGGATATCGAAGAAGTTTTTGGAAACGCGGAAAACGACGTCTCGCGCGTGGAGCAGTGGCGCAATTTCCTACGGCTGCGCGAAGGGACGCTCGAGGTCGGCAAACTCACCATGCGTCACGTCGATCTGATCATGATCGATACGTCCAACGACGGCTGGTTCGATCTCGATCTGGCGCACTATCAGCAGCAGCTCGTGAACGGCTATACGCGGATGACCCCGCAAGCCGGGCTGCAAATCTTCATGCCCGACCTCGACAATATTCCGCGCAACGCCACCAACCAGAACATCAGCATCGAATGGATGAAGAACCGCAACGCTCCGATCCCGTCCGACGTTACCGATCACCAATAATGATTGCCTCGATCAATCGCCGCGACGTTCTAAAGCTTGGCGGGGTGGCAGTCGCCGCGCGAGCCGCCGGCGCCAAGAAAAGCGTCATCGTGATGGGCGCGGGCATAGCAGGACTGTCGTGCGCGTACGAGCTTGTTCGCCGTGGGCACAAGGTTACGGTCCTCGAAGCCAGTGGCCGGCCCGGCGGACATGTGCGAACGTTCCATGATCCGTTCGCGGATGGGCTCTATGCCGACATCGGAGCCGAACACTTCTACTATCCGGGATATACCCAATACTGGCGCTATCTCCACGAATTCGGCCTGACACCCATTCACTTTCCACGGCGCGAAAATCTGATCCGCTTTCTGCGCGGCGAGAGATTCGGCGAGGCCGATCTTCACAGCCGCGCGGCGCTCGCGAGGCTCGGGTTCAATGCGCGGGAAATCGCTTTCCTGGCGGACCGGCCGTGGGCGGACCTTCCGTTGCTCTATGCGCAAAAATATGTCGATCTGCTGCGCGATGAAACCAAGCCATTTGTCAGCGGACTGGATCAGTTGGATCAGATCGCGGTGGGGGATTTCCTGAAACGCGAAAGCGCTTCGGCCGCCGCCGTGGAATTCTTCGGCGGCTCCGGTTCGGCGCTACAGATGATCTGGGGCGCCGGTATCAAGAAGCTGCGCGGCACGGATCTCGAATCGAAGAAGCTATTTCGTTTGAAGGGTGGAAATCAGTTGATGACCGACGCATTCGCCGCGCGCCTGGGCGAAACGGTGCATCTCGGCTGCCCGGTCACGGCCATCGCACATGGAGCTTCCGGCGCGACGGTAACGTACCGTGAATTCGGGCAGCAGAAAAAGCTGGCCGCGGACTACCTGGTCAGTTGTATTTCGCTCGTGATGCTTCGCCAATTGCCGGTTACTCCGGCGTGGCCGGAAGCCAAGGCATTCGTCATCCGCGAAATGCCGTACTACACACGGACACGTATCGTCTTTCAGTGCCGGACGCGTTTTTGGAAGACCGGCGGCATCAGTCCAAATTGGCTGCCACCCGATCCGAGATTGAACGAAACGTGGTCACTTGCCGATGAAGTGAAAACGCCGCGCGGGATTCTCATAGGCGGAGGGCAGGCGGGTGTCACCGCTTCGCAAGCACTAGAGGCGTTTCAGAAGCTCTACCCTGGTAAGTCGGCCGAGATTGAACAGACCGTCGTTCATGATTGGTCGAAAGAACCCTGGTCCGCAATGTGCGAGCGAATTCCGTATCGGCTCGGCGAACTCGCTCGTTTCTGGCCGGAAGTTATCCGGCCGTGTGGCCGGATTCATTTTGCCGGTGCGTATGCCGCTCAAATGAATTGGGGTCAAGAAGCAGCGCTCGAATCGGCAAATCGCGCCGCGGAAGCGATCGATCGAGCTTAATTGATTGCGTTGCCACGCCGCCGTCCGAAGGCGAACGCCGGGAGTAAACCCGAAACGAGCAGCGCGTAGCCGGGTTCCGGAACGGCTGTGGGAGCCGCTGCCGTCGCAATTGTATAGGAACCCGTGAACGCCGCGGGGTCGTTTGCCTGGTAGCCTCCGGTTGCCTGGCAGGGAAAATCTACCGCGCAACTCGCCGCGCCTCTCACCTCGAGGTTGTAGATCTTGTTGTTGGCAAGATTGGTGAAGGTTATGGTGGAGAACCGAAACTGGTCGTTAGGGACTCCGTTCGTAACCGAAAGAGTTGTCGTCAAGCTGGCCGGACTATAGTCCGCTGGATCGCTGAACGACAACAGGATGGGGGTGGAATCTCCCAGCATCAGAGGATTTTGTAAAATTACCGAACCTGACAACACTGAGCCGGCATGAAGCGGACTCAAGTCGATGCTAATCGTTTGGATAGTGCTCGCGTGCAGTAAGCCTCCGGATGCGGCCAACAGTATGGCCGGCAAAAAACGTTTGACGCAGCTCAAACAACCGCTTGTGAGAATCATGGGCCTCAGTCTAGCGCACCCGCTTGGCCCGAGACAATCGCAACGCCGTTAAAATGAGGAAGAGTCGGAAACCCTAAGAGCCGAATTGAACCAGGATCGGCGTGTGGTCGGAGGGTCTGTCCAGTGCGCGCGGTCCTTTATCGATCTCACAACTCTCCAGTCGCCGCGCTAGTCCCGTGGAAAGCAAAAAATGATCGATTCGAATACCGCGGTTGGTCTCAAAGGCCTTTCGAAAGTAATCCCAAAATGTAAAGTAGCCGCCTTGCCCGGGGTGTAAAGAACGGAATGCGTCAGTGTAGCCGAGCGCGAGTAAGGCGCGATAGCGGGCGCGCGGCTCGGGCTGAAACAGCGCGTCGTGCATCCAGGATGCGGGTTTGTGGCAGTCGATGTCCTCCGGAATGACGTTGAAGTCGCCGCCCACGAGCGTTGGCATCTCGCTTTTCAACCAAATCTGCATTTGCTGCTGGAGCCGATCCATCCACCCCAGTTTGTAAACAAACTTTTCGCTGCCTACCGGATTTCCATTGGGAAGATAGATGTTGACGATGCGAATGTCATTGACGACCACTTCGAGAAATCGTGAATGACTGTCTGTTTCGTCGCCCATGAGCGCGGTCGAGATCGTGTCGATGGGGTGGCGAGACAAGATCGCAACGCCGTTGTATGCTTTCTGCGTAACGGCCGCGCTTTCATACCCAAGCTCCTGAAAGGGCTCTGCCGGAAACTCGGCTGCTTTGAGCTCCTGCATCAGCAGAACATCCGGATTGTGTGCGGCCAGCCAGGTTTTTACGTGCTCCAAGCGAGCGCGAATCGAATTGACATTCCAACTGGCAATGAGCATAGAGGATGGCGTCCAACGGACGAAAGCAGCAGGACCCATCATCGCAATCCGCAAGATAAGTCCGTATCAAAAACGCGCCGGGCCGCGTAAAGATCAATATGGATGATCCGATTGGCCTCGATGCCTTTGGCGCCTTCGAGGCGCGCTACCTCGCGTTCCTCGAAACCATCACCCACTTGCGGCCCAGCCTGCACCGCTATTGTTCCCGCATGGTGGGATCGATATTGGATGGCGAGGACGTCGTTCAGGACGCGCTCTTCCAGGCCTATCGGAAGCTCGATACGTTTGACGACAATCGCGCGCTGACGCCGTGGCTGTTCCGGATCGCACACAATCGATGCATTGATTTTCTTCGCCGCCGCGAGGTTCGACAGGAGGCGGAAGCAGTTTCAACGCAACCGGACTCCGTCGCGCCGGTGGATCCGCTTGGCCCGGTTCTTAACCAAGCGGTCGAGCATCTCGTGCTGGCTCTTCCTCCAAAAGAGCGCGCCTGCGTGTTGCTGAAGGACGTTTTCGATTATTCGCTGGAAGAGATTGCAGAGCTCGTCGACTCGACCGTAGGCAGCGTCAAAGCCGCCCTCAATCGCGGCCGATCGAAACTGGCTTCGTTACCGCCTTCGTTACCTCAACGATCGACTCCGTCGCGCGCGGACAAGCCCGAAGTGTCCCGTCTGCTGCACCTCTATGTGGAGCGATTCAATCGGCGCGATTGGGACGGAATCCGCGAACTGATCACAGCCGACGCCCGTGTGCGTGTGGCCGACCGGTTCGTGGGCACACTCGTCGACGCTCCCTACTTCGGGCGTTACGAGCGCTTGGCGATGCCGTGGCGGATGGCGGCAGGCATGGTGGATGGCGAACCGGCCGTAATCCGCCTCCGCCAAGCCCATGGGGACTGGGCGCCTTACTCTATCGTTCGCGTGGACATGACGAAAGATCTCATCCTGCACGTCGTCGACTATTCGCACTGTCCTTGGGTGCTAGCCGCCGCCGGCGCCGTGGTCGTCGAACCCGTATCTTCGATTGCCCGGCAGCCGTAGTAGTGAGTAGAAATGCAAATTTCGAAAAGGAGAAACAAATGCAGACGAAAGAAGCTATTCAATTCGCGTTGACCGTTTCGGATCGCGCCGTACTGAGTGCGATCGACCAAATGAGCGATGCCCCTACCAAGTTTCCGACGCCCAATGGCGGGTGCCATCCGCTCTGGGTGCTAGGTCATTTGACGATAATCGAGGGCATGATTCCAGCAGTACTCTTCGGAGATGAAAATCCCGTGGCCGCATGGCAGAAGCACTTCGGCGAGAGTTCGGAACCCGTGGACAACGCCGGCGCGTATCCATTGTTTTCCGAAATTCGAGCGAAGTATTTTGAATTGCGGGCAAAGAATCTCAAGCTTTTGGAATCGCTCAGCGAGGACGAGCTCGACAAACCGACGAAAGCGCCGCCGCGAGGACGCGAGCAGGAGTTCGCCACCTTCGGGCGTAGCTTTCTCACGTTGGCCTTGCATCAGGCACTTCATCGCAGCCATGTCACCGACGCGCAACGTGCGGCCGGGCGGATGGCGCGTGCCATTTAACGCTTTAGCCGGTTGCTGAAAAACTCTTTTCGGCGTGTGGGCAAGCAGGCGAAAGCGCCTACTCCACAAGATGCATCAACGGGTTACGTAACGGGGTGGGGTAGGCGTTCAGCCTGCCTGCAAGTTTTTCAGCAACCTGTTAGAGCGCCGCGCCCGAGCGCTCTAAAAGCACCGATATTTTGGCATGATTCTCGCGCTGCTTCTCAAAAATGGAATCGCCCGCAGCACGCCGGCATGGATGAGATATTCGATCCCCTCGATGGGCGGAACCACCGGCGGTGCGAGCGCGTAGGAGCCGGCCAAGCCGCCGCAGCCGGCAGAGACGGCAAGGAGCGCCAGTACGACCCAAACTCGAGCCGTAGCAAATTAATTCTAACGATTTTTTACGGGGCTGAGAAAAGCCGAGCAGGCTTCCAAATACGCACACACAAAGAAAATGAGTTCCTGCCGCAGAATCTCAAACTGCTTCTCGGGAGCGACGGATTCGAGCAAGCTCCGGCTTACTCCGGCCAAGGCGCCCTCGAGCATCGAAGCGATGAGCTCTGGGTCTTTCGTGAGCGGTTCGCAGGCGGTTGTCAACATTTCAACAATCGCTTTGCGGGACCGCACTCCCATTTGCCGCACGATCTTTGCTGCATCCACATCGGAGCTTAGCGAATAAAGAGCGACACTCGCTTTTGCACGTCTCATCTTAGCCGCAAGAAATGCGTTGATGAGCGCCGTCGCCATGTTGCTCCAGCGTATTAGTCTTCTGTCGCGGCAAACGCGCTCAACAGCCTCGGTAACCTCGTCGAGGTGACGTTTTAACGCGCCCTGTAACAGTGCGCTCTTGTTGGGAAAGTACTGATATAAGGTTCCGACAGACACGCCGGCTCGCGACGCCACCTTGGTCGTGGTCAGCCGTTCCTTTCCCACGCCGAGCAAAACCTGAATAGTCGCTTCGAGAATGGCGTCCACACTGGCAGCCGATCGCGCCTGAACCGGCGATTTGCGGGGCTCTAACAGCACATGGGAACGCTGAGGCAAATGCGAAGTCCTAATCTAAGGCGTCCTTCATCTAACCATAGTAAGGAGAAACAAAATTGACAAAACAAACGAACCTCGGCGGCGCCTTCACCCTCTATAACACGTCGACGACCTTGCATCGCATGGGCTATGGCGCGATGCAGCTTGCCGGTCCACAGGTGTGGGGACCGCCGCGTGATGTGGCAGGCGCGATTGCAGTTCTGCGAGAGGCCGTTGCGTCGGGCGTGAACCATATCGATACCAGCGACTTTTATGGCCCCCACGTGACCAATCAGATTATCAAGCAGGCGCTCCATCCCTATCCGGACGGCCTGACGATCGTTACCAAGGTAGGCGCGCGCCGCGAAGCGGATAAGTCTTGGCAGCATGCTCTTTCGCGTCAGGAGCTCATCGATGCCGTGCATGACAATCTCCGGAATCTCGGGCTCGCCGCGCTGGATGTCGTCAATCTGCGCGTCGGAGGAATAACGGGGCCAGCGGAAGGATCTATCGAAGAACCGCTGACTGTGCTCGCCGAACTCAAACGCCAAGGGCTGATTCGCCATCTCGGTCTGAGTAATGTCACTCCCGAGCAGTTGGCTGAGGCTCAGACAATTTCGGAGATCGTCTGCATACAGAACCTGTACAACGTGGCGCACCGGAGCGATGACGGGTTCATCGATCGCCTGGCGGAGCAGGGAATAGCGTATGTGCCGTTCTTCCCGCTGGGAGGATTCAGCCCGTTGCAGTCGTCGGCGCTCGATGCCGCGGCAACATCACTGCAGGCCACGCCCATGCAGGTCGCGCTGGCGTGGCTTCTTCAACGCTCGCCTAACATTTTACTGATCCCAGGGACATCTTCAGTGGAGCATCTTCGTGAGAACCTTACGGCCGCCACGCTGCAACTTCCTGCCGAAATAATCGCCAATCTCGACTCAATCGGCGGCGGCCGGACTTAAGCCCAGGTGAAGCCGCTGGTAGCGAGCGGTATGGCGCGAATGCGCTGGCCCGACGCCGCAAAAATGGCGTTGCACACCGCCGGCAGCACGGGTGGCAGCGAAGGCTCGCCCAGACCCGTAGGCGGATTGTCCGTCTTCAGAAAATGCACGTCAATCTGTGGCGTTTGCCGAAAGCGCAATAAGGTGTGCGTGTTGTAATTTTGCTGCACCACGCGGCCGGCCTCGAGCGTGATCTGTTGATTCATCACTTCGCTCAGGCCGTCGATGACGCCGCCTTGCACCTGGGCTTCGGCTCCGCTTGGATTCACGATCTGGCTGCCAACATCGCCGACTACCCAGACCTTGTTCACGCGCAGCTTATTGCCTGCCGTGACGGTCACTTGGGCGACGTGCGCGAAGTAGCCCTGGAAGCTGTAGTGAAACGCGATGCCCATGGCGGTGCCCTTGGGAAGCTTCGAGCGTTCGCGCCAGCCGGCTCTTTCAGCCACAAGCTCGAGCGCGCCGCGCATACGAGCCACGTTGTAAGTCTTAGGCGCGCGCGCTGGGTCGCCCAATAGCTCGAGCCGGAAATCGAGCGGATCTTTGCCGGCGGCATGCGCCAACTCGTCGATGAACGATTGAAAGACGAAGCATTGCGAGTTGGCGGTCGGCGCCCGCAGCGCGCCGGTCTTCAACCGCAGCGGCATCACCGAAGAGTGCATGGCGAAGTTCGGAACGAAGCCCGAAGGAAATTCGTTGGGCTGAATGGCGGCGCTCGACGAAAATTTGTCGCCTTCGCCGTAGCTGACGAAGTGATTGCGCCAGGCGTCGATCTTGCCGCCGGAATCGAGGCTGGCTTTCAGAAAATGAAACCCGCCCGGCCGGTAGTAATCGTGTGTCATGTCGTCTTCGCGCGACCACACCAGCTTTACCGGCACGTTGATCGTTTTCGCAATATGGCCGGCCTCGACCATGAAGTCGCTATTGAGGCCGCGCCCGAAGGAGCCGCCGGCGCGCAGCAAGTGGACGGTGATATCGCTCTCCGGGATGCCCAGAATTTTGGAGACGAGAGCGCGGCCGCGCTCGGGCAGCTGCGTCGTGCTCCACATTTCGAGTTTGCCGTCTTTATAGTGCGCGGAACAATTTCTAGGTTCGAGCGGCGCGTGCGAAATGAATGGATAAGAATAGGCGCCTTCCATAACTTTGGCCGAGCTGGCAAAGGCTTGCTCGACATTGCCGTCGTTCTTGAGCGTGCGCGCGGGCGCTTGTTTCGACAACTCTTCGGCGCGTTTGGCGAAGCCGGCGCTACTTTGTTCCGCGCCTGGACCTTCGTCCCATTTCACGTCGAGTTTTTTGCGAGCCGTCTGCGCCGCCCACCACGTATCGGCGACGATCGCGACACCGGATTCGAGGCCCGGATCTCCGTCGATGATCGCCGTCGGTTTGGCCACGCCATCGACGATGAAGGCGTGTTTCACGCCGGGCATTTGTTTGATGACGTCGAGATTCGCGCTTGCGACCTTGCCGCCGAATACCGGGCAGCGATAGAAGGTGGCAAAGAGCATGCCCGGCATGCTGAAATCGATGCCGAAAATCGGCTTGCCGACGACGATGTCAGGGACGTCGAAGCCCGGCGTCCATTGGCCGACTATCTTATAAGTTTCCGGATCCTTCAGCTTGACGGAATCGGGATCGGGCGCGGGCAGGGCCGCGGCCTTCGCGGCCAGTTCGCGATAGCCGAGCGAGCGGTCCGTCGAGCGGTGATACACGCGTCCGCTCGCCGTGTAGCATTCCGATTCGGGAACGTTCCAGGTTTGCGCGGCGGCGGCGATCAGCATTTGCCGGCCGGCGGCGCCCACCTTGCGCATCGGAATCCAGTTGTTGGAAACCGCCCGGCTGCCACCAGTGGTCTGGCCGCCGTACTTCGCGTTGAGATCGGCCTGTTCGATTTTTACCGACTTCCAATCGACGTCGAGCTCTTCGGCGATCAGCATCGGCAGCATCGTCTTAATGCCCTGGCCGATTTCCGGATTCCTTGAAACGAGCGTAACCGTGCCGTCGGAAGCAATGCGGATAAAAGCGTTGGGATCGAGCGGACCGGCGGCCGGTGGCTGTTGCGCGGAAAGACTCGGCTCGGTGTAATGGCCGATGAGCAGGCCTCCGCCCGAGAGGGCGGTGACCTGGAAAAAGGAGCGGCGCGTGAGCAGCATGACTAGAGGCCCCCCTGCTGAACGGTAGCGTGCGCGGCGGGCATCGCGGCGGCTTTGTGAATCGCCTGGCGCACGCGCACATACGTTCCGCAGCGGCACAGGTTGCCGTCCATCGCTTCGTCGATTTGCTGGTCGGTGGGCTTCGGATGCTTCACCAACAACGCGGCGGCGGACATGATCTGCCCGGCCTGGCAGTAGCCGCATTGCGGCACATCGACTTCGCGCCAGGCTTGCTGCAGCGGATGCGAGCCGTCGGCTGAGAGTCCTTCGATGGTGGTGATGCGCGCGTTGGCTACGGCGGAAACCGGCGTGACGCAGGAGCGCTGGGGTTGCCCGCCGACATGCACTGTGCAGGCGCCGCATTGTCCGATGCCGCAACCGTATTTAGTGCCGTGCAGATTGAGTACGTCGCGCAGTACCCAGAGAAGGGGGGTGTCGGGCGGCGCGTCGACGCTAGTCGAGCGCCCGTTGATGGTCAGCTTGATAGCCATAATCCATCTCTAACGATAACGCCGACCAAACGAGGTGGCAACACGAGATAATCCGCTACAATTAGCCCATGTCTGTCGTGGAGCGGCCCGTTCTGCGCGGCGATACCGAACTTCGACTTCTCGCGGCGCTCATGCGAGCCAAGGGCTTGGAGGAGATCCACGAAGCCGCCATCAACGCTCTGCTCGCGGCGACTAGCGCGGATCGCGCGGCGATTCTACGATTCGACGGCGACGGAGTCATCCGTTTCAAGGCATGGCGGGACTTGTCACTCGAGTACCGGCAGGCGGTAACCGGACACACGCCTTGGGCCCGCGGGACACGTAACGCGCAGCCCATAGCCGTTGTGGACGTAGTCAACGAAGCGAGTCTTGCTGGATATGCGGAAGTGTTTGCTCGGGAGCGCATGCGCGCGTTAGCGTTCATTCCGCTTGAATTCGACGCTGGCGTGGTGGGTAAATTCATGCTCTATTACGCCGAGCCGCATGAGTTCGACGATGAGGAGTTGATGATCGCGCAGGCGATAGCCAGCCATGTAGCGCTCGCCTCAGAACACAAACGGTTAGGGGAAGCGAGCGGCTACCTGGCGGCGATTGTCGAGAATTCCGACGATGCGATTCTCGGCAAAGATTTGAGCGGAATCATTACGAGCTGGAACGAAGGAGCAAGACGCGTTTTTGGCTACACGGCGTCCGAAGCGCTGGGCCAACCCGTCTCGATGCTTGCACCGCCGGAGCGCATGCAGGAAATGCGGAACATCCTCGAGCGAATCCGTCTGGGCGAACGTGTCGAGCCCTATGACACCGTGCGGCGTCGAAAAGACGGCCAGGCGATTCATGTCTCCGTTACGGTTTCACCGGTCCGGAACGCATTGGGCGAAATCGCCGGCGCGTCGGAAATTGCGCGTGACATTACCGAGCGCAAGCGCGCGGAAGAGGAACGCATGCGTCTACTCGCGGGCGAGCGCGAGGCGCGCAAAATTGCCGAGCTTCTGAATGGAGTCGGCCCTATGCTGATTGCTGAGCTCGATCTCGAAAGACTGGTGCAGGCCGTGACCGACGTGACCACCGAGTTAGTCGGCGCGGAGTTCGGTTCGTTCTTTCATAATGTCGTGAATGAAAAGGGCGAGTCGTATACGCTCTACACCCTGTCCGGCGTCCCGCGGGAAGCCTTCGCGAAGTTTCCCATGCCTCGCAACACCGACGTGTTTGGGCCCACTTTTCGCGGCGAGGGCGTGGTCCGTTCCGATGATATTACCCAGGATCCTCGCTACGGCAGAAATGCGCCTCACTATGGAATGCCGAAGGGACATTTGCTCGTGCGCAGCTATCTGGCGGCTTCGGTGGTCTCGCGCGGGGAGGTGCTCGGCGGCCTTTTTTTCGGTCACTCCGCAACCGGCATGTTTACCGAGTACCATGAGGCGCTTCTTCAGGGCGTGGCCGCTCAAGCCGGGATTGCGTTGGATAACGCCAGGCTATTCGAGCAGGCGCAGTGGGCCCAAAATGAGTTGAAGCGATCGAACGAGGAGCTTCGCCGCGTCAACCAGGACCTGGAAACATTTGCTTATTCGGCGAGCCATGACCTGAACGAGCCGCTTCGAACAATCGCTATCTCGGCCGAGTTGCTCGAGCGGACTTACGGAGGTCGCCTCGGAGGCGAAGAAACGAAACTCCTCGCCATGATCCGGAACGGAGCGCTTCGGATGGAAAGCCTGATCCAGGACCTGCTGGCCTACACGACCGCGACCAAATGCGACGATGGACCGCCGCCGGCCGTCGATGCGGATCAAGTGCTCGCAACCGTTTTGGAGAATTTGAAAGTTCCGCTGGAGCAAGCGGGCGCTACGGTGACGCGGACCGCGCTGCCGGTTGTCGCGATGCACGAGAGCCTGCTGGCGCAAGTACTTCAAAACCTCATTGGGAACGCCCTCAAATACCGAGGCCCGGAACCGCCCCGAGTCGATGTTTCAGCCAGCGAGCGGGACGGCTGGTGCGTGGTGTCGGTGGCCGACAACGGCATCGGAATCGATCCTAAATTCGCGGATTCAATCTTCGGACTCTTCAAGCGCTTACATACGCGCGACCGATACCCAGGAAGCGGAATCGGATTGGCTATCTGCCAGCGCATCGTGGAACACTACGGCGGCAAGATATGGCTCGAGAAATCGGTTCTTTCGAAAGGCTCGAATTTCTGCTTTTCCGTTCCGTCGAATTTTGCTCGTCGCGCGGTACACTGAGGCTGCAACATGTCGCCTTGGGAGAAACTGTTGGAGCGGCCGCACTCGCGTGGCCACATGGTGCAGTTGTATAAGCAAGGTGACGTCGTGTCGCTGGCCGCAAATGTAAGCCGCTATCTTTGGGAAGGGTTGAAGCGCGGCGAAAGCGCGCTCGTGGTTGTCACTCCGCAGCACCGCGAGTCGCTTTGCCTCGAACTCGAAAAGTTAGGCGCCGTTCCGCAATCCGCGGTGGAGAACGGGCAACTGAGATTTCTGGATGCCTGGAAAACGCTTTCGCGGATTATGGCGGGGGCGCAGCCCGATTGGGAACGTTTCGAGAGTGTTGCTGCCGCCGCGATTGGGCGGGTATGGCCGAAGAAGCCTGGCGCGGGCGTGCGGGTCTATGGAGAAATGGTGGGCCTTCTCTGGAAAGCCCGGCAGTTCGCGGCAGCCAATCGCTTGGAACAATTGTGGAATGGGCTTTTGGCGCAATCGTCTTTCAGCGCGTATTGCTCGTACGAGATCGATATTTTCGGAAAAGACTTTCATCCCGGCTCGGTAGACGCGATCCTCCGCGCCCATACGCACGTCATTCCGGCTCGGCCGGATTCTAATTTGGAAGTGGCGCTCCACAAGGCGATGGACGAGATTCTTGGCGCGGGCGCCGAAGAGCTCAAAACGCGCGTCGGCCGCCGCCGTCCTTCCTGGGCGTCCATGCCGAATACCGAGACCATCCTTCTTGGATTGAGAGAATACGTTCCCAGTCAGGCGGAAGGCATTCTCGCGCGAGCCCGGCGGCTTTGCCTCCAATAGCCGGGATGGGTACCGGTGAGATCGAAATACGGCAGCTCGAGGAGCTGGAAGAGTTTGCCGGTGTAGTTCGTCTGCAGCGCGAAATCTGGGGTTTTCAGGATGTCGAGTTGTTGCCGCTGCGCCTGTTTGTGGTGGCCGACAAGATCGGCGGGCAGGTGCTCGGTGCCTTCGACGCCGGTAAGATGGTGGCGTTTTGCCTGTGTATTCCAGGACTCAAGCCGGGCGGAAAACAGTACTTTCATAGCCACATGCTGGGAGTCCTGCCGGCCTATCGCAATACCGGCCTCGGAAGACGGTTGAAGCTCGAGCAACGCGAATATGCGCTCACGCGCGGCGTCGACCTGATTGAATGGACCTTTGATCCGCTCGAGCTGAAAAACGCCTTCTTCAACATCGAAAGGTTGGGGGCAATTGCCCGCCGGTACGTCCATAACCAGTACGGAAGAACTTCCAGCCACTTGCACGGCGGGCTGCCTACCGACAGACTGGTAGCGGAGTGGTGGATTCGGTCGCCGCGTGTGGAGGCGATCGTAAACAGGCGCCCGTTAGAGCCGCGGCCCGAAGTGAAAGCGCGTATTGAAGTGGCAGCCGGAATTTCTTCCATGGTGAACGAGGATGGCGATCGCGCGCGCGCGCTGCAAGAATCGATCGGCGAGCAGTTCGGTGTTCACTTCCGGGCTGGCCTGGCGGCAATAGGAATCGAAAAGAATGAAGAGTCAAGCGTGTACCTGCTAGGCCCATGGGAATCAAAGTAGAGCGAATCGTTCTGCGGCACATCCGCCTGCCGTTGGTTCACTTTTTCGAGACTAGCTTCGGGCGGACCTACGAGCGCCACATCATATTGGTGGAGGCCACGGCCGATGGCGTCTCCGGTTGGGGCGAAGTCACCGCCGGCGAGAATCCTTTTTATAACGAGGAGTGGACCGGCTCGATCTGGCCGCTGCTCGTGGATTACGTGGCGCCGCGCATCGTCGGTTATGAATTTTCGAACGCGGAAGAAGTAGGCGCGCGCACCGCTCACATTCGCGGCCACAATATGACGCGGGCCGGAATGGAGGCGGCGGTTTGGGATCTGGAAGCGCGGCTACGCGAAGAGCCGCTTTGGAAAACTATTGGCGGCGGCGCGCGCCGCGAAATTTCGTGCGGCGTCTCCATCGGTATTCAGGACAGCGTGCCCGATCTCTTGGCTAAGATTGAGACCGAGTTGGCCGCGGGTTACCAGCGCATCAAGCTCAAGATTAAACCCGGCTGGGACGTCGACGTGATCCGGCAGGTCCGCGAGCGCTTTCCCGCGATCCGGTTGATGGCCGATGCCAATTCGGCATACACTTTGCGCGATACCGCGCATCTCAAGAAGCTCGACGAATTCCATCTGATGATGATCGAGCAGCCGCTCGCGCACGACGACATCATCGATCACGCCGAACTGCAAGCCGCGCTCGATACGCCGATTTGTTTGGACGAATGTATTCGCTCGGCGCACCATGCCGAACAGGCGATCGCGCTCGAGGCTTGCCGCATCATCAACATCAAGCTGGGACGTGTCGGCGGTTTTGCGGAAGCGAAGAAGGTACACGATGTGTGTCTCGCGCATGGGATACCGGTGTGGTGCGGCGGAATGCTCGAATCGGGCGTTGGCCGCGCGCACAATATCGCGCTGTCCACTTTGCCGAATTTCGTGCTGCCCGGAGACGTTTCGGCGAGCAAGCGATACTGGCAGCGCGACATCGTGGTTCCACCGGTGGAGGTGACCGCGAAAGGCACGATCGAGCTGCGCGACGAGATCGGCTTCGGCTACGATCTCGACCACGAGTATCTGGAGAGCCTGGTGGTGCGGCGCGAGGAGTTATTTTAAATCTTTATGTTTAAACCGAGTATTTTTCGCGAGTATGATATTCGCGGGATCGCCGATGAAGAGTTGCTGGACGCCGATGTGGAGCTGCTGGGACAGGCCCTCGGCACGTATCTAATCCGGCATAGCGGACGTACGATTTGCCTGGGGCGCGATTGCCGTTTGAGTAGTGACCGCATCCACGACGCGCTCTTGAAGGGATTGCTGGCGAGCGGCGCCAACGTGCTCGATGCCGGAATCGGGCCGACGCCTTTGCTCTACTACTCCGTTGTCCACTTCGAGGCCGCCGGAGGAATCATGATCACGGGCAGCCACAATCCGCCCGAATATAACGGCATCAAGACGGTGTGCGGATCCGGAACGCTGCACGGCGAAGAAATCCAGCAGGTCTTGAAACTGATACAGGGAAACGATTTCGAGCGCGGCGCCGGCACGGTGAAAGACATCGATGCGGCGACGCCGTATGTCGAAGAAATCGCCTCGCAATTTCAATTCGCCCGGCGGGTCAAAGTCGTGGTCGACGCTGGCAACGGCACCGGCGGCCCTGTGTTTCACCGCATCCTCGAGAAGCTGAATGTGGAGCCGGTCGAATTATTCTTCGAGATGGACGGCCGCTTCCCGAATCATCATCCCGATCCGACTGTTCCGGAAAACCTGCGCGACTTGGCGAAAACCGTTCGCAAGGAAAAGGCCGAGTTCGGCATTGCTTTCGATGGCGACGCGGACCGCATCGGCGCGCTCGACGAAAGCGGCAATGTGATCTACGGCGATATGCTGCTGTTGATCTTCGGTCGCGAGATCTTGACTCGCAAACCGGGAGCGACGTTCATCGGCGAAGTGAAGTGCTCGCAGGTGATGTACGACAAGCTGGCAGAGTTAGGCGGCAACCCGATCATGTATAAGACGGGCCATTCGCTGATCAAGGCCAAGATGAAGCAGGCGCACGCCGAGCTGGCGGGCGAAATGTCCGGCCATATGTTTTTCGCCGATCGTTATTACGGCTTCGACGACGCACTGTATGCGGCCTGCCGGCTGATCGAGATTGTCGCGAAATCGGGCAAGCCGCTTTCGGCGCAATTAGAAGGCGTGCCGAAGACGGTATCGACCCCCGAGCTGCGCGTCGATTGCGCGGACGACAAGAAATTTCTCGTTGTCGAGAAAGTGGCCGAAATCGTCCGCAAGCGCCACCAGGTTATCGACGTCGACGGCGTGCGCGTACCGTTCGCGCACGGTTGGGGATTGGTACGAGCTTCGAACACGCAGCCGGTCCTCGTTATGCGCTTCGAAGCGACCAGCGAGAAGTTACTGAACGAATATCGATCCGAGATTGAAGAAATCGTGGAGCAAGCGAAAAAAGAAGTGGGCTAATGAGCGCTAGGGCTTTGATGCGTGCCGGTATGTTGCACGGCCCGGTCGACGATCACGTAGAGAAGTTGGTCGGGATCTTTCTTGGCTTCTTTCTTGATCCAGTTGCCGGCCTTGGTGCCTGCGTCTGTCGTGTCCGGCAAGGTCATGCCGCGTTTTTGCGCGGATAGTTCCGTTAACGCTTGCACGATATCGAAAAAGCCTTCTTCGGTTTTGCCGCCCAACGCCCAGGCCTCGCGGACTGAACTGGTGACAATCTGCTCCGTCGTCCAGGAGTGAGTGGCGGGCGCTTGGGCCGCCGCGCTGCCCGAGAAAATGAGTAGACCGGCAAAAATACAGGCCGCGAGTTTATTTGATTTTTTTATTTCTTTTTCTCCTTATCTACGATTGCGCTTTTTGTCGTCGTTTCCCTGGGCCAGCTTTCCGCCAATGGCGCCGATTCCCGCGCCTGCCGCGCCACCGATGAGAGTGCCCTTCAGACCGCCGCCGAATATCGCTCCTCGAGCGGCGCCGCCCGCTCCTCCGATCAAAGCGGCTTTGCCGGGACCAATTCCTCCACCGTCATCGTGCTTGTGGCGGCGCTCGTCGTCGCGGGAGTAACGATTGTAATCTCCGCGCCGAACGCCTTGCTGCATGCCGCCATAGTATTTTTGTCTCTGGTCCCGCTGGGCTACCGCCGGCGAAACGGAGCCGAACAATAATCCCGCGGCCAAGACATAGGTCTGTAGCTTGCGCATACCTGCAAGTCTATCGGACGCGCTAGGCTAATGGGCAAATGAAACTGTTGCCACTCCTCGCGCTTCTAGCCATCCGCGTGGCCGCCGCTCAAGAAGGCCCCGCTTATGGGATGCAGTTGGAGGGTTTCGACTACCCTTGGCCGGTCGCGCTGTATCACTTTCAATCGCAGGGCCAAGCGCTCGAGATGGCGTACATGGACGTGAAGCCGGCGCGGCCGAACGGACGAACGGCGGTGCTGCTGCACGGCAAAAATTTCTGCGCCGCCACCTGGGAGAGCACCATCACCGCGCTCAGCAACGCGGGCTACCGCGTGATCACGCCCGATCAGATCGGTTTCTGTAAATCGAGCAAGCCCGAGAAGTATCAATTCACCTTTCAGCAACTCGCCGGTAACACGCATGCGCTGCTCGCATCGCTGGGCGTCGACCGCGCGACGATCGTTGGCCACTCCACCGGCGGGATGCTCGGCGTGCGCTATGCACTGATGTATCCGTCGCAGGTCGAGCAACTTTCGTTGGTCGACCCTATCGGGCTCGAGGACTGGAAGGCGCGCGGCGTGCCGTGGCAAAGCTTGGATGTTTTGTATCAGCGCGAGTTGCAGACCACTGCGGACCGCATTCGCTCCTATGAGCGCGCCACTTACTATGCGGGCACGTGGGAGCCAGCCTACGAACGTTGGGTGCAAATGCTGGCTGGTATGTATCGCGGTCCGGGACGCGCCCGAGTAGCGTGGGATTCGGCGCTGCTCTACGACATGATCTACACGCAGCCGGTGATTTATGAGATCGGTGCTCTGAGCATGCCGGTACTGCTGATCATTGGCGGCAAAGACACGACTGCGGTTGGCAAAGATTTGGTGTCGCCGAAGGTGCGCGCCACACTTGGCAATTATCCGGAACTCGGCAAGAGGGCCGCTGCGCGGATTCCGCATGCCAAGCTAATCGAGTTCGCCGATCTGGGACATTCGCCACAAATTCAAGCGCCGGAGCGATTCCATAAGGCGTTGCTCGAAGGCTTGCAATCGCCGGCGCGGTAATGTGCCGGTCAATCAATCAGGTCGATGTGTCGAGCGGTGGAGCCGGCCACTGGCCGCCACGAGATAGCGCCATCAAAGGTGGCAAGTCTGCCGTGACGATGTACCGCCAGGCCCAGGAGATAGATGTCAGTCAACACGCGATGCCCGGAGAACATTTGCGCGCGGAAGAGCGTTTCGTCGAGCACCGAAACGGAGTCGGTCCAGAATTCGTGATACTGACTCGAGCAAAACGCTCGCAAGTGTGCAATAACTTCGGTCGGAGTGGCCGTCACTGTCGGATAAGCCGGATTGCTCAGGATGCGGACACAGCCATTCAACGTTATGGGACACGTCGCCCATCCGTCTTTGCGGCTTTGCGCAAACCAGCCGTGGGCACGCTCGTGATGTACGTGAGAGGGATCGAGCAGCGCGATGAGCACATTGATATCGAGCAGTGAGACACTCATTCCTCGTCTCGTAACGCATTTACTAATGAGAGGTCTGGTCTTTGCGACCCGGCCTTTGGAGTAAACAAAGGAACACCATTCCGCACCGAGGGCGGAGCATTGTCCCTGCCAAGAGATTGCCGGACGAGACCGGAAATCACCTGCCCGAGCGTGTCGCCCCGTTTCGTCGCGATGTCCTTGGCAGCCTGAAGAATATCGTCGTCGATTTCGAGCGTAGTACGCACAGAACACCATTGTACATCACACATCACTAAATATGATGTATGATGCGAAATCTTTGGGTCAGATAGAACTCCTGCGAGTTTTCTGTCAGAGCTACAGTCACTTACGCGGAAAGGATCCTCCGGCTACCCCTCACAGGCACTACGGTCGCATGTATGGCATTCGATACTCGTCGGCTGGTGGCTAGCTGAGGTAGCTCATTTCGTTTCGTAAAAAACGCTGTTTCTTCGCCTTTTCCGCTCTAATACAGCAAATACGGTTTTCTTCGCTCGGCAAATTCCGCTGCTTCGCGCTGCGCCTGGGACCAGATCGTGCTGGCATCCGTGCCGAGCTCGAATTCTCCGATGGTGCGATGGTTGCCGATCAGGCGGCGGGATTTTTGGAAATCTATCTTGCCTGGGTAGAGAGTCTGCAGTGCGACCGCAAGTTCGATGCCTAGCCGGGTGCTATCGAACGCCTCGCGGTTGGTGACGACGAAACGAATGCCTTCGATCTGTTGACCGGCGAAATGGGACGCAGTGGGTTTGAAGCGCGTGGGGTAGACGCGGACGCCCGGAATGAAACGCGAATTGAGCAGCGCGGCAAGCGCTTGCCCTTTGATCCAATCGGCGCCGATCTGTTCGAACGGAGCGTCGGTTCCGCGGCCGACGGAATATTCCGTACTGGCTTCGAGCATAGCGATGCCGGGATAGAGCAAGGCCGCATTCAGGCTGCGCATGTTGGGCGACGGATCGATCCAGGAAAGCGTGGTCGAATCGAGCCAATCGCCGCGTTCCCAGTTGGTCATCTTGACCACGTGTAAGTCGGCTCCTAAGTGCCCCTCGGCATTGGCGAACGTCGCCAGTTCGCCGAAAGTCATGCCGTGGCGAAGCGGAATGTCGTAGCAGCCTATGAAGGACTCGAGATCTTTTTCCATGAGCGGTCCTTCAATGTGTGTGCCGGTGATGGGATTGGGGCGGTCGAGAACCCAGAACGGTTTGTGGGCTTTAGCCGATTCTTCGAGGGCGTAGAGCAGAGTGCAGGAATACGTGTAGAAACGCGCGCCAACATCTTGTATGTCATAGACGACCGCGTCGAGGTTTTGCATCTGCCCGGCGCGCAAGCGGCGCTTCTCCGGCTGGTAGAGACTAACCACCGGAAGACCGCTCTGGGGATCGGTGACGTTCGCGACATTTTCCTGGTCTTCGGCGCCGCTGATGCCGTGCTCTGGCGAAAAAAGAGTGACTATCGAAACGCCCCCGGCGAGCATCGCGTCGATGTTGCGGCGGCCGCTGCGATCGAGACCGGTGTGATTGGTGATGAGGCCGATGCGTTTGCCTTTCCATTCCGCGAAACCGTTCGCCTCGAGCATGTCAAGGCCGGTCATAGTGGCGACGTTGCGATCGACCACGCGATGCACGCCCGCGCCGGTAATGGTCTCGTTGTATCCGGTAAGCGAGACGCCCTGCATGGCGAAACCGAAACCGGCGGCGACGGTAGTAGCGAGGCGCGAGCGGAATGACGTCAACGAGTGGCCGCGCGCGGGATGGACGGCGTTGGTCATAACAATCACGAACGAATGGCTGGTGGGATCGAGCCACATGGATGTTCCGGTGAAGCCGGTATGGCCATACGAGCCGATCGGAAAAAGCTCGCCGCGATTGCTCGAGTAGGGCGAATCGACATCCCAGCCGAGCGCGCGCATGACCGGTTGATCGGCGGGGCTGGCCGGCGTCGTGAACTTCTTTACTGTCGCTTCGGAGAAGATGCGCACGCCGTTCGCTTGCCCCATGTTGAGGAGCATGGTGGCGTACTTGGCGAGATCGTCGGCGGTGGTGAATAGCCCGGCGTCGCCAGTCACGCCGCCCATGTAGCGGGCCGTGGGGTCGTGTACGACGCCGCGAAAAGGCAGGTGCGTTTCGTCGTCGATTTCGGTGGGGGCGATGCGCGGGATCAAAGAAGGGGAGGGCAAGAAGCCGGTGTCGTTCATGTGCAGCGGCGCGTAAATTTGATCGTGCGCGAAGTCGGCGACCGACTGACCGGATAGACGATGCACGATTTCGGCAAGAAGGACATAGTTGATGTCGCTATAGATGAAGCGCGCGCCGGGCGGAGCGACAGGCACGGTGATCAAAGCCTTCTCGACGCCGGTGGAATAGCCGCTCCATTTGGGTACGAGTTCGAGATCGGGCGGCATGCCGGAGAAATGTGTCATCAAGAGGCGAATGGTGATGTCGCTTTTGCCGCCTTGAAATTCGGGTAGATATTTCGTGACTGCGTCGTCGATGCGGAGTTTTCCCTGCTCGAAGAGCTTCATGATCGAGGGGGTTGTGGCGGTTACTTTGGTGAGCGAGGCGGCATCGAAGATGGTATCGGTCGTCATGGGCTCGGGCTGAGGAATCAGCGCGCGCGAGCCGTAGGCTTTCCGGAAGACGACTTGATCGTTATGGCCGATTACGACCACCGCGCCCGGAATGAGGCCGCTTTGAACGGCTTCGTCGACGATGGGATCGATAAAGAGTAAGCGCTCTGGGATGATTTGTTGACTCGCGGTGATGGCTGCCCCCACCAACAGCAAGGCGATCGAAAATTTCATGTCGAAAGACTAGGCTAGCTTAGCCGAGAGCTGCTCGAGCAAGTGAGCCAGGTCGACGTCTTTCTGGGTGATGCCGTTTGAGTCGTGCGTAGTGAGGTCGACGGTTACGCGGTTGTAGACATTCAGCCATTCGGGATGATGATTTCTCTTCTCGATTTCGATGGCTGCGGTGGTCATGAAACCGAAGGCATGAGCAAAATCGGGGAAGCGGTATTCGCGGTGGAGTTTTTCATGCTGGATGCCCCAGGCGGGAAGCTCCCGCAGGGCGGCCTGCAGGGCTTCGGCGGTCAGCTTTTTTGCGGCCATGCCGTCATTTTGTCAGAAGGCTCATTTAGCGTTGAAATTTCACGTAGCGGGATGCCGAGACTCTTGGCCTCTTCGCCAAAGGCGGCGGTGATGTCCGTCGCGTCGCGTGGCTGACCGTCCCAGACGATAACGGCTTCGAGGGGCTGCGCGTTCGAGCGCGCGAGCACGCGCGCTTGTCCCAGGATGGCGCGGTTGACGGCCAGATAACTCGCGTCATCGGCGTCCGGCAGATCCAGAATGAACAGATTTTCCATCGCCTCGGCGCGCTCGATGGCGTGATCGAAAATGGGCCCCCACTCGCCGGGCCGGTCTACCACGGAGGTGTCGCGGAAACGGTCTTCGGAAAACGGAAGAACGATGTAGCAATCGAGCGCCAGCGCGTGGGCGGCTTCGAGCGCAAGTAAGTCTGCGCCGCACGCAGCGGAGCAGACTAACGCCGTCGCTTGGGTGGCGGTCATGAGAACCGCGATTCGTTCACGCACTACGGCACTGTTTTCCAGGGGAAAACGAGTTATGGATACGTCCGGTGGATCGATTCTTCTACCTGCCAGCGCCAGGATCATGATCGATACTTAGGTCCCACGCGAAGATAGAGCGGTTCCGCGACGCGAAGGTGCACCAGTAAGATCAACCAACCGGCAAAACACATGCAAACGGAGGCGGCTATTTGTATGAATGGATTCCGGTAGCGCAGGAGTTTCGTGAGCGCGGCACGTAGCGCAATCCCCGCCGCAATCACAATCAGCCAGTGGCCTAGCGTGCCGGGTAAGGGCTTATTCCAATGGCGCCAGGCGAACCAGCCCGCAGCCGCGAGCAGCGGAATCAGCAATGCGATGCCCGCCGCGGCGAGCGGCGTCGAAGCGCGGTAAGGTTTGCCCTCGATATTGGCGGCTATCCTGAGCGCCGCTAGTAGTTGCGTCACCGGAGCGGTTTCGATCTGGCTGGTTGCGATCGGCTCTATCGATCGGAATCGCCAGTGCACTTCCGGTTTCGAGCTGACCGGAAAATTCAGAATACACTTAGCGAAGCCGGCGCGCGCCATGAGATAGCCGCTGAGCATAAGAGCGTCGGCCTCGCAATCGGAAAAGGAGTCGAGATCGGTGCGGATGCCGGCGAGTAGAGCTTGCACGTCGCGGCGCATGCCGTAGGTTGTCACGGCGGCGGATTTTGTCTGGGGAGAGCAGTCGTCGCTGCCGTGCCAGTCGACCGATTCTCCGGTTAGCTCTTCCTTTAAATGAACATAGAGAAGCCCGTGCAGCGCGCGCGAATCGCGCAAGGTGGTCAAGTATTGAAACTGCGATTCGCGGACGCGCGCCATCAGAATGTCGTTCGACCGTTTGACGACGTCGAGCCGGCCGCCGCCGGGTTCTAGGCAGACGGCGCCTTGGCCGCAGGCGTCGCTTACCAGCAGCACGGTGCAATTTTGTTCGAGAAGGCTGGCGATGCCCTGATTGTCGTAGGCGCCGCCATCGACGAGGCGCGTGACATAGTCGACCGGTTGAGGGCTTCCGGCTTTTGTTCCGTAAAGACCGTCGAGAGACAACGGATCGAAGAAGCCGGGAACGCAGGCGGAAGCGGCTACGGCCTCGCTCAGCCTCACTCCTTTATAGTCGGCGGGCGCATCTTCGTAATACATGCGGCGCAGCCGATCGTTGGCTTCGATTTCGCTCGCGGCGACACGCGACGGCGGCTCACCCATGAAGCTGGCCGTGAACTGCCAGTTGTGGCTGGTGTTGAGAGTGGTGGCATTGAGGATCAGGATGGGAACTTTATGACGGCGCTGCCAATTCTTGTATTTGGGATTGAATTCCGGATCGTCCTTCGGATGGATGAGGATATCGGATAGGTGGCGCGGCTTTTTTCCGAAGTCGTCGGCTATGAGCGCAAACAGTTCGCGATCGTAGAGATGCGCGAGGCGGTCGGTCATGGAGGAGCGGCGCGAAGTGAGCACGCGCCAGTTGGAGCCGAATTCCATGAGCATCCGCAAGCGGATATTCTTCTGCACGCCGGCTAAGAATTTCGTCTGGATGCGGTCGACCAGTTTGACGTAATCATCGCGCTCAAGGTCCCCATCGGCTTTTTCCCGGAGCAGTTGGCGTAATTCCAGGTAGTAGAAGGCGCCGAGGATGGAGCCGCCGGAGACGCAGGAGAGAACTTCGATATGTCGCAGCATATCGAGCTCGGCGAGCCGCGCGAGAAATCCAATGTGAAAGAGAGAGGCGCGAAAACCGCCGCCGGAAAGCGCCAGGCCGACTTTGCCGAGGATGAAGGATAGTGCCGCGTCGGCATTATTGCCGAGCAGCGCTTGGACCACGCACCACGGTTCGGAGCGGGGCAAATCGCCGGGAGCGATTTTCATTTCCGCTGCGATCAAGCTGGCGAGCTTGGCGGTTTGGCGGGCGGTAGATTCGAGCTGCCAGTCGTGCGGTGGGTGCTGGGCGGCGCGCTCCATCCAGGACGTTGCTTCGGCAAACTCACGCAGCCCAAGATAGGTTTCGCCCAGCGTAGCTAAGAACCAGAAGTCTTCGAGCCATGCGGGCTTTGCCGCGGCCAGCGAGAGTAGAGTGTCGCGCACTTGCTCGCGGATGGGGCGCGCTCCCTCACGGCCGAGAAGGTCGAGCACGAACGCCGCGTTGACGGCGGTGTAGCCCCGGTCGCATTCGATGCCGAGGGCCATGCCATCCAGATAATAAGTCAGCGAGGCTTCCAATTGATCCCGCAATCCGTAGGCGCTCCAGCGCAGTTTGCAAATGGAGCCTAGAATGCCCAGCAGATCCTGGCCGCGTTTCGCGTCGTCCAGTTTGAGGAGTAGCTCGTTGGCCAGCGCGGC
>Ga0193753_10000650_pt1 | contig 32961 bp, 31 predicted proteins | sample H1c2metaG_FD_144925 | JGI IMG/M metagenome (GOLD analysis project Ga0193753, IMG submission 144925) | Soil microbial communities from a riparian zone of the East river system, Colorado, United States - H1c2 | ecosystem: Environmental > Terrestrial > Soil > Riparian zone | place: USA: East...
CTGCGCGCTGCTTTTTGGCGGCGACTTGCAGCATCAGCGGCCCAGCATGCGCCGCACGCGCCGCGCGAACCACTCGGACAACAACAATCCGCCCAGGCCCAGCACGCAGGAGATGATGGCCAGACGTGCCGCCTCAGCGTCGCCGCCCGGAGTCTGCAGCGCGGTATAGAGCGCAAGCGGCAGGGTGCGCGTCTCGCCGGGAATGTTCGAGACAAAAGTGATGACGGCTCCGAATTCGCCCAGCGCCGCCGAAAACGCGGTAATCGCTCCGGCCAGCACTCCCGGTAGCATCAGAGGCAGCGTGATGCTGGCAAAGCGATCGATTGCGCCGGCGCCCAGAGTTCGCGCGGCATCCTCGAGCCCGCGATCGACATTTTCCAGGGAAATGCGCATGGCACGCACCATCAGCGGGAAGGACATCACCGCGGTTGCGAGCGCAGCGCCGTTGCGTGTGAAGATCAGCCCGACGCCGAATGCGCGCTCGAGCCAGCCGCCGATTGGGCCGCGGGCGCCGAACAAGACCAGCAAGAGATATCCCACCACGACCGGCGGCAGCACCAGCGGCAGATGCACGAACGCATCGAGCACGGTGCGGCCGATGAACTGGCGGCGCGTCAACACCCACGCGAGCGCAATTGCGAAAGGTAAACTGAAGAGGACGCTGCGCGACGCCACGCTCAAGCTCAAGACGAGCGCTTCGCTTTCGCCGGCACTCAGCCACATCATTGCCGACTCATCAGGGGATTCATCCGGCAAACAGTATACTGTGCGCCAGGCTCAAGCTTCAGGACCTGATCCATGCCTCAATGCCGAATCGGCGTGCTGCTCGTGAACCTGGGCACCCCGGATGCGCCGACTTACCTGGCCGTGCAGCGCTACTTGCGTGAATTCCTGAGCGATCGCCGCGTCATCGACACCTCGCGCTTGATCTGGCTGCCGCTGCTCTATGGCGTGGTGTTGCCGTTTCGGCCGCTGCGCTCGGCACGCAACTATCGAAAAATATGGATGCCGGAAGGATCGCCGCTGGCCGTGTATTCCGCGCGGCTCGCGGCAAAAATCGGTGCGTTGTTGGGCGCGGCGTATCAGGATCGAATCACGGTGGCGCTCGCCATGACCTACGGCAACCCGGGAATCTCGCAGGCTGTCGAATCCTTCGCCGCGCAGGGTGTCGACAGACTGCTGGTGTTGCCGCTGTTTCCGCAGTATTGCGGATCCACCACCGGCTCCGTGATCGACGGCACCCATCGCGCGCTCGAGCGTGGGCGCTGCACGCCGGATTTGCGCTTCATCAACGACTATCACGACTACCGCGGCTATATCCAGGCCTTGAGCGGCAAAATACAAGGGCACTGGAAAGCAGCCGGCGCGCGCTCGCACCTGCTGTTTTCCTATCACGGCATCCCGGCGTCCTACGTCGCCAAGGGCGACCCTTACCAGCAGCAGACGGAGACGACGACCCGGTTGGTGGTGCAGCGCTTGGGATTGAATGACACCGAGTGGTCGCATTGCTACCAGTCTCGGTTCGGCAAAGTGACATGGCTGCAACCCTACACGCTCGACAAGATCAAGGAACTGGCGGATCGCGGCATTCGCGAACTCACCGTGGCGTCGCCGTCGTTTGCGGTGGATTGCCTGGAAACCCTCGAGGAAGTCGCGATTGAGTATCGCGCGCGATTCCTAGAGTGGGGCGGGCAACGGCTGACGCTGGTGCCGGGTTTGAACGACGATGCCGAACACGCCGAGGTACTCGCGGCCCTCATCAAGGATCGGCTCGGGGATTGGATTCAATCCTGATTCCAAGCGCGCGCCAGGATGGCCGCGTGGTCCATTGGCGCATCGCTCGCACCGAACACCGCTCCCCAGCCTCCGGTCCCCAAACGCGTCGCGCAAAAGCCTTCCGCAACCGCGCGCGATGCAGGTCCGGCCGCGGCCGCCAACAGCAGCTTCGCCTGCATCAAGGTGACAAAATTCTGCACAAATCGGCGTGCATGATTTTCGCTCACCGCGCCGGTGCCGGTCTCTGCCGCGAACCGTTCGAACGCGGCGTCGAAATGCCCATGATTGCCCAGAGCACCTGACAATTCATCGAGCACGGCCTCGCGGGTGCCGGGATGCTTGGCAAACGTACGCAGGACATCCAGGCACATGATGTTGCCGGAGCCTTCCCAGATGGAGTTGACCGGCATTTCTCGCGCGATGCGAGCCAGCGGCAATTCCTCCGTATAGCCGTTGCCGCCCAGGACCTCCATGGCTTCGGCCGCGAGTTCGCAGCCGCGCTTGCAGACCCAGAATTTGGCGGCCGACGTCAGCGCGCGGCGCAGCGCAATTTCGCGGGGGTGCTCGCTGTCGAACGCCCGCGCCAGGCGCAGGCTCAATGCCGTGGCCCCTTCGGACTCCAAGGCCAGGTCTGCAAGTACGCTGCGCATCAGTGGCTGGTCGATCAGGGCGGAACCGAAAACCTTTCGGTGATGTGCATGGTGCAGGGCCTGGACCACGGCCTGACGCATCATCCCGGCGCTGCCCGTGCAGCAATCCAAACGGGTGAAGGTCCCCATCTCGAGAATCGTCGGCACACCGCGGCCTTCTTCTCCCAGAAGCGAGGCCCACGCGTCGATGAACTCGACTTCCGAGGAGGCATTGGAGCGGTTACCGAGCTTGTCCTTCAGGCGCTGAATATAAATGCCGTTCAGCGTTCCGTCGGGCAGGCGCCGCGGCATGAAGAAGCACGTCAAGCCGCCGCTCGCCTGGGCCAGAACCAGGTGAGCATCGCACTGCGGCGCTGAGAAAAACCATTTGTGCCCGGTGATGCGGTAGGAACCGTCGGCAGAACGCACAGCCCGGGTGGTATTGGCGCGCACATCCGAACCGCCTTGTTTTTCGGTCATGCCCATGCCGATCAGGCCGCCGCGCTTGAGTTCGAAGGAGATATCACGGGGGTCGTACTCGCGCGTGAGCAGGCGCGGCACCCACTCATGCGCCAGTAAAGGATCGCGGCGCATGGCGGCGATGGCTCCATAGGTCATGGTGGTCGGACACAGGGTGCCGCTCTCGATTTGCGCCTGCATCAAATAGCCGGCCGCGCGCGCGGCATGTGTACCGGACCGGGCGCTGTCCTGCAGCCAGGGACTGCTGTGGTATCCGCGGGCGGCGATGCCCTGCAACAGTGCATGCCAGGATGGATGGAATTCAATCGAGTCGATGCGCTCGCCCCGCGCATTGAAATTATGCAGCGTGGGCGTCAGGCGGTTGGCGAGACGCGCATGCTCGAATTGAGTGCACGTCCCCAGCTCTTCTCCGGCGAGGGTGAGTTCGGGCAATGCCCAGCCCGCACCTTCGCGTTGCACCGCCTCCTGCAATGCCGCATCGCTCGAGAAGAGGTTGTACTCCATCAACGCAGGGGTTTGATTGAAAATCGAGTGTGTCCCGGAGCCATGTTCCATGCATGCGATCTTGCGCCTAGTGCGCCGGCAGTGCTAGATTCCAGGGAGAATGCATACTTTCAGCAGCAAGTCCCTCCGACTTCCCAGCACGGGATCGTGCGTGGGTTCGCTCGCGCTGCTGCTGCTGCTGCGCCGCTAGGCGCCAAACTCACGCGCCATCGGTCGGCGCTTACAAGACCGGAAACTCCTAAAGAACGCGCCCAAGCGATGGCGCCAATGTTTGGTCTCATGAGTGAGAAAGTCCATGTTGCGCAATCCTTCTTCCAAGTATCGTGCCTTTGTCCCGGTCGAGCTGGCCGACAGGACCTGGCCCAATTCCGTTATTGTCGCGCCGCCCACCTGGTGCAGTGTGGATTTGCGGGACGGCAATCAAGCGTTGATCGAACCGATGGACTTAGGCAGAAAGCGGCGAATGTTCGACATGCTGGTCAAGGTCGGCTTCAAGGAAATCGAGGTGGGTTTTCCCGCCGCTTCGCAGACCGAATTCGATTTCGTGCGCGAATTGATCGAGCAGGACCTGATTCCCGAAGACGTCGTCATCCAAGTGCTCACTCAGGCGCGCCCGGAACTCATCGCCCGCACGTATGAATCATTGCGCGGCGCCAGGCGGGCGATCATGCATGTCTACAATTCCACGTCGGTAACTCAACGGCGGGTCGTCTTCCGCACCGACCGTGCCGGCATCATCGACATCGCCGTGCGCGGAGCCGCCGTGGTGCGCGAACATGCGCTCAAGTATCCCGATACCGAGTGGACATTCGAATACAGCCCGGAGAGCTTCACCGGGACCGAATTGGATTTCGCCGTGGAAGTCTGCGATGCCGTGAACGCGGTATGGGAGCCGACCCCGACCCGCAAGTCCATTCTCAATCTTCCCGCAACCGTCGAAATGGCCACGCCCAACATCTATGCGGACCAGATTGAATGTTTCGGGAGGAACATCGCCAATCGCGAGTGCAGCGTCATCAGCATCCACCCGCACAACGATCGAGGCACGGCCGTCGCGGCGGCGGAATTGGCCGTCATGGCGGGCGCCGAGCGCGTGGAGGGCACCCTGTTCGGCAATGGCGAGCGCACCGGCAATGTGGACATCGTCACCTTGGCGCTGAACCTGTATTCGCAAGGAGTCGACCCAACTTTAAGCTTCGCCAACATCAACGAGGTCGCGCGTTGCGTCGAAGCGTGCAACCAATTGCCGATTCATCCGCGCCACCCCTATGTCGGTGATTTGGTCTTCACCGCATTTTCCGGCTCGCACCAGGACGCCATCAAAAAAGGATTGGCGGCCCGAAGCGACATCTGGGATGTTCCGTACCTGCCGATCGACCCGTCCGATCTTGGGCGATCTTATGATTCGATCATTCGCGTCAACAGCCAATCGGGGAAGGGTGGGGTCGCCTATCTTTTGGAACGGGATTATCAGCTGGTGATGCCGCGACGGCTGCAAATCGAATTCAGCCAAGTTGTCCAAACTACTGCAGATATCACCGGTAAGGAATTGACTTCACAAGAAATATGGGAGTTGTTCAGCGATGAATACCTCACCACCCGCAGCCCCTACCAGTACCGGTCCCATCAGCTCGCGGCATCGACTGACGGCGCTGACTCGGAGCGTTTGACGGTGCAGGTCGAGAATGCGGGATGCCTGCAAACATGGACAGGCCAAGGCGCGGGCCCCATAGACGCGATGGTTAAAGCGGTTGCCATGCCGTTTGATATTTTGTCCTACGAAGAGCATTCCCGCGGTCAGGGCAGCGGCGCTCAGGCGGTCTCTTATATAGAGATCACCACGCGCTCGAGGCGGACCTTGTTTGGGGCCGGTATGCACCCCAACATCATTACGGCATCGCTGCTCGCGGTACTTTCGGCCGTGAATCGGGCGATTGCCGTGGGCGCGCTGTCTGAGCGGACGGGTTCCGCCCGCACGGGGACTTGAGGAATGTCGTTTAAGTGATTGATATGGCGCAACAAAATTTTCTTGCAAGCGAAGAGCAAAACTGTGTGACGGCTATTGGGTCCAAGTTAGGGTGAATCTTGCGGCGCTAGTTGAATGCCGGGCAGAATCGGATATAGTGCGCAGCTTCACGAACTTGAGCTAATCGATCCTATTGATTTCCGGGACTTTTCTTTAAAAAATGAGCGAACGCGAAGACGAACATTTCGATATCGACGATGAGTTTCTCGGGGAAGCCGAAGAAGCGCACGACTTCGATCCCCTCATTGAGCGCACCGAGCGGCGCCCGAAGGCCGTGGCCGCGGGTAAACGCGGCAAGGCCGCTTGGAGTCGAGTCGAAGACGTACTGGCCGAACGCCAGCTAGAGAAGGAACTGCGCGATATATTCGAGGACGATTAGGAGCCTGTCTGAGAAGGCTCCTCGTTTCGTTTCACTGACGCGCGCGTCAGGCCTCCCGAGATTCCATGAATAGCCAAGCTTTGCTCGTGCTCAAGTTCGGCGGCACGAGCGTCTCGAGCGCCGCCAATTGGCGCAACATTGCCCAGGTCATCCGAGAACGTATCGCAGCCGGCTTCAAGCCGATCGTGGTTCATTCCGCATTGTCGGGAATCACGGATCAACTCGAATCCCTGTTGTCGGCCGTCACCCGTGGACTGCATGGCCCGGGGCTTGAGCACATCGAACAGACCCACCGCAGTCTCGCCGAGAGCCTCGGTGTAGAGCCTAATCAGCAGTTTGAAGCGTTTGTTCAGGAGCTGCGCCAGTTGGTGGACAAGCTCGCCGAGCAGCGCCACGTCGATGACGCACTGCGAGCTCGCGTGATGGCCATGGGTGAGTTGTTCGCGACCACCCTGGGCGCCGAATATTTAAACGCACAGGGCATCGCAACGCATTGGGCCGACGCGCGCCGGGTACTGCGCGCCGATGAGCGGTTGAATGCGACGCAGAAGGCGAGCCTTCTATCCGCCACGTGCGAATTTGCCCCGGACTTGGAACTCCAAGCAAGCTGGCGCTCGCTCAATCAAGTGGTGATCACGCAAGGCTTCATCGCGGCGAACGCAGCGGGCGAGACCGTGCTGCTGGGCCGCGGCGGCTCCGATACCTCTGCCGCCTATTTCGCAGCCAAGTTGAGCGCGGCGCGTCTTGAGATCTGGACCGATGTGCCCGGCCTTTTCAGCGCCAATCCGCGCGCCGTGCCGACCGCACGGCTGTTGCGCGAACTGCATTACGACGAAGCGCAGGAGATTGCCAGCAATGGCGCGAAGGTCCTGCATCCGCGCTGCGTGCTGCCGGTACGGCAATACAAGATTCCATTGCATGTGTATGCAACTCAGGCGCCGGGTCTGGAAGGCACCGTGATCAGCGCGAACGTTGCCGACAGCGCAGCGCAGGTAAAGGCCATTGCGATCAAGAAAGGAATTACCTTGGTCTCCATGGAAAGTCCCGGCATGTGGCATCAGGTCGGCTTTCTCGCCGATGCCTTCCAGGTATTCAAGCAGCACGGGCTGTCCGTCGACCTCGTGTCGACGTCGGAGACCAATGTCACCGTTTCGTTGGATCCCAGCGCCAATACCTTGGATGACAGCGCCCTCCAGGGACTGTCTGCCGCGTTGAGCGAGATTTGCCGGGTTGAAATTCTGGGCCCGTGCGCCTCATTGAGCCTGCTGGGACAGAATATTCGCGGCATCCTGCATGAATTGGGGTCGGCCTTCGAATTGTTTCAGGACCAGAAGATCTATTTGGTGACGCAGGCCGCCAACGATTTGAACTTCACCTTCGTCATCGACGAATCGCAGGGCGATCGGCTGGTGCAGCAGCTGCACGAACGGCTCATTCAAAGCATCGGCTCGGACAAGGTTCTTGGCCCCACTTGGACGCAAATGTTTGCGGCAAAGCCGGTGGACGCACGCGCCTTGAACTGGTGGGAACAGCCGCAGAAGCGCGGCGTGCTGCTCGATATCGCACAGCGAGAATCGGCCGCCTACGTCTACGACTCGGAATCCTTGGACGCAGCGATTGCCGCGGTGTTGAGCGTCGGCTCGGTCAAGCGATGGGCCTATGCCATGAAGGCGAATTGGCATCCGGAAGTCTTGCGCAAGATCTACTCCGCCGGCCTGACGCTGGAATGCGTGTCGCGCGGCGAACTCGAACATGCCTTCGCCTCGGTGCCGGCGCTGGATCCAGAGCGGGTGTTGTTCACGCCGAATTTTGCGCCGCGTGCCGAGTATGAGTTCGGCTTCGCGAAGCAGGTGCGCGTGACCCTGGACAATCTTCATCCGTTGAAAATGTGGCCGGAGCTGTTTCGCGGCAGGGAAATCTTCCTGCGCATCGATCCGGGATTTGGACGCGGCCATCACAGTCATGTGCGCACGGCCGGCGTGCATACGAAGTTCGGCGTTCCCATATCCGAGGCGGACGAACTCGTTGCGCTTACCCACGCGGCCGGCGCGCGCGTGACCGGCCTGCATGCGCATACCGGCAGCGGAATTTTTGACGTGGCGAACTGGACGGAGACCGGCGTTCAGCTGGCGGAACTGGCCAGACGATTTCCGCATGTTGCCGTCGTGGACTTGGGGGGCGGTCTCGGAGTCCCGGATCAGCTGGGGCATAGCGAAATCGACCTTGCGGTCCTCGATCGCGGGATTGCGGATCTGGCGCGAAAATATCCGCACCTGGAGTTCTGGATGGAGCCCGGCCGGTTCCTGGTGTCGAAGGCCGGCGTCCTGGTCGCGCTGGTCACGCAGTTGAAGGGCAAGGGCGATGTTCACTATGTGGGTATCGCCACCGGCATGAATTCCCTGATTCGCCCGGCGCTCTACGGAGCGCATCACGATATCCGCAACCTGACCCGGCTCGACGAGCCGATGAGTCATCGGGTCAATGTGGTCGGGCCCATCTGCGAGAGCGCCGACATGTTGGGCGCGGACCGCTGGCTTCCGGACACGCGCGAAGGCGACGTCATTCTCCTTGCCAACTGCGGAGCCTATGGATATGTCATGTCTTCGAACTATAACCGGCGCTCTCCGGCGCGCGAGTTTATGATCTGATGATGAAGCAGGTCGGCATCATCGGTTGGCGCGGCATGGTCGGGTCGGTGCTCCTCGACAGGATGCGCGAGGAGCGCGATTTCGAGCACGTAGCGCCGACCTTTTTCAGCACCTCGCAGGCCGGAACGGCCGGACCTCGAATCGGCGCGGCCGGCGCGCCGGTGCAGGACGCGAATGACATTGCGGCGCTGGCGAAGTTTCCCATGCTCATCAGTGCCCAGGGCGGCGACTATACCCAGGCCGTTCATCCGCGGCTGCGGGCCGCGGGCTGGAAAGGGTATTGGATCGACGCGGCCTCCGCGCTGCGTATGCAAGAGAATGCGGTGATCGTGCTCGATCCGGTGAATCTTCCGGTGATGCAGGCCGCGCAGGCACGCGGCATCAAGGATTTTATCGGCGGCAACTGCACCGTATCGCTCATGCTGATGGCCGTGGCCGGGTTGTTGCGGGCCGGCGTGGTCGAATGGATCACCGCAATGACCTACCAGGCCGCCTCCGGTGCCGGCGCGCAAAACATGCGCGAGATGCTGCAACAAATGGGGGTGCTGCACCACGCCGCGGCAGCGCTCCTGGCGGATCCCGCCTCGAGCATCCTGGAGATCGACCGGGCGGTGAGCGCCGCGTTGACCGCCCAGGAATTTCCGCGTACCCATTTCGAGGTGCCGCTGGCGGGGAGCCTCATTCCCTGGATCGACAAGGATCTGGGCAACGGTCAAAGCCGCGAGGAATGGAAGGCTGCGGCGGAAGCCAACAAGATCCTGGCCTCTGAAGCGCGCCCGGTGCCCATTGAAGGCATTTGCGTCCGAGTCAGCGCCATGCGCTGCCACGCGCAGGCATTGACTATCAAGCTGTCCAAAGATCTACCGATGCCGGAAATCGAGAGGTTGATCGGCGCGGGCAATCCCTGGGTGCGCATCGTGCCCAACAACAAGGACGCCTCGATTCGCGCGCTGTCGCCCGCCGCGGTGAGCGGCAAATTGGACATTCCCATCGGCCGGTTGCGCAAGCTCTCGATGGGCCCTGACTATTTGTCGGCCTTTACCGTGGGCGACCAGCTGTTATGGGGCGCGGCCGAACCGCTGCGGCGCACGATGCGCTTCCTGTTGCCGCATATCTAAGTGCGCGCGTGGTACGCGCGTGAGGTGGCGCCTCAAGGCGCCCACATGACTTCGACCGGCGTTCGGCGCTGGCGCAATATGGCCCGCACGGGCATGTCTTGTACGTCGCCCGAATCGCTTGCGGCGCAATAGGTTCGCCATTTTTCCGCGCCGCCGATGGACACCACGATGCGGCGTGAGTCGAGCAGGGCGCTCAGGTTCAAACTCAACCGAGGGTGCGGAGTGGTCGGCGACCACATGCCGACGCATCCGGCCGCCGCCGCGAGATTTAGCGCGCGCGCCAAGTTAGGCGATCCGGGAAAGAGCGACGCGGTGTGCCCGTCATCGCCCATGCCGAGCACGATGGCATCGAAGGGACGCGGTACGCGCGCAAAGGTTTCCCACGCCGACACCGCGCCCAAATCGGGCGTGGGCGCGGCATTTTTGAGGCCCAAGAAGCGCGCCGCGGCCGCAGGTCCCTGCAGCAGCACATCGCGCACCAGCTTTTCGTTGCTGCCGGGGTCGGAAGGCTCGATCCAGCGCTCATCGGCCAGCGCAACGCAGACCAGGCTCCAGTCGAGGTCTTCGGCGCGCAACCGCTCGAACAGCTTGATCGGCGACTTCCCGCCGGAAACCACCAGGCTGGCAAGCCCGCGTGCCGCAATCGCGGCCTTGAGACTCGCGGCCAGTTGGGCGCTGAGCGTGCGCGACAACGCATCGCTGTCGGCGAATTTCGTGGCCGGGGGGTCAGAGTTCGCCATGCCACGCAAACCCATCGCGACTCAGCATGGCGCTGGAGGAGGCGGGTCCCCAGGTCCCTGAAATGTAGGTCTTGGGTCCTTCCTCGTGCGCCTCCCAGCCGGCGCGAATGGGATCGATCCACGCCCATGCCGCATCCAACTCGTCCCGGCGCATGAAAAGCGTCAGATTGCCTTTCACCGTGTCCATCAGCAGCCGCTCATAGGCGTCGAGACTGCGCGTCTTGAATGTTTCGCCCAGGTCGAGCGCGAGGTTTACCGGCTTGAGACGCATCCCTTCGCCGGGGTTCTTCGCCAGGATGGTCATCGTGATGCATTCATCCGGCTGCAGCCGAATGACCAGCTCATTGGCCGTATGGGAGCTGGGTATCTCAAAAATGGGATGAGGAACCTCCTCGAAGGTGACCACGAGCTCCGTGAGCTTATCCTGCAGCCGTTTTCCGGTGCGCAGGTAGAACGGCACGCCCGCCCAGCGCCAGGTATCGATGTCGACTTTCAGTGCCACGAAGGTTTCGGTACTGCTATCCGGCGCAATGTCGGCCTCCTGCAGGTATCCCGGCACGGGCACACCGCGAACCGCGCCGGCCTTGTACTGGCCGCGCACCGATCTGGTCAGCACGTCGCGCTCGCGCAAGGGACGCAAGGCTTTCAAGACCTTGAGTTTCTCGTCCCGGACCGCGTCCGGATCGCTGCTGGCCGGCGGCTCCATCGCCATGATGCAAAGCAGCTGCAGCAGGTGATTTTGCATCATGTCGCGCATCGCGCCGGTCTTGTCATAGAAATTTCCGCGGCGCTCGACGCCGAGTTCCTCCGCGACAGTGATCTGCACGTGCTTGATGAAACCGCGGCGCCAGAGCGGCTCGAACAGCAGATTGCCGAAGCGCAGCGCCATGAGATTCTGCACGGCTTCCTTGCCGAGATAGTGATCGATGCGGTAGATCTGCTTCTCGGCGAACACGGCGCCTACCTGCTCGTTGATGAGATTTGCCGATGCCGTGTCGTGCCCCAACGGCTTTTCAAGCACCACCCGCGACAGCGGGGTGACGACTTTCGCCTTCGCGAGGTTTTGACAGATCGCGGAAAAGAGATTCGAGGCCGTGGAAAAGAAGAACACGCGAACCACGGCATCCCGATCCTTGAATATGGCCGGCAGCGCGGCAAAGTCCGATTCGGCGCCGGCATCGATCTTGATATAGTCGAGCAGGCGGCTGAATTCGAGCCACTGCTTGGCGTCGAATTCCTTGCCCAGAAATTCGCGGCATGCGGCCTCGGCCTGCGCGGTGTATGCGCTGCGCGTCAGCGCCGATCTGGCGACGCCGAAGATGCGCGAAGCCCCGGATACCTGCCCGGCCGCGAATCGCCGGTATAGGGCGGGCAGCAGCTTGCGCGTCACCAGATCGCCGGTGCCGCCGAACAGCAACATATCGAAATCAGGAAGTACGGTCATCGGTGCAGCGTAGCATTAGCACACGCGTTCTTGTAGGGATTGAGGCTGTGGCACAATGGCGCAGGATTCTCCGGGGGTGTCATGAAGGATCTGACCGACAGTTCCATCGTCAAAAACATTCTGCAAATGGCGCTGCCCATTGCCGCGGGCATGTTCTTTCAAACTTTATACTTCCTCATCGATCTGTACTTCGTGGCCGGATTGGGCGATGCGGCGATCGCAGGCGTGGGCGCCGCCGGCAACGTGATGTTCGTCGTGTTCGCCGTCACGCAGGTGCTTGGCGTGGGCACGGTCACGCTGATTTCGCATGCCGCGGGCCGCAAGGATCAGGCGGATGCGAATTTGGTGTTCAATCAAAGCTTGTCGCTGGCTGCGGGCTGCGCGGTGTTCACGTTGGCGCTGGGATTCTTTGCGGGACCCTACTATGTGAGGACACTGGGCGCGAGTGCCGCGACCGCGGCCGCCGGAATTGAATACCTTCACTGGTTCCTGCCCAGTCTTGCATTGCAGTTCGCCGTGGTGTCCATGGGATCGGCGTTGCGCGGCACCGGCATCGTGCAACCGACCATGGTCGTGCAAGTTCTGACGGTGATTTTGAATGCCATCCTGGCGCCGGTGCTGATCGCCGGATGGGGCACGGGGCACGCGATGGGGGTGGCCGGCGCCGGTCTCGCCAGCTCTCTCGCGCTGGCGGTCGGGGTTGTCATGCTCGCCGTGTACTTTCATCGGCTCGAAAAGTATGTGGGCTTCATTCGTGCCCAGTGGCGGCCGCAGATGGCGGTTTGGCGCCGTCTGCTGCGCGTGGGACTGCCCGCGGGCGGCGAATTTTTGCTGATGTTCGTACTGATGGCGGTCCTGTACTGGGTTCTGCGTCCGTTTGGACCCGATGCGCAGGCGGGTTTTGGAATCGGCATGCGCATCATGCAAAGCATGTTCCTGCCGGCCATGGCAGTGGCATTTGCCGCGGCCCCCATTGTCGGCCAAAACTTTGCGGCGCGTAAGTTTGCCCGGGTGCGCGAGACCTTTGCCTTATCGACGCTCATCGGCAGCTGCATCATGGTGCTCATGACGCTTTTCTGTCAGTGGGGGTCGCCGTGGGTCATCGCACGGTTCACCCAGGATCCGACGGCACTAGCGGTCGGCAGCCAGTATCTACAGATCATTTCCTGGAATTTTCTGGCTTCCGGGTTCGTGTTCACCTGCTCGGCGGTATTTCAGGGTCTGGGTAACACGGTGCCCGCGGTGGTCAGCTCGGCCACCAGGTTGCTGAGCTTCGTATTGCCGGTGCTCTGGATGTCGGCACAGCCTCATTTTCAAATGGTCCACGTTTGGTATGTCTCGGTCGCGAGCGTAACCTTGCAGGCCCTTTTCAGTCTGTGGCTGGTGCGCAGAGAATTTCGAATGCGGTTGATCGCCGTGCCTGCGTCGGTGCCCGCTTAGGGGTCCCAGCGTATGACACTGCAAACCTTTGTGTCGATCGCCGGATGGCTGGCGGCCCTGCTCATTCTGGGCGCCTATAGTTTGCTGTCCTTCGGCAAAATCCTGCCGAGCTCATGGGTCTATCAAGCCATGAATATTGTGGGCGCCGCCGGATTCATCATCAATTGCGCCTATAACAATGCGTGGCCGTCGGTGGCCCTCAACGTCGTGTGGATGGGGATCGCGGTCTATGCGTTGCGGCGAAATGCTCGCGCGGCGAAAAATCAGCCGGTGAAGTCATAGCGCATGATGGGCCGCGCCGGAATTCGGCAGGCGACGGTTTTGAATCCGGCGCGCTCAAACGTCGAGCGGTAGCCGGTGCCGGATGCGCTCGGCGACTTGCCGGCGTCAAAAGGGTAGGCTTCGAGGGCGGGCGCCCGCGCCCGCTTGGCAACGCGCAACGCTGCCTGTATCAGCCGTGAAGTCACGCCGCGTTTGCGATAGCCGATCCGCACATAGAGGCAGGAGAGCGACCACACCGGAATCTCGTCGACCCGTTTGAGGCGCCAGGAGCGATCGATCCACGGGAGAGCGGTGCGAGGCGTCAGCTGACACCAGCCCACGGCCAAGGCGCCGTGGAACGCGAGCAGCCCGGGAGGCGGGCCCTGATTCACCACCCGGCGAAAAGCAGCCTTGTTATTGCCGGCCGGCCGCTTTCGGTAGGCGCTGCCGATCCGCCAGTACATGCACCAGCAGCCATTGCAAGCCCCGTTTTTGCCGAAGAGATCTTCCAACGCAGGCCACAAATCAGGGGTCAACGGTCGAACCGTGAGTTTCATTTCACAATAACGTTAAGCCTCGACGCGCTCGGCGTGCCGGCATTCGAGCTCCGTCACAACCTGGGTCAGCGACAAGCCCTTGGCCTTGAGCAGCAGTGCGGTGTGATACAAGAGGTCCGCAGCCTCGCCGATGACCGCTTCGTCGGATTGCGCCACGGCCGCCAAGGCCAATTCCACGCCTTCTTCGCCCACCTTCTGCGCGATACGGGTCAGACCTTCCTCGACCAATTTCGCGGTGTAGCTGTGCTCGGGCGGATCGGCGATGCGCTGCGCCACGATCTGTTCAAGCCTGCCCAGAAACTCCAGGCGCTGCGCCATCGAGCGCGGCGCGTCTTCGCCCCAGCAGGTGACGGTTCCCAGGTGGCAGGCGGGTCCCGCGGGATGTGCCAGAATCAACAGGGTATCGCGATCGCAATCCGCGCAGATGCTGCAAACCTCGAGGAAGTGGCCTGAGGTTTCACCCTTGGTCCACAAGCGGCCCTTGCTGCGGCTCCAAAAGGTCACGCGACCGGTGGCTTCCGTTGCTGCCAGGGCATCGCGATTCATGTAGCCGAGCATCAGCACGGCGCCGCTGCTGGCATCTTGAACGATGGCCGGAACCAGGCCGCCCATTTTCTCCCACTCAAGCGTCGGTAGTTTCAAGGTTTCACCTCGATGCCTTGCGCGCGCAATTCGCGCCTTAAGCTTGGAATTGTGATCTCGCCGGAATGAAACACGCTGGCCGCCAGCGCCGCATCGACGCGCGCGGCTCGAAAGACTTCGACAAAGTGCTCGGCCGCGCCCGCGCCCCCGGAGGCCACCAAGGGCACCTGACAGCATTCGCGCACGGCGCTCAATTGCGCAATATCATACCCGCTGCGCACGCCGTCGCTCGCCATGCAATTGAGCACTATTTCTCCCGCACCGCGCCGCTGCACTTCCTGCACCCACTCCAAGGTATCGCGCCCAGCATCGCGCGAACGCGCGACATCGCCGGTGAACTGCTGCACGCGGTAACCGCCATTGACCGTTTGGCTATCGATGCCGACGACGACGCATTGTGCGCCAAATCGTTCGCTCAGTGCATCGATGAGGTCGGGCTCTTCGAGCGCCGGCGAATTGACGGAGATTTTTTCGGCGCCGGCTGCCAACACTGCTTCGGCATCCGCGACCGAGCGGATTCCCCCCGCAACGCAAAACGGAATATCCAGCGTTCGCGCCACGCGTCCGATCCAGGTTCGATCCACCGTCCGGCCTTCGGGACTGGCGGAGATGTCATAGAACACCAGTTCATCGGCGCCCGCATCGCGATAACGCGCGGCGAGCTCCAGAATATCGCCGACGACGCGATGATCGCGGAACTTTACGCCTTTGACGACCTGACCGTTGCGTACGTCAAGACAGGGAATCAGGCGTTTTGCAAGAATGGCTGCAATTCCTCAATGGGGATCAGGTTTTCCAGCAAAGCCTTGCCGCTGATGGCGGCCGCGGCGCCCGCTTCGGACAAGGCGCGTAAATCGTGGGCGTTGCGAATGCCTCCGGAAGCCTGCCATTCGATCAGCGGATAGCGCCGGACGGCCTCGCGATACAGCGCGACATTGGGTCCGGTCAAAGCGCCGTCGCGGCCCACATCCGTACATAGTACGTGCCTGAGCTGCGAGGCGGAGAAGTTGTCCAAGGCATTCCACAGCGAGTACTCGGATTGCCGTTGCCAGCCATGGGTCATGACCTTAGGGTTGCCGTGGTCATCGATGGACACATCGAATGCCAGCGTAATGCGCTCCGGACCGAAGTGTGCAAGCCACTCCTGCACCTGCCCGACCTGCGAGATCGCGGCACTGCCGACCACAGCACGGGCGACCCCGGCGTCCAGCATGTGTGACAGCGCCGCGGTGTTGCGCAAGCCGCCGCCGACCTGGAGATTAACGGCCTTGCGGGCCGCGAGTTCGACGATGATGGCGCGATTGACCGGCGATTCATCGCGAGCGCCATCCAGGTCGACAATGTGCAGCCAGTCCGCGCCTGCCTCGCGATACTTGTTCAGCAATGAACCAGGGTCCGTCGGATAGACTGTCTCGGCTTCAAAGTCGCCGTGCAGCAGGCGCACGCACTGTCCGGCTCTCAGGTCGATGGCGGGAATGAGTCTCATGCCGGCAGGTCCAGAAAATTCTGCAGCAATCGGGCGCCGACCCTGGCGGAACGCTCCGGGTGGAATTGAACACCGAAGAAATTGCGCCACTGCACACAGGCACTGAAAGGGTGCCCGTAGTCGCTGCTTGCGATCGTTGCCGGCCCCAAGGGCAGCGCATAGCTGTGCACGAAATAGGCGTAGTCGTTCTGGCTCAGGCCGTGGAGCAGGGCGCACGGGAGATCGATATTGAGCGTGTTCCACCCCATGTGCGGAACCGGATGGCTCAAGTCGCAAGGCAGACGCGCCGCCCGGCCCGGAATGATGCCTAGACACTGCGCTTCATCTTCCTCCGACGCCTCGAACAGCAACTGCATTCCGAGGCATATGCCCAGCACCGGCTGCTCGAGCGAAATGATCAAGGAATCCAAGTTTTGCAGCCTGAGCAAATTCATGGCATGCGCGGCGGCCCCCACACCGGGCAAAATGACGTGGCTCGCCTCGCGAATCTTGCGCGCATTGGCCGACACCGCAGAAGTCGTGCCGAGCCGCTGCAACGCGAATTGCAGCGATGCGATATTGGCGCCGCCGCTGGCAATGATCACGACGTTGGCCGCGCTCAAAGCGTCCCCTTGCTGCTGGGTACACCCTCGCCGTCGATGCGAATCGCCTGACGCAGGCTGCGGCCCACGCCCTTGAAGCAGGACTCGATCATGTGGTGCGAATTGTCGCCGCGTACCGTGATATGCAGCGCCGCGCCCAGGGATTCCGCCAGCGACCGGAAAAAATGCGGCACCAGTTCGGTGGGCAGTTCACCGACCCGTTCGCGATTGAATTTTCCGTCCCAAACGAAGTAGGGGCGCCCGCTCAGATCGAGCGCGACCTGCGCCTCCGCCTCATCCATGGCCAGCAGAAACCCGTAGCGTGCAATGCCGCTCTTGTCCCCCAGCGCCTCGCGCAGCGCCGCTCCCAGCGTCAATGCGCAGTCCTCGACCGTGTGATGCTCATCGATTTGCAAGTCGCCGCTGCATTTGAGATTCAAGGCGAATCCGCCGTGTTTTGCGATCTGTTCGAGCATATGATCGAAGAACCCTAAACCGCTGGCGATGTTGCTCGGGCCCTCGCGCGACAGGTCCACCTCGACGCTCACGTCCGTCTCCTTGGTCTTACGGTGCAGTCGTGCGCGGCGCGCAGGCCGTAAGATGCGGGCCGCGATGGCCGGCCAGGTCTCCTCGCTGCGGCCGCCCAAAGTGATTCGCAGTCCCTGCACGCCGAGATTGGCCGCGAACTCCAGGTCCGTTTCGCGGTCGCCGATCATGAAGCTGTGCGTCTTGTCGATGTCATTCGCATCCAGAAATGCCTGGACCATGCCCAGATTGGGCTTGCGGCACGCACAGTCCTCGCGTTTGAAATGCGGGCAGAGAAACACCGCCTCAAACTCGATCCCCTGGGAGCTGAACAGATCCAAGATGAAGCGATGCGCGATGTCGAACGATTCGCGCGGAAAGGCGGGTGTCCCCAGGCCGTCTTGATTGGTGACCACGACAAAGGCGAAGCCGGCGCGTTTCAGTTCCAGCAACGCCGGAATGACGCCGGGCATCAGGCGGATCTTCGCCAGGCTGTCTATTTGCTCGTCGGGCACCTCTTCGTTGAGGGTGCCGTCGCGATCGAGGAAGATGATGCGTCTTGCAGTCATGCCGGCTCCAGGGAACTCAGCAACGCATCATTTTGCGCGCGCGTACCCACCGAGACCCGGAGCGAGTTGGGCAGCGCCGGGTGTGAGCGTAAATCTCGAACGATCAAGCCGCCGGCCATGCTGTTTCTCATGAACCGGTCGGCGTCGGAGCAATCGATCAGCAGGAAATTCGTGTCGCTGGGCCAAACCCTCTGCACCAGCGGTGAGGCGGCGAGACCGCGGCGCAAGTAGTCTTTTTCCATGAGTAACGCATCGAGTCTGATCTGTGAGGCGGCAAGTGTATCGGGCTCGAGTGCGCGCAGGGCGGCTTCAATCGCCGGCTGCGCGAGCGCATACGGCGGAATCACGCGTCCGGCAATTTGAATCAGTTCCGGCCGCGCGAGCAAGGCGCCGAGACGCGCACCGGCGAGCGCATGGGCTTTTGACAGGGTGCGCAGAATGGCGAGTGTTTGAAAGCGCTCCAACCAACCGGCCAGGCTTGCAGAGCGGGACCACTCGATGTATGCCTCATCGATGACCACGATGGCCTTGCCGTCGAGCGCGCTGCAAATGGACTCGAGTGCGGCCTGGCTCAGGAGGTTGGCGGTCGGATTGTTCGGCGAACACAAGTACACCAGTTTGATATCAGGATGCCATGCAGCCAGTATCCGCTGCGGATCGATGGACCAGCCTCGTTCGCGGTCCAGAGGAAGTTCGATCACCTCCGCCCCCTGGATGCGCGCCGCGACCTGGTACATGCCGAAGGTGGGTCCACATTGCAGAATGGCATCGGTGCCGGCACGCAGGTAGATACGCGACAGGACATCAATGGCTTCGTCGGCGCCGCGCGTTGCCAGCACTTGCGCGGCGGATACGCCGTAGAGCGACGCCAACCGCTCGATGAGCGCCCGCGGTTGCGGCTCAGGATAGCGATTGAGACCGGCGAGGGTATTGTCGCCGTTGGGTCTCCAGGGTGCCTCGTTGGCGTGCATGCGGGTCAGGGACGGCAGCCATGCCGCGTGCGCATAGGGTTTCAGAGAGACAATTTCCGGGCGCGCGAGAGAAACGAGAGGACTCATGGCAGCGCCTGGAGTCGAATGCTCACCGCCGCCGCGTGCGCGTCCAACCCTTCGAGTCCCGCCAGGATGCCTGCAGTCGGTCCCAATCCTTTGAGCCCTGATGGCGTCAGTTCCTGGACCGTAATCCGCCTCTGAAAGTCCTCGAGCGACAGGCCGCTGTAGGAACGGGCGTAGCCGTACGTGGGCAAGGTGTGATTGGGACCGCTGCAGTAATCTCCGAGAGACTCGGGCGACCAGTGCCCCAGGAACACCGCGCCTGCAGTACTGATCTTGGGCAGCCATTTTCGCGCCTCGCCAATCTCCAGTATGAGATGCTCCGGCGCATAGGTATTGGCAATGTCGAATGCGGTTTGCAGGGTATCGACCACGATCAGGCGCATCGCCGCGATCGACTCCTTAAGGATCAGGGCGCGCGAGAGCAGTGCGCTCTGGCGTTGTACTTCGCCGAACACCGCTGCGGCCAATGCCGGCCGCGTCGTCACCAGAATGGCTTGGGCATCGGGGCTGTGCTCGGCTTGCGCCAGCAGATCGGCGGCAACGAATTCGGGGTGCGCCTCGTCATCGGCGATGACCATGACTTCGGTCACGCCGGCCGGCAGGTCGAGCGCCGCGCCGCCGGCATCCTGTGCCACCAGCATCTTCGCTGCGGTCACGTAGGCATTGCCGGGCCCAAAAACCTTGTCGCACTTCTGAATCGACTCGCTGCCATAGGCCATGGCGGCGATGGCTTGGGCGCCGCCGACCTTGAATATGTGTTCAACGCCCGCCTTATGCGCGGCAACCAGAACCGCTGGGTTCGCGCCGCCCGCGCGATTGGGCGCCGTACACATCACCTTCACGGGGCACACGGCGAGGGCGGCGGGCACCGCCAGCATGATGGCCGTGGACGGCAGGGGCGCCGAGCCCGCCGGGACGTACAGACCGACCGCACGGATGGGCACGCTAAAACGCTCGCAGACAACGCCCGGCGAGGTCTCCACTCGCAGCGGAGGCGAAGCTTGCGCCGCATGGAAGCGGCGGACATTGTCTATCGCGCGCTCGATTGCCGCGTGCTGCTCCGTCGTCACCGCACCTTCGGCAGCCGCGAATTCGTGATTTGTCACCGCCAACGACTCGAGGCGCACGCCGTCAAATTGCTGCGTGAGCTCGAGCAGCGCGGCATCGCCATCGCGGCGTACGCGTTCGATGATGTCGCGCGCCGCGGCCGTGACGGCCGCGGCATCCTTGAGCGCGGGGCGCTGCAGGGCCTCGCATTGCTGCGCCCTAGACAAGGAGTTCCAGTCGATAGTTCTCATGACGGATTCGGGCCTTAAGCCAGCATTTTCTCGACGGGCAGAACCAGCACCGAGGTCGCGCCCGCGCCCTTCAAGTCCTCGAGCGTCTCCCAGAAGACATTTTCCCGGCACACGGCATGGACCGCGACGCGATCGCCCAATCCTTCCAGCGGGATGACGGTGGGTGCTTCGCTGCCGGGAAGCAGTTTCGCAATGGCCGCCAGGGCGGAGCGCGGGGCATGCAGCATGATGTACTTGCTGCCCTTGACCTGCTCCACGCCGTCGATCCGCATGAGGAGGCGGCGCGTCCACTCCTGTTTTTCCGGTGGTATCGGCATGGGCGTGCGGATGAGTGCAGCCTGGCTTTCCATCACCGTTTGCGCGTGACGCAGATGATTCGCGGCCAGGGTGGAGCCGGTCGAGACCAGATCGCATATCAGATCCGCGCGGCCCAGGCGCGGTGCAATTTCGACCGACCCGGACAGCACCACGACCTCGGCGGCGATGTCGTGCTGTTTGAGAAAGCGGGCGAGGATATGCGGATAGGTGGTGGCAATGCGCTTTGAGTTGAGCGAGCGCGGACCTTGATAATCGAATCCGTCCGGCACGGCGATGCATAGTTTGCAGCGACCGTAATCCAAGAGCTGCACCGTCTCGAACAGGGACTTGATGCCGCGCGCTTCGAACGCAAGGCGTTTTTCTTCGATGACGTTCAAACCGACCAACCCCAGATCACAGACGTCTTCCTGTACCAGGTCGGGGATGTCGTCATCGCGAACGAACAAGACATCGAGCGGCATGTTCTCGCCATAGCACATCAATTGATCTTTACCGCGGCTGTACTTCAGGCCGCAGCGCGACAGCAAATCCAGCGAGTTGTCGGTGAGACGGCCGCTTTTTTGAACGGCGATCTTGAGGCGCATGGAGTCGCCGTTTCTCTTCTCGCTAGGCATTGAGTTTCAGCCGCTCGGTCACGGCGCGATAACCGCCGTTGCCCGACGTCAGGTAGCGCGCGACGCGGCCGATGGTGGTCACGCTCACACCGGTTTGCTTGTGAATTTCCCGGTAGGGGAGGCCGCGCTCCAACAGCTCGACCACCGCCCAGCGATCCGCCATGGCCTGCAGCTCGGCGGGCGTGCATAAATCGCGAAAAAAACTGCGGCACTCATCGATGGAGCGCAACGCCAGTATCGCAGCGCACAGCGCCCGTTCATGCTGCTGTTCCTGCCGTTGGGTCACCGGACGATTGGTTTTCATGTGAAATCCTGAACTGGCCGAATACGACATTGGCCGTGTATCAATGCGCTATTACATTAATGCATTGTCTAAAGCGGCGCAAGCGCTTCAGGGGTAAAATGCTTGACGTCTCCGGCGCGGCTGCCTAAAATTCAACGGCTTATCTAGACCGGCTGAGGGAAAGGCCCTTAGAAGCCGGGGCAACCAACGACACTCTCCTCATGGATGGGTCGGAACGGTGCCAACTCCTGCGGGTTCGCCCCAAAAGCGCGGATCCGGTAGATGGGCAGCCGATTGCGCGGGCGCTCCGCGACTTCAATGGGCTACGAGCGATGCTCCAGGGGTGGTTGCCTTTAGGAGCTTAAAGCGAGTGGCAGATAAATTCTTGAATCCCTTCGATGAGACTCTGAGTCTCAAGCCCTTCGAATTGCATTACGGCGATCCGCTGCCGGATGCACGGGTGTCCTTTCGATTGGTGGGCAACGAGCAGGGCCCCGTTGTCGTCGTGATCGGCGGAATCTCCGCGCATCGCATCGTCACCGGCGCGCCGGGCGAGGGCTGGTGGCCCGAGATGGTGGGGCCGGGGCTCGGCGTCGACACGCGCCGGTATCGTGTGTTGGGCATCGACTATATCGGCGGGCGCGGCGACAGCGCGACGCCCGCTGTGGGCGGCCAATTTCCGCCGATTAGTTCCTACGATCAGGCCAAGGCGCTCAGCGTGATCGTTCGCCATCTGGGATTGCGATCCTTGCATGCCATCGTCGGCGCCTCGTATGGCGGCATGGTGGCCCTGTGTTTTGCCGAGCGCCATGCCGACCTGGTGGGCCATATCGTGGTACTGAGCGCCGCCGACCGCTCGCAGGTGCTGTCGACGGCCTGGCGCAGCGTGCAGCGCCAAATCGTGCGCGAGGCCATTGCGCGCGGTGATGGCGCCGCGGGACTCAAGCTGGCCCGTGCGCTGGCGATGGCGACGTACCGGAGTCCCATCGAGTTTGCGCTCAGGTTCGGCGGAGCGCCGAAGCGAAACGCCGATCGCTTTCGATTTCCGATCGAGGACTATTTGTTCGCGCGCGGCGATGATTACGTACAAAACTACCGCGCCGAGTCCTTCCTGACCTTGAGCGAATCGATCGATTTGCATGAGATGGATGCGACTCGGGTGCACACGCCGGCGACGTTGATTGCCGTGCGCGAGGATCAGTTGGTGCCGTTCAACGACATGCAGGCACTATCCGCGCGCTTGAACGGTCCGCGCCAATTGATCGAGATCAATTCGATTTTCGGGCATGACGCCTTCTTGAAGGAAGGCGCGGCCCTCACACCCATCATCAAGCACGCCCTTGCGGAGCAGCAATCATGAGCAGCAAAGCTACACCTAAGAACATCGCGACTCGATCGGTTCGCGCCGGTCTCGAGTCGGACGCGCACCACGGTTCCGTGGTGCCGCCGATTTACCTGTCGACCAATTTTGCATTCCAGAGCTACCGCCAGCCGCGCAAGTACGATTACACGCGCTCCGGCAATCCGACGCGCGACCAGCTCGCCGATGCGCTGGCGGATCTGGAGGGCGGTGCCGGGGCAATTGTGACCTGCACAGGATTGGCGGCCATCACACTGATCCTGGCGACGCTCCCGGCGGGCGCCCGCGTGCTCGCGCCTCACGATTGCTACGGCGGCACGTACCGCCTGCTCAAGGCCCTGCATGCGAAGGGAAATCTCGTGGTGGATTTCGTCGATCAAGGCAACGCGGCCGAGCTGCGCGCGGCGCTTGATGCGAAACCTGTGCTGGTGTGGATTGAGACGCCGAGCAATCCCCTGCTGCGCGTGGTCGATATTCGCGCGATCACGGATGCCGCGCATGCGGCCGGCGCGTTGACGGCGGTCGACAATACATTCCTGTCGCCGATCTGGCAGCAGCCCATAGGCTTGGGCGCCGACTACGTGATGCACTCCACCACCAAGTACCTGAACGGTCACAGCGACGTGGTCGGCGGCGCGGTGATCGCGGCGACACAGGATCTGCACCAGACCCTGGCATGGTGGGCGAACGCCGTCGGTGTTACGGGGGCGCCGTTCGACAGCTTTCTGACGCTGCGCGGCGTACGCAGCCTGCACGCGAGGATGCGTGTGCATGCCGAGAATGCCGCGAGCGTGGTGGAGTTTCTAACACAGCATCCCGAGGTGCTGCGCGTCTATTACCCCGGTCTTGCCGACAGCCCCGGGCATGCCATTGCCTGCCGGCAGCAAAGCGGCTTCGGCGCGATGCTGAGTTTCGAGCTCGCCGGAGGCGAGACTGCCATCGAGGCGTTTCTCACCGGCCTGCAGTGCTTCACCCTTGCCGAATCCTTGGGCGGCGTTGAAAGCCTCATTGCCCACCCGGCGAGCATGACGCATGCCGGCATGGAGGAATCGGCGCGGCTGCGGGCGGGGATCAACCCCGGACTGCTGCGTGTTTCAGTGGGCATAGAAGACCCGACCGACCTTGTGGCAGATCTGCGCGAGGGCCTCGCACGCGCCGCTAAAGTGCAGCCAACACCGCGTCGGCAGCTGCGCGCGTCGTGACTGCCTTGCCCGCAGGGGCGAGATCAGCGGTGAGGGCGCCTGCGCTGATCGCCCGATCGACCGCCTTCTCGAGCGCTTGCGCTTCGGTGTTCAGGCGCAGCGAGTAACGCAGCAGCATCGCAGCGCTCAAGATCGCGGCATACGGATTGGCGATACCGCGACCGGCGATATCGGGCGCGGATCCATGAATGGGTTCGAACACGCCGCCGCGCGCGTCCGCGGAGAGCGACGCCGACGGCAGCAACCCCATGGAGCCGGCGAGCATGGATGCTTCATCGGTGAGAATATCGCCGAACATGTTTTCGGTCACGATGACATCGAAGTCGCGCGGCCTTTGCAGAAGGTGCATGGCCGCCGAGTCCACCAGCATGTGTTCCACGACGACGTCGGGAAATTCAGCCGGCATGATGCGATTCACGGCGGAGCGCCAAAGGCGCGAGGTTTCCAGCACATTGGCCTTGTCGACCGAGGTCAATTTTCCGCGGCGGCCCCGCGCCAAGTTTGCCGCGAGCCGCACGACGCGTTCAATCTCCGCGAGCGTATAGCGGCACACGTCGACAGCTTCCGTGGCGGTGCGGGATTTCTCGCCGAAATAAATGCCGCCGGTGAGTTCGCGCACCACCATGATGTCCACGCCGCGTAAGCGATCCGCCTTGATCGGCGAGGCATCGAGCACCGCAGGGTGGGGCACGACGGGCCGCAAATTCGCGAACAGCCCCAGCGCCTTGCGCAGCTGCAGCAGGCCCTGTTCGGGACGCACCTTGGCATCCGGATCCGACCATTTTGGACCGCCCACGGCTCCCAACAAGATCGCGTCCGCGCGCATCGCCAGGGCCAGCGTGGCGGCCGGCAACGGCTCACCGGTCGCGTCGATGGCGGCGCCTCCCAAGAGCGCTGATTCGAATACCAAGCGATGATCGAATCGAACCGCCACTGCCTCGAGTGCACGCACCGCTTCGGCCGTGACCTCCGCGCCGATGCCGTCGCCGGCGAGCAGTGCAATCCTTGCATGCATCAGCTGCGCGCCGCCTCGAAGCGCTCGATGTCCGGCAGTCTACTGCGTAGATAGCCGAATTCGTCCAATCCGTTCAACAGGCAGTGACGCGCGAAGGGCTCGATGGCAAAGGCAATCGACGCGCCCGTCGGCAGCGTCAGCCGCATGGCCTCGAGGTCGATGGTAAGTTCAGCGCCCGGATGCTTGAGCAGCCATTGCGATGTCTGCTCATCGACGACGATGGGCAAAAAGCCGTTCTTCAGCGCATTGCCGCGAAAAATATCGGCAACTCCCTCGCTGATGACGGCACGGAACCCGTAATCAAGCAAAGCCCAGGGCGCATGCTCGCGCGAAGAGCCACAGCCGAAATTGCGGCCGGCCACCAGAATCTGCGCATCCCTGGCTTCGGGGCGATTCAACACAAACTCCGGTTTCGGCGCTCCATCCTCTTGGTAACGCCAATCGGCGAAGAGTTGCAGACCCAAGCCTTCCTTGGTGGTGGTGGTCAGAAATCGCGCAGGAATAATCTGATCCGTGTCGATATCGCTGGATGCGATGACCACGGTTCGCGAAGTGATGCGTCTCAAGGGTTGCATTACAGCAACTCGCGCGGGTCGGCGATGCTGCCCTTGACGGCGCTGGCCGCGGCGGTCAACGGGCTGGCCAACAGCGTGCGCGCTCCTTTTCCCTGACGGCCTTCGAAATTCCGGTTGCTGGTGCTCACGGAATATTGCCCCGCTGCCACGGTGTCGCCGTTCATGCCGAGGCACATGGAGCAGCCGGACTCGCGCCAGTCCGCTCCGGCGGCCTTGAAAATATCAGCGAGCCCCGACGCTTCGGCCTCCCGCTTGATCTGTTGCGAGCCCGGCACGATGAGCAGCCGCACGCCCGGCGCGACCTTGCGTCCCTCGAGTATTCGTGCGGCCGCTTGCAAATCCTCCAGCCGGCCATTGGTGCAGCTGCCGATGAAAACCACGTTCACCGGCTTGCCCAGCATACCCTCGCCGCAGTGGAATCCCATGTAGCGCAGGGCCTTGTCGAACACTTCATCGCCTTTCCTTTCGGGGATCGCAGCGCCGATCGGCACGACCATACCGGGATTGGTGCCGTAGGTGATCATGGGTTCAATGCGCCCGGCATCAACATCGACCGACGCGTCGAATCGAGCTAAAGGGTCGGTCACGAAGCTACGCCAGCGCGTTTCTGCGGCCTCCCAATCCCCGGCGCGCGGGGCGCGGGGCTTGCCCCTGAGGTATTCAAAGGTGACCTCGTCCGGTGCAATCATGCCGGCGCGGGCTCCCGCTTCGATGGACATATTGCACACCGTCATGCGTTCGTGCATCGACAGTGCGCGCACGGTCGAGCCGCGATATTCCAATACGTAGCCGGTGCCGCCCGAGACGCCGATCTGTCCGATGATGGCGAGAATCAAATCCTTTGCGGTGACGCCCGGGTGCAATCGACCCTCGATATTCACCGCCAGACTCTTCGGCTTGCGTTGCAACAGGGCCTGGGTGGCAAAGACGTGACCGACCTCGGTGGTGCCGATCCCAAAGGCGAGGGCGCCGAAGGCGCCATGGGTGCTCGTGTGGCTGTCTCCGCAGACAATGGTCATGCCCGGCTGCGTCATCCCTAGTTCCGGACCGATAATGTGTACGATGCCGCGGCGCGCGTCGCGCATGCCGAACAGTTCGATGCCGAATTCGGCTGCGTTCTGCTCCATCTGGCGCACTTGTTTGGCCGCGGCGTCCACTTTGATCGGCACGGATCCAAACACCTGCGCGCTCTGCGTGGGCGTCGAATGGTCCATGGTCCCAAGCGTCCGATCGGGTCGGCGAACCGGCAGCCCATGCGCCTTGAGCATGCTGAACGCCTGCGGTGTCGTCACCTCATGAACCAGGTGCAAATCGACATACAGGACCGCAGGCGTGTCGCGCGTTTCGGCAACGACCTCATGCGCCGACCAGACCTTGTCGAATAGCGTGCGCGGCGTCATGTCGAGGCTCCTAGCGAATGTCAGCCCGCTTCCAGCCAGGGCATTCGGGCGCGCAGTTGCGCGCCGACTTTTTCGATGGGGTGCTTGAGGTCAGCCTTCAACAGCTTCGAGTACTTGCGACGGCCGCCTTTGTTTTCCGCAATCCATTGGCGCGCGAATTTTCCTTGCTGAATCTCGGCCAGGATTTTGCGCATTTCTTTTTTGGTGGCCTTGTTGACGATGCGCGGCCCGCGGGTCAGGTCGCCGTACTTGGCCGTTTCGCTGATAAAGCGGTGCATTTTCGTGATGCCTCCCTCGTGCAGCAGATCGACGATCAATTTGAGCTCATGCAGACATTCGTAGTACGCCACCGCCGGCTGATATCCGGCTTCCACCAGCGTCTCGTAGCCCTTGACGACCAATTCCGTGGCGCCGCCGCAGAGCACGGCTTGCTCGCCGAACAAATCGGTTTCCGTTTCCTCGGCAAATGTCGTCTCGAGCACTCCGCCACGGGTTCCCCCGATACCGTCGGCATAGGCCAGCGCCTTGGGCTTGGCACGCTTGGAAGGATTCTGCGCGATCGCCAGGAGGCAGGGCACGCCGCGGCCCTGTTGGTACTGGCGCCTCACCAGATCACCCGGACCCTTCGGAGCGATCAGCACCACATCGAGATCCTTGCGCGGTTTGATCTGCTTGAAGTGAATATTGAAACCGTGGGCGAACAGCAGCGTCGCGCCTTTCTCAAAATGCGGCTTCAGCTCCGTGTACAGAGCCCGCTGGGTCATGTCGGGAACCAGCATGGCAATCAGATGCGCGCCTTTGACGGCGGCAAGCGGCTCCGCGACGGCGAGCCCATCCTTCTTTGCCTTGGTCCAGCTGTTGCCCTTGCGTACCCCGACCACCACATCGTAGCCGCTGTCGCGCAGATTGAGCGCATGCGCGCGTCCCTGGCTGCCATAGCCAAGCACGGCGATCCGCGCCCCGCGCAGTGCCTTCCTGTCGACGTCTTTCTGCGAATACAAACGCATGCAAATCTCCTGCGTAAAACGCAAGACCCCGCTTAAAGACTTTCACGGCCTTAAGCGGGGTCTCGCACAAAATTGCGCTTAAATGCTTTGTTAACTAACATCGAATAGCACCACAGAAGCTCTTATGATGCAAGGATTTCGCAGGCATCGGCGCACTATCGAAGGACCCCTTTTGATGACTTCCGGCACTAATTCCCCGCTCCCATTGTGGTTGCTGCACGAGGATGAAATCGACCCGTGGCGCGCAGGTCAATCGCCGCTCGCACGCCAGTGGCTCGTCGAACAAAACTTCAAGGGCGAGAAACATCGCGTCGTGCTGTTGCCGGATGCGGGCGGCGGCGTCGCCGCGGCCGTGGCGGGACTTGGCAAGCGGCTCGGAGAATTGTCGCTGTGGCATGCGGCAGGACTGGCCGAAAGGCTGCCCGCACGCCGTTTTCGCCTCGCGCAAGAATTCAGCGCGACGGAGGCCGCGCAGCTGGCGTTGGGTTTTGCCTACGGTACGTATCGCTTCGATCGGTACCGGGCATCGAAGAACGAGACGGCGAGCCTTGAGCCGCCGGCCAATGCCGATATGGTGTTCGTGAGCCATGCCGCCGAGTCGTTGCGCATGGCGCGCGACTGGATCAACACGCCGGCCGGTGACTTCGGGCCGGTGCAGCTCGCTGCTGCGGCGCGGCAGGTTGCCGATCGCCATCATGCGGCGTTCAAGGAATGGGTCGGACAAGATTTGCTGTCCGCGAATTTTCCGGCCATTCACGCCGTCGGTCGCGCCAGCGCCGATGCGCCACGCTTGGTCGAATTGCGATGGACGCCCAAGGAGGGCGCCGCGTACCCGCTCGTGACGCTGGTCGGCAAGGGGGTGTGTTTCGATAGCGGCGGTTTGGACATCAAACCGAGTTCCGGCATGGCTCTGATGAAAAAGGACATGGGCGGCGCCGCGGTCGCACTCGCGCTCGCGCACTTGGCCATGAGTACGCGGATCCGTGCCCGGATCCGTGTTCTGGTGCCGGCCGTGGAGAACGCGATCAGCGGCAATGCCTACCGGCCTGGCGATGTGCTCGCCACGCGCAAGGGACTCACCGTCGAGGTGGGCAACACGGACGCGGAAGGCCGTCTGGTGTTATGCGACGCACTGGCCTTTGCCGATGCCGAACGCCCGGACCTGATCATCGACTTCGCCACGCTCACGGGAGCGGCACGGGTTGCGCTCGGTCCGGAGCTGCCGGCGCTCTTCGGCAACGATGAACGCGTCGTACAGGACCTCGCACGCGCAGCGGCCGCCGAACACGATCCTCTCTGGCCGATGCCGTTGTGGGCCGGCTACGATGACGAGCTGGCCAGCAAAATTGCCGATCTAAACAATGTTGCATCTTCGCCGTTCGCAGGCGCCATTTTCGGTGCACTTTTCTTGAAGCGCTTCGTCACCGACTCGACCTGGCTGCACATTGATCTGTATGCGTGGAATTCCAAAGACCGCCCAGGCCGCGGCGTGGGCGCCGAGGCACAGGCGCTGCGCGGAGTCTATCGGTACTTGGTCCAACGCTATGGCATTGCGTAAGCTGGGCCGCATGCGCAAGAAAACCTCCGAGGTCGACACCCGCCGCCATTCCCGCGCGGTGGTCGACGGCCTGAAGCAGACTCCGAGCCGCGCGATGCTGCGCGCCGTTGGCTTTGTTGACGCAGATTTCATGAAGCCGCAGGTGGGTGTTGCCTCGACGTGGAGCAACCTGACGCCCTGCAATATGCACATCGATGAACTCGCACGTTTGGTGGCTGCCGGGGTGGATGAAGCGGGCGCGAAGGCGATCACGTTCAATACGATTACCGTATCCGATGGCATCTCCATGGGGACACCGGGCATGCGCTACTCGCTGGTGTCCCGCGAGGTCATTGCGGATTCGATTGAGACGGTGGTGGGCGCACAGGGTTTCGACGGCGTCGTCGCGATCGGCGGCTGCGACAAGAACATGCCCGGCTGCATGATGGCTCTGGCCCGGCTCGACCGTCCCGCGGTGTTCGTGTATGGCGGCACAATCCGTCCGGGCGCGGACAACCGCGACATTGTTTCCGTTTTCGAGGCGGTGGGCGGGCACGCGCGAGGCACCGTGTCCGAGCAGCAGCTCAAATTCGTGGAGCGCACGGCCATACCCGGACCGGGCGCCTGCGCTGGGATGTATACCGCGAACACGATGGCGTCGGCCATCGAGGCCATGGGCATGAGCCTGCCGAACAGTTCGGCGCAGGACGCCATCTCGGACCAGAAGCGCGATGATTGCCGGCGCGCCGGCGCCGCGGTGGTTAACCTAATCAGACGCGGCATCACCCCGCGCGACATCCTGAACCGCGAGGCACTGGAAAACGCGATCACGGTGGTCATTGCGCTCGGCGGGTCCACCAATGCTGTGCTGCACCTTTTGGCAATTGCCTCATCGGCCAACATTAAAATGAAGCTGGATGACTTCACGCGAATTGGCAAGCGCGTGCCCGTACTGGCGGATCTGCGCCCCAGCGGACGCTATTCGATGTCGGAACTGGTGGCGATCGGCGGCATCCAACCATTGATGAAGTCCTTGTTGGACGCAGGCTTGCTGCACGGCGAGTGCATCACCGTGACCGGCGCGACCCTGGCCGAGAATCTTCGGCAGGCTGCCCCTTACCCCGAGAGCCAGGCGATCGTGCGGCCTTTGAGCAATCCCATAAAGAAGGACAGCCACTTGGTGGTCCTGTATGGGAACCTCGCGCCCGCGGGAGCAGTTGCAAAAATTACCGGTAAAGAGGGCTTGAGTTTCAAAGGCAAGGCGCGGGTGTTCGATTCCGAAGAACAGTCTCTGCAAGGCATCCTGAACGGCAAGGTGAAGGCCGGCGATGTCGTGGTCATTCGCTATGAAGGCCCCAAGGGCGGCCCTGGCATGCGCGAGATGTTAAGTCCCACCAGCGCCATCATGGGCAAAGGCTTGGGCAACAGCGTCGCGCTGATTACCGACGGCCGGTTCTCGGGCGGCAGCCATGGCTTCGTGGTGGGACATATGTCTCCTGAAGCGGCGCTCGGTGGCCCCCTGGCCTTGGTGCGGACCGGAGATGCGATAACCATCGATGCGCAGCGCCGCGAGATTACCCTGCACGTCGCCGCTGCCGAGCTTAAAAGACGCCGTAAAACCTGGACGGCTCCGAAGCCCTATGCGCGCCGCGGCGCTTTGGCGAAGTATTCGCGCCAAGTGAGCAGCGCCTCCTTGGGAGCAGTCACGGATCTGGAGCCGACAACAGCAAATGCCGCCAAGACTTCGTAAAGTCTGACGTTAGAACGGGACATTTTGGACTTACATCGCGCTTGCAGTTCGGGCGGGATATGTGTCAGGCTTCTTAACTCGCCGAAGGGAACTTGCTGGGAAGCCGCTGGGAAACTGGCTGCAAGTTTGAGGCGTGCGCGATGCGCTAGATTAAGAGCAAGGGGTAGGGCCGCATAGACTTATGTATTACGAACAGCCTTCATTATTCTCGGGCAAGCGGGGCGCCGCCCTCGTTGTCGTCATCCTCATCCACGTGGTCATGGTGTGGGGATTTTATTCCGGACTGGCCGGTCAGCTGGTGCAAAAAATAATTCCTCCGGTGGAAATTGCCCAGATCGAAAAACCCAAAGACGTCGACAAGCCCCCGCCGCCCCCGCCCAAGCTCGAAGAAATTAAACCCTATGTGCCCCCTCCGGAGTTCGTCGACATTCAGGCGGCACCGCCAGAGACCAACGCGATCTCCGTCGTGACTCAGACCAAGACGCCGCCGCCGGCGCCGGTTGTCGCCGCTCCGGTGCAGCACCAGGTTTCGAGTCCGAAGATGGATCCGCGGCATCCGTTCAAAATCGGCGAAGAGTACTACCCGGACGCTTCGAAGCGGGCGAACGAAGAAGGCAGCTGCATTCTACAAATGAAGGTAGCGGCCAGCGGCCAGATCTTGGACGCAACGGTTCAGACCAGTTCGGGCTTTCCGCGTTTGGATGACGCCTGTTTGAAGGGCGTCAAGGGACAGAAGATGATGCCGGCCATGGAAGACGGCAAGCCGGTCGAGGGTACTTTCCCATTCAAGATCACCTGGAAGCTGACAGGCAGGTAGCCGTCAGTCGATTAACGAGTCAAGTTCATACACCACTATTACTAAGCTTTTCTAAGTAGAGGGAATCGGTCAATGCAAGAGACAGTTGTTGAAAATCCATATGGCCTGGGTGCGCTCCTTGCCAACGGCAATATCGTTAGCAGATCGATCCTCGCCGTGCTGTTGATCATGTCGCTCATGACCTGGTTCATCATGATCACCAAATTCTTCGACCAGCGCCGGCTGCGTCTCCAGGCGATCGAAGCTGAAAAGGAGTTCTGGAGTTCGACCACTCTCACCGATGCAATCAGCAAGTTGAAGGGCGGCTCCAATCCGTTTCGCGCGCTGGCCGAGACCGGCAAACAGGCGTACGAGTACCACGAGGTCAACAAGACGCGTCTTTCGGGCGCGATCGGCACCAGCGAGTGGATCACCGAGTCGCTGCAACGTACTGCCGATGCCATCATCAGCCGGCTGCAAACCGGCCTGCCGGTGCTTGCATCCGTGGGTGCAACGGCGCCGTTCGTCGGACTGCTCGGTACCGTCATCGGTATTTACAACGCGCTCATCGCGATCGGCGTGTCCGGACAGGGCTCGATCGACAAGGTTGCCGGCCCCGTCGGTGAGGCCTTGATCATGACCGCTATCGGCCTGGTCGTCGCGGTGCCCGCGGTGTTGGGCTACAACGTCCTATTGCGCCGCAATAAGACGGTGCAGGAGCGAGTCAGTCACTTCACGCACGAATTGCACGCCTACCTGATCTCGGGTGTCAAGATGGGCCTGGGAATGGATAAGCCGCCGGCTTCGATGGGCAAGCCACCCGCTGCTGCGGTCGCTCGCTAGGACTGAAAACATGGCGTTGCACGTAGGAGGAGCTGAGGAAGAGGCTGCGGCGATGTCGGACATCAACGTCACGCCGTTGGTGGACGTGATGTTGGTGCTGCTG
>Ga0193753_10000651_pt1 | contig 32954 bp, 31 predicted proteins | sample H1c2metaG_FD_144925 | JGI IMG/M metagenome (GOLD analysis project Ga0193753, IMG submission 144925) | Soil microbial communities from a riparian zone of the East river system, Colorado, United States - H1c2 | ecosystem: Environmental > Terrestrial > Soil > Riparian zone | place: USA: East...
TTTTACTTCCTTATTTTCAGCATCTGTGGCTCCATCTGGCACAGAGATATCAGGGATATTTGGCACACGCAACATGAGAGTGTGCCACTCCTTCATGACCCCCTTCAATTCTTCTTCATCTTTTTCGAGATCCGCTTTGACTACCTTCATAGCGTCGATAAGACGACCGCGGTCTTCAAGAGAGATTGCGGATGCGATCTGTGTACTTGCTGCGTTTTGTTCTGCACGTCTCTTTTCTACATTTGTAAGTAGGGTTCGACGCGTATCATCGAGTGAAATGAGTTCATCTATACTAAAAATGACCCTCTTTTTTGTTGCTGCAGCAGTAATAATATCCTTATTTTCCCTTATAAATTTGATGTCGAGCATGTGAGTAGGTAAACTTTAACATTTTTTGATCTTTTTTTGAATGTTTCTTGAACCTAAGTAATATAAGATACGGTATGCTTACAAGAAAAATTCAAAAAAATGAATACCCCGTGCTCATGCGACAGATCGAGAAGTTACCAGAGTCTATGGATATGGCGGGGACACTTCCGCCAGATGATTATAAATATTTATGTGTCATCGGATCGCGTGCACATACAACCTACGGCAAAGATGTCTGTACTCGACTTATACAAGGGTTACGAAATTATCCCATCGTCATCGTTTCTGGGATGGCTATAGGTATAGACTCGATTGCTCATGAAGCTGCATTGAGTGCAGACCTCCAAACCATCGCATTTCCTGGATCGGGGTTAGATGAGAAAGTTCTCTACCCTTCGAGTCGAAGAGAGCTCGCACGTAGAATAATAGAAAATGGTGGTGCACTTTTCTCCCCTTTTGACGTAGATCAGACAGGCACCAAGTGGACCTTCCCTGTTCGAAATTCCCTCATGGCCGCTTCCTCCCATGCCATCCTCATCATCGAAGCCAAAGAAAAATCCGGCACCCTCATAACTGCCACAGCTGCGGGAGAATTTAGCAGAGACTTACTTGCAGTCCCTGGAGATATATTTTCTCCATCTTCACAAGGGCCAAACAAGCTTCTCCGTGAAGGTGCAGTTGCTATACGCAACTCAGATGATATTCTCGAAGCCTTAAACTTGAGGAGTAACACCGAACAAACCAATCAAACCCTCTTTGATCTAGAAAATGATTCTTTTTCACCCGAAGAAAAATCTATCATCACATGTCTACGAAGTGGTTACGCATCATCAACTATCCTCATGGAAAAGACTTTTCTTGAAGCATCACAGTTCAATATTATTATTTCTGAACTCGAACTTAGGAATGTGGTAAAAGAAAGTGGAGGAAGATATAGGTTGATGTAATGACACAGACATCATGAAAAAAGACTATGACAAATGGAACAACAAAAAGATTGGTTTAAATGACCATAATCCACGTCTGTTTTTTCAGGAACGTGAAGTTTGGTTTACGTCATTAGGAGCAAATATAGGGTCTGAACAAGATGGTAAAGGTTCCGAATTCTTAAGACCTGTTATAGTAATAAAAAAGTTTAATAATGAAATATTTTGGGGAATTCCAACCACAAAACACTATAAGCCCAGTCCCTACTACTTAAGATGTGAGTATAATAAAGGTAAATATACGAACGCCATTCTCTCGCAACTCAGGCTAATAGACTGCAAAAGGATAAAATACCCGATCGGACATATCTCAGAGAGTGATTTTTTGGAAATGAGAAATCGCATTAAATTATTTCTAACGTAATGCGATTTCTCTTGACCCCTTACGGGGAGGGCCGAAGCCATTTGTATCTACATTGTAACATCAGAAATAAATAGAACGCAACAAATATTAGATGTAACTTTTGACTTTAGAAATCCTCACGTGTAATACTTACCCCAATGAAACTCGTCATCGTCGAATCACCTTCAAAATCTAAGACCATCTCCAAATACCTCGGAGACGGTTTCGTGGTGCGCGCATCGGTGGGCCATGTGCGTGATCTACCAAAGTCGAGCAAGAAAGCTATAGACATTGAAGCGGGGTTTGTTCCTCACTATGAAGTCGTAGCAAAAAAACTCGACGTCATCGCCGATATTGCTGCACAAGCAAGTAAAGCGGATGAGATCATCCTCGCAACCGACCCGGACCGTGAAGGAGAAGCTATTGCCTGGCACATCGCCGAAGTTTTGAGTGAACGTCTGGGAAAAGGTGTCATAAAAAAGATGAAGCGCATAGCCTTCCACGAGATCACCAAAGAAGCAGTACATGAAGCTCTCACACATCCGCGTGACATCGACCAACATCTTCGAGAAGCCCAAGAGGCTCGCAGAGTCCTCGACCGTATCGTGGGCTACGACCTTTCGGGCCTCATATGGAAGAAAGTGCGCTATGGGTTATCCGCTGGCCGGGTACAATCCCCGGCTTTACGTATCATCGTAGAACGCGAGCGCGAGATCCGTGATTTCAAACCAGAAACCTACTGGGCTATCACTGGCATATTCAAGACCCCCCTTGGACAAACTCTCACTCTTACCTGCGCCAAAGAGCCACGAGCACAAAAAGAAGTCGATACTATTATAGATACAGCCAAGAAAGAAAAGTGGCGCATTGTCGACATAGAAGAGTCAGAGCAGAAAAGGTCTCCCCGTGCCCCATTTATCACTTCTACTCTCCAGCAGACAGCAAGTTCACGTCTGGGCTTTTCTCCTTCACGTACCATGGGTATTGCCCAGAAGCTCTATGAGTCAGGTCATATCACCTACATGCGTACCGACTCTACCAACCTCGGCAAACAAGCCGTAGATCAGATCGCTGCCGTGGTCACAAAAAATTATGGTGAAAAATATCTTTCTATCCGCACCTACGCCGCAAAGAGCAAAAATGCGCAAGAGGCCCACGAAGCCATCCGTCCGAGCAAATTTACCAAAGAGTCAGCAGGAGCCAACGACGAACAAAAGAAGCTCTACCGTCTTATTTGGCAGCGTGCAGTGGCATCGCAGATGGCAGATGCAGCTCTCGCTCGCACCAAGATCATCGCCAACGTCGAAAGCGATTCGCTTCCTGACTTTGACGTGACGGGTTCACGCATCATCTTCGATGGGTGGCTCAAAGCTGATCCCGAGTCACGTGGTGAAGATGTTGAACTTCCAAAATGCAAAAAGGACGAGAGGCTTTCCCTTGTTTCCATCGATCCAGAAGAAAAACAGACTCAGCCACCACCACGATATACAGAAGCTGGACTCATCAAAGAGCTTGAGAAGCGTGGCATCGGTCGCCCTTCTACATATGCATCCATCACCAAAACTATTGAAGATCGTGGCTACGTGGCAAAAGAAAATCGTTCACTTCGTGCCACCGACACAGGCGAAGTAGTTTCTTCATTCCTTGAGACCAACTTCCCTACATACATCAGTGACACATTTACTGCTGACATGGAAGACAAACTCGACGATATCGCTGGTGGTACACGTACCTACTTGAAAACGCTCAGTGAATTTTACAAACCTTTCCACAAAGATGTGTTGTCAAAAGAAGATATACCCAAGATCACCAACCTCGGTGAAGCCGACGCAAAGTTCAAGTGTCCCAAGTGTGGACATACTCCTATGGAGATCAAACTTGGCCGTAATGGCAAGTTTATCTCCTGTTCCCGGTATCCAGAATGTGACGGCGCGCTCACTCTCGAAGGGGTAGAATTTAAAAAAGACGAACCTATCGGTCATGATCCTGTATCCGGTCTTCCTATCTTCGTTCTAAATGGCCGTTTTGGACCGTACGTACAATTGGGCGTGAAGCCGCCGAAAGAAAAGAAGAAAAGAGCCCCAAAAAAAATTAAAGAAGGAAAAAGGCGATCAGCGGATCGTGCCGGCGGAGGCTCTAAGGAAAAAGGAAAAAAGGAAGAGAGCATGGACTCAATTGTTGCCGGCGCAATTTCAACTGAAACTACCAGCCCCGAAAATGGAGCGACCACAGTCGTTGCCGAAGCTACCGAACCAAAACCTGTCAAACCAAAGATGGCTTCTATTCCAAAAACGATGGACCCTTCCAAGGTCTCAGTGGCCGATGCACTCAAATATTTGAGTCTTCCTCGTACCCTCGGTATTGACCCCAAGACAAATAAAGATGTATTGGCATCCGCCGGACGTTTCGGTCCTTACATCGTTCGCGATGGTGAATATCGTACTATCAAAGTGCCAGATGATGTCTATGAGATCACTCTTGAAAGAGCACTTGAAATGTTAGCAGTACCAAAAAAACAAAGAGGATTTCAGAAGAAAAAGGTGGAGGAAACAAAAAAGTAGGCGCCCACAATAAATCTACAGCTCTCGACAAGTGACCATGTTCATGGTAACGTGATTACAGCAATACTTGGACATTCAAAAGAAGAAAACGTATGACAGAAGCCCATCCCAATATCCTCGTCGTAGTTACCGAGGATGGACCTCGGAGATCGATAGTTTCGGAACTAAGGACTGCCCGTTATAACGTCCTCGAAGCAACCAACACCTTGCAGGCAGTTGCTATGACAGAAGAGCTGACATCCGAAGACCTGATCCTCTGCGAGATAATCAGCAATAAGGAATACACGGATGTCATTCGCAGCTACTTGAAGATGCGTCGCGAAATACCCGTTGTATTTCTTGTGGGCAATGCTGACAAGGAGACACTTGAACCATTTCTGGAAAGAAGTCCCCATTTCGTTGAAAAACCGGTCGACGTAAGTGAGCTTACTTCCACTATCGAACGAGCTCTTGCCCAAGCAAGGCACTCCCAAATTTCGACAGACCAGAAATGATCTGATTGACTCTCTCACGTGCACAAAGTCTGTGCACTTTTTTATATGTAATCATTTACACCACGAAATCCTTCAATGAATACAAGTCTTGATTGTCTTCTTTCTCTACATCCGCAGGTGCCCTATCATCTACAGGAGTGGTCCCCTCCGTTCCCCTGGCCAATATCTGATTGTTAGCACTCATATCCTGAACAACCCCAACAATGCCCGAGGCGCTATTAGTTTCATTCGTATTATTTGTAGTGATTCGCGAATCAGCAGATTCGCCTACTGGGCGATTCGTATCATTGGTATCCTTCCCACTTCGCTCAAGTTTTTCTAACAAAACCCTGAGGTCATCTGGACTAAAGAAATCTATCGTGACAGTTCCCCCTTCTTTATTCTTCTCAATACGGACTCTTGTACCGAGTGACTCAGTAAATGACTTTTCCATTTCAATGATAGCCGGATCGAGATACTTACCTTTGTTACGAATACGATCAGTAGCCACCCGACGAGAAAGAGACTCGGCTTCACGCACGGTCAATTTATTTGTGATGATCTCCTTGAAAAGAACAAGCTGTTCTTCGAGTCGATCACTCAACATGAGAAGTGGTCGTGTGTGACCTTCTGAGATCTTGCCTTCCTGAAGTGCCGTGATCATAAGGTCGGGAAGGAGCAGGATACGCATGGAGTTCGAAACATACTCACGACTCTTGCCCACTTTCTCTGCGATCTGCTGCTGTTTCAGACCAAACTCTTTGGCCAGTCGATCAAATGATCGCGCGCGATCGACAGCGTTCAAGTCTTCACGCTGAAGATTCTCGATGATAGCGAGTTCAAGCTTCACGCGACCATCGTCTTCACTGTTGCGTATAAGTGCAGGAACCTGGAGAATGCCCGCGAGCTTAGATGCACGCAGACGTCGCTCACCAGAGATAAGTTCGTACTCCACATTCATCCCGCCATCTTCACGAAACACTTCTTTACGAGTGACGATAAGAGGCTGAAGAACTCCGTACATACGGATAGACTCGGAAAGGTCCTTGAGCTTGGCCTGGTCGAACTCATGGCGAGGTTGAAAGGGGTTAGGATGTATCTTCTGAACTTCGATCCAGAAAACGGCGTCATTTACGTAGGCTGTGGACATGAAAAGATTATAACATGTTATATTATCCCCATGATCCCCCTTGGAACCGAGCAACATCTTGGCTACAAAGCTTTCCTTCTCATGGCTCTCCAACATATTTCCCCTGCACTCGGTTTTATGATTATTGCTGCACTCCTTACTCTTTTTGACGGATTCCTCCTGCAAGGAGCGGCCGATCTTCAAAAGATACTATATCCTGAGCTTATATTTGATGTCGCGCAGTCATCTAACATTCTCGCGGGTATAATTTTTATTCTCCTTGGACTTAGTCTTGTGGTTTTTATAGTGGGTCTGCTTATCACGTGGCTTATCTACCACTTCTATACATTTTCCCTAGAAGAATTCAATCTTCGCCTCCGTAGAGGAGTCCTTCATCGTGAGGAGATCTCCATCCCCTACCGTCAGATGCAAAATGTAAATATCGTACGTAGCCTTTTTTATCAAATCCTCGGTGTAAGCAAACTCTATATAGATTCTGCGGGGCACGAGCAGCCGGGTGTCACCGACGAAAGTGAGATTATCTTACAACCCATAGAAAAGGAGATCGCCGCAGAGATCCGTGCTCTCCTCCAGCATCGCATCGGCGTACAGATCGTGGAAAATACGGGAGCGTTGGGGCATGTGTAATATTTTATTGATTTCCCGCGCAATTCAAGTAGACTAATGAACAAAGCCGAGATGGCGGAATTGGTAGACGCACACGACTCAAAATCGTGCGGAGTAATCCATGGGAGTTCGATTCTCCCTCTCGGCACAATGGATGGTTAATACCTCCAAATGCATTTGGTATATGTGCTAGGATCACCATGAAGGCCAGCAGAATACTACATTCACTACCAGCGTTGAATACCCTCCTCAAAGAAGAAAAGGCTTCGAGCGTGTGTATTGTGACTTCTTCGGCGTTAAAGAATAAACTTGGATGGGCACTAAAGGAAATAAATTCTCCGTTTACAATTGCTCTACTGCCCGACGGTGAAGAAGCAAAAGAATGGAAGGAAATCGAGAAACTGCTGAAGAAATTTGTTCACTATAAACTGGATCGTAACAGTATCGTCATCGCTTTAGGTGGTGGTACTATCGGCGATACTGTCGGTTTTGCTGCCTCCATATACTTACGCGGCATCCGTTATATTCAAGTACCCACCACACTCGTAGCCCAAGTAGACAGTGCTCACGGGGGGAAAACGGGCATCAATTTTTCTAACTATAAAAATCAGATTGGTAGCTTCCATGTACCGATCGCAACAATAATAGAAACACGATTTATCCACTCGCTCTCTAGAGAACAGGTGATCGATGGTTTGGGAGAAATTATCAAATCAGGACTGATAAAAGATGCTTCAATCTTAAGACTCCTGCAGAATGAAACTGTTCTAAGCCTTATCAAGAGTCCCCGATTACCACACATAATTACAAAGACAATTTCAGTCAAAAATTATTATGTTAGCAAGGATTTTAAGGATTCAAAAGAAAGACAGCTACTCAATGTCGGGCACACTTTCGGCCACGCCATAGAATTGAAATATAAAATCAGTCACGGCAAAGCTGTACTCATCGGTATGCTACAGGAACTCGCTTTCACTGAATCCTTAGGATTAAGCGACGCATCAGTCAGAGTAAAGCTCTCTGAGCTTTTGATGCGCCTCGGGATCAGTATCGACACTAACATGAAAGCAAATTGGAAGACGATTCTTCATGACAAAAAAATTAAAGGAAACAAGATCGAGTTCCCCACCATCGAACAGGAAGGAAAATCCACACTGATAACTCTTGATCTTGAGACCCTCAAAACGTTCTTATGAAAACTGGCTCGAAAAAATCAACACGTCCTCTCCTCATAGTCATCGTTGGTCCTACCGCATCAGGTAAAAGTGACCTTGCAGTAGCCCTAGCTAAAAAAATACATGGCGAGATCATTTCCGCGGATTCACGTCAGGTATATAAAGGTCTCGATAACGGCACTGGGAAAATCACAAAGAGAGAAATGAAAAATGTGCCGCACTATCTATTGGACGTTGCTAATCCCAAGAAACAATTTACTGTTGTTCAATATGTCACACACGCCACTCAGGCACTTGAAAAAATAACCTCGAGAGGAAAAACTGCCATCATCGTTGGTGGAACTGGATTTTATATTCAAGCACTTGTAGACGGGATGATCCTGCCCGATGTTCCACCCAATAGGAAATTGCGAGCTAAGCTCCAAAATAAATCAGCGGCAGTATTATATGTGATGCTGCAAAAACTTGACGTACAGAGATCAAAACATATTGATCCTCTCAATTCGCGTCGACTCATTCGTGCTATAGAAATAGCGCGAGCACTCGGAAAAGTTCCGCGGCTCAAGAAAAAACCACTCCCCTATGATGTTCGTTTCATAGGACTTGATGTTCCTCCTTCAAGACTCAAAGAACGCATCGGGATAAGACTTAGGAAACGTCTGCCTACGGAGAGAAACGGTCTCCGAAACAACATGATCGAGGAAGTTCGCCGACTTCACATCAAGGGTCTCTCGTGGAAACGTATGGAAGAACTGGGGCTTGAATATCGGTATCTTGCTCTATATCTGCAAAAAAAGATGACTAAAGAAGAAATGATCGAAAAGTTGACTATAGAAATCTGGCGCTATGCAAAAAGACAACTGACATGGTTTCGTAGAGACGATAGAATTATGTGGATCAAAGAACCTTTTCTCAAAAATACCCTAGGAGCAATACTCACCCGGTAGATCCCTAAAACTAAATAACAAACTTTATTATAATAATAGTAACGATGATATTGAACACAACCACACCTATGAGGACGGCTTGAGCAGCATGTTCAGAACGTATACCTTTACGCATAAGCCATGCTGCCATCCTCGGAGTACCAGGGCGTGGCCCCGGGTTACCAAAAGTGGCATTGGGAATATTGGGCGAATAGGTAGGTGAAACAACGGGTGGAGTTGGTGGTTTCCCAAACTTATCTTCATCAAATTCAACGGAGGACATAGGTGTATGTCCCATTCTACACCAAATCAATATATTTTTACATATAGTATAATTGACCCACTATTATGAATGGCGTATCTCTCTGGCTCCACAAAAAGACCAACTTCGTCATCCCGCTGGTGATAGGTGCCGTAAGCGCCGTCACACACCTTCTTTTCTTCGGCCAACCACGCGCCGTGGTCTTCGACGAGACATATTTCCTGCACTTTGTAGGCAATTATGGCGCAGGTACATACTTCTTCGATATCCACCCTCCCCTGGGTAAACTGATTTTTCTCTTTTTTATGGAATTATTTGGTATCACACCTACCTCACAGATAGGAACCATAGGGGAAGCACTTCCTCAGGGTCTTATTTTTGTCCGCCTCATTCCTATTATCGCCGGCCTCCTTCTCCCTCTACTTATCTATTACCTTGCAAGACAACTTAAACTTTCTCGCACGGTCTCAACTCTCGCTGCTCTCCTTATATGTGTAGAGAACTCCATCTTAGTACAATCCCGCTTTGTACTCATGGACAGTCTGCTTATCCTTTTTGGGTTCCTTTCATTATTCCTATATCTTAAATACCGAGACAAACAAAGTACTTCTCGTATAACGCCCGCGGTTTTCGTTGTACTTTCTGCCATGTCCTATGCCGCAACCATGAGCATCAAATGGTCAGGTGTATTTTTTATATTTCCTATTATAATCATGGAGATATACTACGCCGTTACAAGCGGTCGCTCTCTTGCAAGAAAGTTCAGCCAATTTATAAGCACTCTCTGTATCTATGGTTTTATATCGCTCGTCATCTACATGAGCATCTTTGCTATTCATTTCAAACTTCTCCCAAAAAGCGGACCGGGTGATGCTTTTATGAGTAGAAGATTCCAGGAACAACTTACCGGCAATCCATTTTCTCAAAATAAAGTATCAGAGACTCAAGGTTTTTTTGGTAAATTCTTCGAACTCAATGCGGCCATGTACGATGCCAACCAAACGCTAGACAAACCTCATTCCTATTCAAGTCAGTTCTATACGTGGCCTCTTATGCAGCGAGGTATCTATTATTGGACAGGAGCCGAAACCACAGATCCAAAGGTCGGACAAGCTCGTATTTATCTCCTGGGTAATCCCCTCGTTTATTGGTTGGGCACTATCTCAATACTCACCCTTCTATTTTATTTTGCTGAAGCCTTCATTCGCCGCAAAGTTTCCGCTATTCCAAACAAAAAAACATTTGTATTTATTATCATTGCGTACCTATCCAATCTTGTCCCCTTCATATTCATCGGTCGAGTGATGTTCCTCTATCATTATGAAGCTGCTCTAGTGGTAAGTGTTTTGGCATTTGCGTACCTCGTGGATCGCATAGACAGTTACAGACTGCGTGTAAGCGTAGTGATCACTGTTCTTGTGGTCAGCGTCCTTCTCTATTTATTCTTCGCCCCACTTACCTATGGACTGCCTCTTACAGGGTCTGCATACAATCTCAGACTATGGCTTCCAAGTTGGTTATGACTCTGAAGGCCCGAACAGCATCTACATCTTATTGAAAAGCTTGAGTCTCCCTTCCACCACTTTCTCCACCTCTTGCACCGGCAACTTCATGTATTTGTACGGTGCAACCTCCTCTGGATTTTCTTGGAGAGATTTCTTGATACCATTTACATATGCCACACGTAGTTCTGTAGAGATGTGGACGATGGAGATCCCCGCTTCAATAGCCTTCACAAAGTCACTATCGGTCGTGCCTGAGCCGCCATGGAGGACAAGAGGTACGCCAGCTTCTTTGCGGATCTCTTTGATACGAGGAATGTCGAGATCAGGGTCGTTGCCCACACGCATCATGCCATGAATGTTTCCAACTGCTGGCGCAAAAAGGTCAATCCCACTCTCTTTCACAAACTGAAGTGCCTGCTCGGGTTTGGTCAAACCTTCCTTGAGATCTACTCCTTCAGGTATACCGTCGAGCACTTTCGATGACTGACCAATATAGCCGAGTTCGGATTCGATAAGGATGGGTGCACCCGACGATGAAACTTTGCCGCGTGCATACTCCACACATTGTTTTGCAACCTTTACATTTTCTTCAAAAGAAAGTTTTGCTCCGTCGTAGATGGCGGAGTCGAAACCGGCGTCGATAGCTTCCTTAACTTTTTCAAACGAATAGGTGTGATCGGCGTTCAAATAGAGCGGATAGTTATATTCTTCGCGGATGCTTTTGATGATAGCGACGATCTGTTTTACTCCAATGAAGTCGCGTTCACCTTCGGAGACTCCGATGATGGCAGGTACACCCAGTCTCTTGGCGGCATGGAAAGTAGCCCACAACATCTCGATGTTGGAGATATTGAAATGCCCTATGGCAACCTTTTTTGCTTCAGCGTCGGCGATAGCTTCGCGGAGTGTCATAGAAGTAGTATACATCATCCTATTAAGCGCACCTTATGAAGCTCTCCTTTCAACAAGGGCAGATCAGTTAAAATTGTATTCCACACAATTTCGAGATCAATTTGAAAATAATCATGAATTGCACGATCTCTGAATCCGGCTATATCTTTCCAGGGTAGTGATGTCTTGTTTTTAATTTCAGATGAAATTTTCTTTGCCACTTCACCAATGATAGTTAACTGTAAAATAGTTGCACTTTGTGTCTTTGCATCAGCAAGAAACATCTCCTTATCCATGTCCGCTGTAAATATTTCAATCTTCTCGACAGCATCAATCATCTGTGCAAGATACACTTGATCATTTTTCATAAATCGTTTTGAGATCCGGCATAATGTATGGTCGTACAAATTTATTCAAACTTCCTTCAGTGACCACATCCACTTTGTGTCCAAGCGATTCTTCAATCTTGCGAATAAAAACCATATATGAGAACAAGCTCAGAGGTTTACCCATCTTGATCATAAGATCGATATCGCTGTCCGGACGGGCTTCACCTCGCGCCACAGAACCAAAAACACCGGCATAGGTTATGCCGTATTCTTGTAAAATAAGTGATATTTTTTTTCCTATTGTTTCTACGTTCATAAATTAAATGTTACGATTTCGTATCATTTCCGTCCTCTAATCGTATCATTTCGATACGATTACGCCAAATGTATCGTAACCCTGCCCTACTTAAACAAGCTCCAGAACGCCTCAAACACAGCCGCAAACCCCCTTTTCTGCCCTACTTGTGCACTTGGACTACCTGATGGTGAAGGACTGCTTGAAGGTGAATAATATGGAGTCGGCGTAGGAGATGGTGAGTATGTTGGAGTAGGAGTGGACGTAACAGATGCAGATGGGCTTGGGGAGTAAATAGGAGTGGCACTTGGGGAAGAGTAGTAGACTGGTGGTGGAACGTAGGTAGAAGTTGGGGTTGGAGAAGGCGTGACTGTTGCAGAATTGATAGTGAACGGCAGATCACTGATATCCTGAATAACCTTCCCTGCTGAATTCTTGCCTGTGATGCGGATACGGTAGGTTGTTGAAGGGGTAATATTCGAAGGAATAGTCCAAGTATAGGAAGTAGGATTGCTCAAGTTACTTGCCACGGCGATAGCGGCACACGAAGGACAATTGTCGCGTGCAAGCCAGAAGGTACCGAGCCTGCACCCACAAAAATATTCCCTGGGTAGAGCTCTCGATCTCCGATTCCACACGGATTTATATCGTTTCTAAAGGGGATCTGTTGAAGAATGTTTGGTTTCAGTGGATCGTTGGGTATGGTGATAGTCTTGGTATCAGAAATTTTAATATCTGAAGTGGGGTGGGTTTTGTACCAATCAGGATAGTAGTAGAAACAGGGAGTGTTGACGGCAGCTTCTACTTTCCGTGACCCGACCCCAAACATTCCCACTGAAAAAAGAAATGTAAGCAGGAGGAGCGGGAGGAGATATCGAACTTTCATGGCGTAAGTATAGCCTGTATCGATCTCATCTATATAGTCGCAGTTATCAACAGATGTTTGCAATGCTATACTTATCGCATGTTTCGCAAACAAATAGATGTCCTCTCTATAGGAGATACCGTGACCGATGCCTTCATCAAACTCAAGGAGGCTGAAGTTCACTGCAAGATCAATACTCAAGACTGCGAACTCTGCATGAGATTTGGAGATAAGCTCCCTTTTGAGTCCGTGAAAGTTATCAAAGCAGTAGGTAACGCCGCCAATGCCGCCGTCTCAGCAGCCAGGCTCGGTGCACGCTCTGCACTGGTATCCAACCTCGGTGACGACCAAAATGGCAAAGACTGTCTGGCCGAGCTTCAGCGAAATGGAGTGATCACTACGTACGTCAAACCCAACAAAGGCAAACCGACAAACTATCATTTTGTACTCTGGTATGAAGTCGACCGTACTATCTTGGTCAACCATATCGACTACGACTACCGCTTCCCTGACGTGCCGCCTCCCAAGTGGATCTATCTCACCTCTCTCGCCGGTACAACATTTCCCTACCACATGGCCATAGCCGACTATCTCGAAGCTCATCCTGACGTAAAGTTGGCCTTCCAGCCGGGGACATTTCAGATGAAACTTGGTTTCGAAGAACTCAAACGTATCTATCAGCGTACGGATGTTTTTTTTGTAAATGTCGAAGAAGCTCAGCGTATCTTAAATCTCGGTTCCGATGCGCGCGATATCAAAGTTCTCATCCAGGGCATTGCCAAACATGGGCCCAAACTCATCATTATCACGGATAATACGAACGGCGCGTATATGTTCGACGGTGATCATTACTACCACATCGGCATGTATCCAGACCCTCGTCCCGCTATCGAACGCACCGGTTGCGGCGATGCTTTTGCTTCTACATTTGTCACAGCGCTTTCCATGGGCAAATCTCCTCTCGAAGCTTTTACCTGGGCGCCTATCAACCCTATGTCAGTAGCTCAGTTCGTCGGCGCACAGGAAGGATTGCTTACTATGGAACAACTCGAATGGTGGTTAAAAAAAGCTCCCGAGGATTATAAGCCGAAGGAGATATAAAAAATCCGTGCAGCACACAATGTCAATGAAATATGCACTCCGAGTCCGGACTGTACGCTTTTAAAACACCCAATCAAAAAATCCTCCTAAGGAATTGAAGACTGTTGCAACCTTACTTTCCTGATTTATCTGACTCATAGGAGTACCGGAGGGCGAAGAACTAGGTGAGGATGATTGGGAAGGACTTGCTGTTGGATTTGTTGTACTTGAAGGTGCGGGAGCGATAGTTGGTGGAACATAGGGTATATAGGTACTCGCTGGCGCAGGGATGTTACTTGGTACGGTAGTTGCAGGTGAAGACGATGGAACTGCTGATCCCGTTACCACAGAAGGAGTGTTACTCGGAGAAGGGCTCTTGGAAATGGCCGGTGAAATAATAGGAGTTATTTTAGGAGTGATAACGGGGGTTACAGACGGTGTCGGAGAGACTGAGACTGTAGTTGCTGGGGTTGATGTCACTGTACATCCGATGTTTTTTGAGATAGACGCAGGTTGAGTACGAAACTCATTTGCATCGAGAGCCTGGTTTACTATAACCTTTTCTCCTACACGAGCATCTGCATTCTTGAGAACCATGTAGATGGGCTTACCACTCAATACGCAACTAAAACGTGGATGACTGGACATCATACTTCCGACGATAGTTACCGTATACTTACCCTCTTCTCCGAGAGATGCTGCAGTTGGCGTAACCATAATTCCCTTATGGATGTGTGCAGATACTCCTTCTATGATATCAGTGCCTGATTTGAAAATAACTGAAAAATCACTCGCGATTGGTCTTTTCATAGAACCCCCTCGCGGAGTCGCTTCCAGAACTATAGTGCCCACAATGGAACTTGCTTGAGTCGGCGTACCAGGATCCATCGACACACTCTGACGTACAAACTTCCATGTCACAGATTGATCGATGGCCGAAGTTGTGGGAGCAATAGAAGAAATGACCGGAGGCACAGAGGATACTGGGGTAGAAGACGAAGGTGCAGAAACTAATGGAGTTGCGGTTGTTGGCGCATCGGATGGGCTCACAGCTATACCGCATTGCTCATTTAATTTTGCACGAGTAAGAGTGCCTACCGAACCCGTAACTTTGATGTTGCTGTCAGTCTGATACTTCTTTACAGCTTCAGCAGTTTGACCTGCATAGAGTCCTTTCTTTTTGAGACCAGACGAGAGGTCGGGGATATCGTATCCATTGTCGAGAAGCCATGTCTGCAGAGCGATGACTTCTGCACCTCGACTTCCCATCTGAAGAGTACTTCTAAATACAACGCACGCGCCAGTTTCTGGAGCTACAGTTGGTAATGGAATAACAACTGGAGAAGAAGACGGCGATACAGCAGGTATGGGTATTTGTGGTGGTGATGTAATAGGGCCTTCTGAAGGTGAACCAGCCGGAACTATCACAGGAGTAATAGTTGCCGGCGGTTTATAATTTTTGGATTGAACAGTGAGTCGTGTAGTTGCTGTGCGAGCAAATGTCGGATTATCTGGCATGTATTCATAAAAATCTGCAGTGATAGTCTGTAAAGCGGGTACTGTATTTGTAAGAGTGAAAATGACTTTTTTACTAAAAGGTCTATTGAAAGTGATCCATTGATTGCACAAATCCTCTCCCCCGCCACCTACAGCTGTCATAGTTACTCCGATAGGACATGTTAGATACAGACGAGCCGATACCGCCGTAGAATGGGCGATAAATGTGAATAAAGAAGTGCCTCCTGATGTTGTGGTGGTTGGTTCAGCACTCACATAAAATGAGCTCGTGCTAGGCTGCTGCGCTTCTACGAGATGTGTCCATCCGACCAGGAAACAAAAAGAAAGCGCTATGAAGGTACATTTCCAAAAAAATGTCATGTATACGTAATAGTACCTTAGATTGGAGCAAAAAACGGTCTGATTTATCCACATTTGGATATGTCATCATAGAAAAAACGTAAAAATCGAGTTAGGCCAAAAAATCTCGTTTGAAAACTTCAAACGTGCCGTCGATGATGGCGGATCTCGCTCGTGCGGCAAGATTGACCACAAAATAAAGGTTGTGAATAGACGTGAGTGTCGCCGCAAGCATCTCCTTGGCTCGGAAAAGATGTGAAAGATAGGCTCGTGTGTACTTTTTACAGGTAGAACAGTCACATTCCGGGTCCAATGGCAAAAAATCAGTACTGTATTCGGTATTGAGTAGATTGATACGACCTTTACGTATATAGGCCGAGCCATTGCGCGCGATACGAGTTGGAGCTACGCAGTCGAACGTATCTGCACCATTTTCAATACCAAGGAGTAGATCAAGAGGTTCACCGATACCCAGAAGGTGGCGCGGTTTGTTTTCTGGCAATTCGTCACACACCCACCCCACAACCGTGGAAACGTCTCCTTTATCAAATGAACCTCCGATACCAAATCCATCGAAATCCATGGCTCCAATAATTTTTGCGCTTTCTTTTCGAAGGTCTTCATAACGACCGCCTTGGACGATACCGAAGAGGGCTGGAGTATGAGGTAGGGGGTATGAAGTATGAGGCAACCCTTTTTTGTATTCAGCTTCATACTTCATACTTACTACTTCATACTCCTTGTGCCTTTTCACACATCGCTTTGCCCATGCATGTGTACGATCCATAGCTATCTTCTGATAGGCTTTATCTGCAAGTGGTGCGGCACATTCATCGAAATCAAAGATGATGTCGGCACCTATGGCATGTTGTATATCGATAGATGTTTCCGGAGTAAAGCGATGAGTGGACCCGTCGATCACCGATCGAAAGGTAACTCCGTCATCGTCTACTTTGGCATAGGCTGTGGTGTGGCGACTGGCACTATCAGGATCGACAGCTTCTCCTGGAGCTGTTTCACTAGACTCCCCATGTACCAAAAGTGGAACAGCTTTATGTGGAGCAAACTTCCCTATACCTTTTCCCCATGCTGCTCCAAGCGAAAAAGCCTGGAACCCGCCAGAATCTGTAAAAGTTGGCCCTTGCCAATTCATAAAAGCATGCAAGCCTCCTGCTTTTTTGAGTACCTCTGTACCTGGTTGGAGATATAAGTGGTATGTATTGGCGAGGACGGCTTGGGCACGCACATCGTCGCGAACCATCTCCGGCGTGAGAGATTTGATCGTCGCTTTTGTTGCAACAGGGATAAAGGCCGGCGTCTGTATAGATCCATGAGGTGTAGTGATCACGCCTGCCCTGCCGCGACCATTGCCAAGTTTTGCTTCGATACGAAATTGTGGCATGAGGTAAGCATAGTGGAGGGGGCACAGAGAAGCAAGGAGATGGGCATTTTGCTATATTCGCTTCGCTCGTATATCGTCTTCGACCCAGTGGTGATCCTGCTGGATCATCGGATTATGTGAAAGTGCTCTTTCACAAATCCTCGCTCGACGCTATAATAATGCGCATGCCACACGAAAAGACCAACGGAAAAAATAGAGAACTCAAAGAAGACCTTCATCGGGGAGGCGTAGAGAACCATTTGGAACATATCAATCGCGAATTTAGACAGGGTTTTGATTTTATTAAAAATTATCCCAAATCTGTTACTATCTTCGGATCTTCATTGACCCTTCCAGAAAATCCACTCTATGGAGTTGCCGAAAAACTGGCAGCGCGTATCGTAAGCGAAACCAAGTATGCCATCATCACAGGTGGAGGACCCGGTATCATGGAGGCTGCAAACAAAGGAGCCATAGAAGGTCAGAAGACGGGCTATTCAGCAGGTCTTTCTATAAGCCTCCCCCACGAACATAGTACAAATCTCTACGCGTCAGAAAGTATGAAGTTCAGTTATTTCTTTACAAGGAAAACCATGCTCACTTTTGCAGCTGAAGCCTATATATTTTTCCCAGGAGGGTATGGCACCTTCGATGAACTCTTTAGTATCCTCACCCTCATCCAGACAGGCAAAATTCCTCACGTACCAGTGATCATGGTGTGCTCCGAATATTGGAACGAAGTGGATCACCTTCTCCAAAAAGTACTCCTTGGGACATACCACACTATCGATAGCAAAGATGCAGCGCTTTATGAGATCACAGATTCCCTTGATCTTGTCATAGAAAGGATCAAGAAAGCTCCCGTCTCCGAATGGTGGAGAAATATCAACTAAATAATACACTCAGTGTATTATTGTTGTATTTCCTTTATCGCAGCATCTATCTGCTCTTTGAACTCAGGTCGATCTTTTACCAAGGCTTGGAGAGTGGCGACAGCTTGAGTCTTTCTACCAGAAGCATACTCCGTCTGAGCCATGCGGAATCTAACATCGGCGTTTGAAGGATCAGCCGCTACTAGTTTTTTGTAGAGATCGATAGCTTGATCATACTGCTTCAGAGAAGTATAGATACTAGCCACTGCTTCATTCTCAAAAAGAGTGGGGTCATTTCCGAAGATTTCTCGGGCGTATGCTTCTTTTCCATTGACAAGAAGAAGTCTCAGATAGAGTTGTTTAGCGGCGTCATAATTTGGTGCTGCTTCATATGTCTTGCGTGCAACTTCCTCAGCTTCGGGAAGTTTATTTGTATTTGCAAGAACGGTGATCTGTTGAAGTGCTATAGACTGCTTCTCAGGGCTAAGCTCAAGAGCCTTAGTGATAAACTCCCCTGCTTTTTCGTACTGACCGAGAGCATTCATAAGTGAACCGGCAAGCATGTATGTGCGAGCATCCTCTGGAGCATCCTCGATCTGTGCTTGGATCTCCTTGTTTGCAAGCGTGAAGAAAGCTTGTTTGGTTGGACCAGGAAACTGATCGTTGTTTATAACTCCATTTGTACATGCATAGAGCTGTTCACGGATCTCTTGATTTGCAACTGAAGAATGAATATCGAGTGCTCGTATAAAGGAGTCGGGACTTGCAGATATGGTACTACACGCTTGGAGCGCACCTATAAGACGAGTATTGGCCATCATCGGTCGGACATTTACAAAATAGAATACGAGCCCAAGGATGACGATCGCGCTCGGTAAAACCACATACTCCACTACCTCATGGCGAGCAGGAGAGGTGCCAAACAACTTGAAGGGTCGTCCTTCTTTAAAGGAGTTAACAAAGGCAAGTAATACGAAGAATACTATATAACTTGCGATGTTGTCGAATACGAAGACGTTGTGTACAGCATAGGCAGCGATAAGACCGGTCAATATACTTTTCTGCGAAATACTAAGTGGTGACTTCCATACTGCCATGAGGAACAAAACGTAGAGTGCGAGGTAGGCGATAAGTCCGAGCACTCCTGAGGCGGTCAGCCAATCGAGATAGACGTTGTGAGCACGATCGAACCATTGCTCCTGGTTCCACATGTTCGGATTGTAGTTCTGATTAAATATATAGTTAAAGTTTTCCTGACCCCACCCCAAGATAGGCCGTTCCTTAAATCCTTCAAGTGCCATAGGCCAGATATATCCGCGAGCTTGAGTCTTACTATCATTCCAAGAGATAGTAGCCATACGATTGAGGATCTCATTATTCTTTACAAAATCTGTTGTGCGGTTGGCCCAGAAGATAGCTCCTACAAGAACGATAAGGGCAATAACCCCGAGAGAGATAAAGCGAAATTTTCTCGGTTCACCTTTTGCAAAAAGAGCATATAGAAGACAGGCGAGAACTATTCCTCCTATGAGACCGAGGATAGTTCCTCTCGTGGCCGTCTCAAATACCAAGAATGAAAACAAAAATGGCAAGATATAGTACGGATACAGAAGCGCAGCCGCCATAAGCAATGTACCCCCAATAAATAACCAGGGATGCGTGGAAGTAAAGACCCCCAATAGATGAAAGAAATTTGCAGAATCTTGCTTGCTCGAAATAAGTGCGGCAGCAGCTACCATAGATACGATAAATGAAATCCAGAATATCCAGAGCTCACTTTTCCAGATCTTGATATTCCACTTTTGTTTGGAAAGATGGAGAACATACGCGGCAATACCAACATTGAGGAGCATATATACGGCCATGTACGCAGCGTTTCCAAGTGAAGCGTCGATACGAGTACTACCTTGGTGGATGGCGAGAACTCCCGCGAGCTGAAGAAGGCCATAGAGCCCTACGAACGTCGCCACACCAAGTTCGGCCATAAACCACCGATGCCAGTGATACCAATGCTTACCCTTTTCGGTGACCGCAAACATGTTCGTCATAGTGAGGAAGAGCATCCATAGATGGACCACAGTTACCCAGCCTTCCATACGTTCGAAGTTAGACCACAAACTGCGAAGAGGATTCATGCCTATAAGGTCCGCAAGGAGGGTCACCAAAACAAAAAACGTGATACCTATCGTAAGGGGGCTGAGTTTTGGACGATACTTAGTATCAAGAAAGACCAAAGTGATCCACCCTGCAAAAGCAATCTCTATGATAATACGGAAGAAAAAGGCTTTACCAGTGATATAGGGGAAGAAAAATGGATTTGCAACCACGATCGCAAAAAGTGGAATGAGGTACAGAAGGCCAATAGTAATAACGCGCAGGGTTTTTTGTAAATTCATAATTGTAAAAATATACCACGAAGCGTAAAAATAAGTAAACGAATTGTGCTCACTGTACCAGTTTTAGATATGAAATCTTGTTTACAAATCAGGAAGTGGTCTCATGAGAGTCAGAATGGTAACTCAACAAAGTTCAGTATGAAGGAGTCCATGTAGAAACTAGAAAGTGCGTACACAACGAGAAGGACGGCGAAAACGTACCAATACTTTCTGTATCTATCGATAGCGAAGCTTGCAAGAATGACAAGACCTGGCACGACCATGAAAAGTACTCTCTGCGTGATACCCGGCCACATAAGTGCGGGTATGGAAGATATAAGCACGGCAGCGATAAAGAGTACTCTCTTTGTATCGATAGCTTTGCTCTTCACCGCTTTTGCAAAATAATATACTCCGACCAGAGATACGGGTATAAGCAAATTGAGTAATGATCCAAGACTCTTAAGATACTCTGCCCATATATTGGCGTATACATAAACACTGTGATTGATCTCTATCCAGCGAAGGTACGTCTCTCCAAACACCCAATAAATACAAACCTGGTGAACCATAATAGGAACAAAGATGATAAGTGAAAGCGGTATGATCTTTTTAAAGAAAGTAAGCGGCAGGCGATAATTTTCATATAGTACTACAAAGAAAAATGGGACGTAAGCTACCAGTGCATTTTCTTTAAAAAATGCCCCCACCGAGATTGCCAATGCCGAGGCAAGCAAATCTTTTTTCTTTCCAGACTGTATATACGTATACAGAAGATATATAGACAGTGTGTAAAAGAACCACCCACCTATATCCATGAAAAATGTTGGTCCAAAAACAAACATGGCGTAGTTCGCTGCAAAGAAGAGTCCTCCAAAACAAGCAGTAGTATGATTCCCAAACATCTTCAAAAGTAATTTGTAAAAAACAATATTTACCAAAAAATAAAGAAACGTTGCCCAGATAAGCCATGCGAGAGGGATGGAACCAAAAACAAAAGAGAGAATGTTTATTATCTCTAACCCGATAAACGTGGTCATGATGCGGTGCACAGCATAATCAGTCGGACCGATGACCGTAGTGAGAGGTGCGCCATTTAGAACGTGGATAGCGTCCACATACGTAACCGCATCTCCTTCTATACGGTGCGGCAATAAGAAAAGGGATACAAGAGCAAGGACCGACAAACAGGTCAGATATATATAGAAGGTCGGTGCCTTAAGTGACATAGACTAAGAATATCACAAAATGTATACTTGGCACATTCCGGACACCCGGGCCTCCCATGAAAATCTGTTATATCAACTTCACAACTACCAACAGCCGTGACCGAGTTACTATCCGAGGATTACGTGAAAATGGGGTCGAAGTTATAGAAGTAACCGACACTACGCCTGGGTGGAGGAAATTTCCCTCTATCCGTCGCAAATTAAAAAAAATTGAGAATTACGACCAGATCATTGTCGGATACACAGCTGCCATCTTTGTGCCATGGATGTGGCTCATCACACGAAAAAAGATAACTTACAACGCCCTTGCTTCATTTTATGAAAGTATGATTGTTTCAAGACGTGCAGGTTCTTCATTTTCATGGAAAGCCTTCACATACTGGGGCATGGACTGGTGTGCCTTCAAGACAGCAGATCTTATATTGGTTGAAAGCCAATCTCAAAAACACTACATTGCAAAGACATTTCGAATACGTCCAGAGAAAATCGAAGTTCACCTAAGTGGAGTCGATGATACGATTTTTTATTTCGATCCACACATACAAAAATCTTCAAAATTTATTGTTCTTTTCCGTGGTAAATTTCTTCCTGAAGCTGGTGTTGACGTCCTTCTTCATGCAGCAAAAAAGCTTGAGCATCTTCCTGTTCGGTTTAGAATCCTCGGTCACGGACTTTTACAAAAGGAAATCGTATCTCTAGCACAAAAACTTGAACTTAAAAATACTGAGATCATCACCGATTACCTTACGGATGAAAATATACGCGCCATGATGTTGGAATGCAGCCTATCCTTAGGACAACTTGCCCACCATCCGCGCCTTTTGCGCACCATTCCTTTCAAAGCTTTCGAGGCTATGGCTATGAAACTTCCATTTCTCACTGCGAGAAATAAGGCTGTTATGGAGATTCATACTGAAAATGTTACCTGCCTGGGATGTGAACCTGGAGATGCAGACGATCTCGCTCGAAAAATTCGTTTTGCTTATGAAAACCCAACCTTACTTGAAACTCTCCGCTCTAACGGATACACTTTATTCCAAGAACATCTAACTGCACGAAGTCTCGGACAAAATCTTCTTATACTTCTTTCCAAAAAAACTTCATGAAAAAATATTTTGTCTTCAAAAATTACAAGAACTTTTTTAGCTATCACCTAAAAAAGAAATATAAAACCAGTTACGCCCAGTGCGGAGAAGACATCATCATAGATGCATTCTTGCGTGGACTCTCTATTACTCAGCCAACATACATTGATATAGGAACGTATCACCCCATCCTGAACAACAACACCTATCTCTTTTATAAAAATGGTGGTCATGGTATCTGCATAGAACCTGACGAGGATTTTTTTAGACTCATACAAAAGAACCGTCCCAAAGATATCTCTCTCAATGTTGGCGTAGGTCCAGAGGCTATAGAGAAAGCAAACTTCTACCTTATGAGTTCTCACAATCTCAATACCTTTTCAAAATCTGAAGCAGAGCTTACCGTAACTGAAGAAAATTATGGCAAACAAGAAATTAAAAAAGTTGTGCAACTTCCTCTGGTTACCGCACATTCCCTCATCGAAAAATATTTGCACACTGCACCAGATATCTTATCAGTAGACGCTGAGGGGCTAGACTTTGAGATTATCACTTCCATCGACCTTACTCGATATCGTCCCAAGATCATCTGTACGGAAACCCTCCGTTACGGCCCCGGCCAAAAACTTGGAAAAGAAACGTCTGTTTCAGAGTACCTTGCAAAAAATGACTATATTCTATACGCTGATACCTACGTGAACTCCTTGTTTGTCGACAAAAAATATTTACATCAGTAACCCTTTACCTATGAAAAAAACCATTTATGTTACGCGAATGATTCCTGAAGTAGGACTGAGAATGCTCCGGTCACAAGGGTATGTACTAGATATAAATACAAAAAACCGCCCCCTTACTCAAAAAGAACTCATCACCACCCTCAAAAAGAAACCTTACGACGCAGTCCTTTCCCTTCTCACTGATACCATAGATGCAAAAGTTTTGGGCGCTGTTCCTACTGCAAAGATTTTTGCCAATTTCGCTGTAGGTTTCAATAATTTCAACATTGAAGAAGCGAGGAAACGTAACGTATTTCTTACTAACACCCCGGGAGGTGGCACTGAGACTGTTTCCGAACATGTTTTTGCATTTATCCTGGGACTCAGCCGAAAGATCGTTGAGGGTGATGTATTTGTAAAAAAAGGTAAATACACCGGTTGGGATCCCATGCTTCTTCCCGGTATCGATCTCAAAGGTAAAACTTTAGGCGTTATAGGTACCGGTAAGATCGGTGCCGATGTTGTCCATATCGCTTCAAAAGGTTTCAACATGAAAGTTGTTTACTACGACGTAGTCCGAAATGAAAAACTCGAAGCAGCTCACGAAGTCGCTTATTGCCCTACTGTAGAAGAGGTCCTCGAAAAGTCCAACATCATATCCATACATGTTCCCCTTCTTCCTTCTACCCGCCATCTTATGAATGCTGCTCGTTTCCGAAAGATGAAAAAGACGGCTTTTCTCATCAACACTTCGCGTGGTCCGGTCATCGATGAAAAAGCACTTGTCGTCGCTCTCAAAAAGGGACAGATCGCTGGAGCTGCACTCGATGTCTACGAGAACGAACCAAAGCTCTCGCCTGGTCTTGCAAAACTTCACAACGTTATCCTTACTCCACATATCGCTTCTTCCACAAAAGAATCTCGTGAACTCATGGCAACTCTTGCGGCACAAAACATCATATCTGTTCTTGAACACAACAAACCACTCAATCCGGTATATCAATAAGCATGGTTTCCGTTCATTTTTCTATGAAAAATATATTCAAAAAAGATCGTCCTCGGGATACATTCTTCAGAGAAAAAATCACCAGGATCTTCAGTGAAAAGAAATACATCGTCGATATCGGTGGCGGCCTTAGGCTTGACCCTACTAAGAATAATCGGAAACGCGAACATGAGTGGGTCGATCCCTACCTGAAGACAGTGAAGTATGTCGTTCTCGACGAGGTGCCTGACTACAAACCAGACATCGTCGGCGACGTTCACAATCTTCCTCTCCTAGACAATAGTGTGGACGCTATGATCTGTATGCACCTTCTCGAGCACGTCGAAGAACCACAGAAAGCCATGAAGGAGATCCATCGCGTTCTCAAGCCTGGTGGATATCTCTATGTAGACGTGCCCTTTATCTTTTATTACCATCCCATGAAAGGATACTACAAAGACTATTACCGATTTACCAAAGATGGACTCGAATACATGGCGCGAGACTTTACTACTATTGAAATCCAAAATGTGCGCGGCGCTCTCTCAACTGTTATGAATATGTTGCCCTTCTTTTCCCGTCGTACCAAAATTTTTGAGATTATAGATCGTGTTATCAATAAAGAAAATAGCGAACAAACGGGTGCACACAGGATGTTTTGTATAAAATAAAAAATCGCCACCTTCCGAAGAAGAGGGCGAGGTGCACACTAACAGACTGGACCGTCTTAGTATCGAGTGATGGTAGCAGTAAGAGCCGCGTGATCACTCACGCCGAAATGAGCCTCAACATTTTCGACCTGAACCATTCCTGAACTGAATACGTAATCCGAAACCACGTTAACCTTTCCTTTAAGAGGGTGATTGACGGGATCGAGCGTAGTGACGATCCTTTCAAGCATCATGTCAAGAACACGAGCCTCTGGAACGAAGCTCTTGTAGATTTCGCCTCCACGAGAGAAATTGAAATCACCCGCCATCACAAACCCTCTCCCCTCTCTCAATCTGGCCATGACGGATGCCAATATCCCCATAGAGATCCGCTGATCATTGTCAGGTTGTCCACCTTTGACCCAGGTGCCGTGCGTAGTTCCCAAAATGAGCAACTTTCCAGCAAAATCCACTTCGACAAAGATTGCCAAACGACTTTCGGTGGCACGAACTAGTTCTAGGTCGTGATTCATTGAGTTGCCTTCTGCGTCAACCTCAATCCCCTGGAGATCTGCCACAGGTGACACTCTGCCAAGATAGGCTCGAGTGTTGATGGAGATAAACTCATGGCTTCGAGAGAAAATCCCGATACCCACAAGCGAACGACCGCCACCTGCCACCAGATGATTGGTCATGGGAGCAAAGTGCCCCGCATAACCAAATTTTTGCGTAAGTTCCGGGATATGTTCTTTACGGATATCCTGCAAACAAGCGATGTCAGCATCGCATCCATTCAAGAACGCAACGGTTTCTTGCAGGTGTTTGTTGCCGCGACCACAGTTGAGTGTGACGATTTTTAGACTTTCTTGAGACATAGGTCCCCTTTCTTTTGTTGTAAACGAGCCATTTCTCCACGGTATGTAGGACAAGGCTATGTAGCGAACATAACACAGAAATAGATTAGAGTCAATGACAGACCTTGGAACTGCTTGACTATGTTTTCCTGGCGTTGTAAGCTGAATCCAGCACTTTTTATAGGAGAAATTATGCAAAAAGAATGTCCACGAGCTCGTCATGCCGGCTGGGAAACCCGACGGTTCCTCGTCAACAAAGATATTGCCGTACAACATCTCGCCCGCATGGTAGTGGCTGGAGTAGATGACAAGATCAGTCTTCATCCTTACTACAAGAGGTATTCGAAGGAGTACGGTAGAGAGAAGTTCAAAGTCATTTGGAATCGCAGTATGACAAATCGCGGTGGCTGCGATACCGTCCAAACAGATATGATTTTGGGTGGCTTGGGTATGTTCGGTGGTCTCGCCGAAAATGGTAAGGAATTTATTTTCTACGAATGGAACGACGGACAACCTCGATTCAGGGTTCACATGACCCCTCAAGATGCTCAAGACATTGTTTCAGGAAAAAAGAAATACTACACCGCCATACTTTGTAACAAACAACACTTTGCCGGACGAAAGAGAGCATTTAAAAAAATGCTGAAAAGAAAAGAGGCACAGGAAAGCACAAGGAGATAGTATCTCCTTTTTTTATTGAAAATAATGTCTCCCTCATTACCCCTTGATCACAAATCCAGGATGGAAATGGAGTTCTTCAAATGTAAGCTTTCGGTCGATAGGATCTTTTCCAAGTATTTTCAAAATAGTGTTAGCAATATCGACTTTTGTTGGATAATAAAATTCGGTCAATGCAGAAGATGTAGGGCATGGCACTTCAGGACAGGATAGAGATACAGGATTGGTTTTTAATATGATATCGGGATTTTGAGCGACCTTAGAAATGATCTCAGACGCCACATTGAAAGCACCATTAGTTGTATCGATGCAGATGAGACGCCCTGTCTTCTTGAGCGACTGTGCAATAGTTTGCTGATCTATAGGATTGAGGCTCACAAGATCGATAAGCTCTATTTCATCTTTTATGTCTATCCCCTCACCTGCCAAGATATCACATGCCTCAAGGGCTGCTACAAATCCATCGCCATATGCAACTACGGTTACTTTATCTCCTTTTCGGAAAACCTGTGCCTTATCAAGAGGTAGTTCGTAGGGAGACTCAGGCACATGCTGTTTCATCCCATAGAGCCAACGTGACTCCAGCATGATAACTGGATTGTTGTCACGAAGTGCTGAAACGACCAGACCTTTTGCCATATAGGGAGTAGAAGGTATGACAACCTTGAGACCCGGCACATTACCAAAAAGTGAATAGAGTGACTGAGTGTGCTGCGGCCCATTGCCCCAGGCGCGTCCAACCGCAATACGGATGACTATGGGGACAGGATTGCCACCTCCAAACATATAATTCCATTTGGCTGCTTGTGTAAACATGGCATCTGCCGCAAGAAGAGCAAACTCAACTCGCCCATGATGTATAACAGGTTTCAAACCATTTATGGCAGCACCCACAGCCATAGAAGTAAATCCTGCTTCAGATACGGGCACATCGAAGACACGTTCAGGATATTTTATCTTGAGACCAGTAGTTGTGCCGTCTGCACCATTTTTATATGAAACTCCAAGACCGATGACAAAAACTTTTGGATCTTCTGCCATCATCTGACTGGTAGCCTCTGTTATGGCCTCATTACATTTTATGATTCGTTCAGGCATACAGGTTTGTATATAATGTCTCTTTATCTGGATATGGAGATACCGCAGCAAACGCGATACATTCCGCAACATATCTCTTTGTTTCTTCCTGGAGAGTGTTCAGAGCTTCTTCCGTCTGACCCTCTGCGATAAGTTTATTCTTAAGTCTCTTCAATGAATCCTTTTCTACGCGTGTATCAAAAAGATCTTCTTCACGATATCCTTGCGCATCATCGAAAAGCGGTGCACTATGGGCCATATGACGGAAGGTGATACATTCTAAAACAACAGGCCCCTTCCCTGCACGAATACTCTCAATTGCCGCCGTAGCCTTTGCATGAACATCTTCAAAGTCATTGCCATCTGCCTTCACATACTTCACACCAAACCCTTCAACAATCTTTTCCACATGATGTTCAGCCGAACGACGATCTTTGATCTTTGAGTTTACTGAATACAGATTGTTCTCAACTACAAGCAATAAGGGCAATTTAAAAAGCGCTGCGAGGTTGAGAGTCTCATATACCACCCCTTCTTCAAAAGCACCGTCTCCACAAAAAACACTCGTGATACTGTCTCGTTTTGAATACTTTTGTTCAAAAGCACTTCCGTTTGCAAGAGGAACCACACTTCCAAGTATAGGAGTAGACCCTACAAAGTTAACCGAGCGATCTATCATGTGCATAGAACCTCCCTTACCTTTTGCGAGACCATTTTCGCGGCCAAGAAGTTCACATACCATGCGCTTCAGATCTCCGCCCTTTGCAAGATAGTGACCATGGGAACGATGGTTTCCCATAACCCTATCTTCCTTCTCCAGTGCCTGGATCACCCCCACAGCGACCGCTTCTTGCCCCACGTAAAAATGGACGAAGCTCATGATCTTGTTCTCAAGATAATATTGAGCTATGTGCTCCTCCGCAACGCGAATAAGGAGCATCTTCTTGTATGCTTCAAACAAGGGGTTTATCTTCATACTTAGTGAGAATGGGCTTATCATTACATTTCTATAAGAATACGACTAGCTTGACCTTTGCGCACCAAGTCGATGGCTTCATTGATCTTATCTAACTTGATACGATGTGTGATGATCTTATCGACACTAAGCATCCCGGCTTTATGAAGTCGTACGTAGCGTGGGATGTCTTTGCTTGGAGAAAACTTCCCTCCTTGAGTTGCTTTTATAGTTTTTCCTTCACCGCCAAACATGTGATTTGCATTCAAAAGCTCTATAGTTTCTCCAGGTTTTGGTTGGCCCACCATGATAAATCTACCTGTGCCACTTAGGTACGGTATAGTATCCTGCTGTGCATATTTGTTACCCGATGTTTCAATTATGATATCTACATCGCGGATCCCAAATTTCTTATGAAGTTCATCGCCAATATTTTGAGTTTTGGTATTGATAAATAGATGCGCACCCATCTCCTCTGCCACCTCTTTTTTATGATCGTGCACATCGAGACTGATGATAGGATATACACTTGCAAGAGTAGCGGCTTTGATGAGGTTTACACCCATACCTCCTGCCCCAACGATCATAACACTTTCTCCAAAGAGTGCCTTAGCTTCCTCATTTATGGTTCCAAGTGCCGTAGAAAGTCCGCAGCCCAAAAGTGCACAGAGTTCATCTGGTGTATCGTAAGGAACGGCTGTTAGACGATTTTCTGAAGCGATAGTATACTCACTAAACGTGGTGATCTTGCCACTTTTAATAGTTTTGCCTTTGTACGTGTATGTGGGAAAATCTGCTTCTATACCTTCTCCTTTTCTCCAGTGCATGATAACCTTGTCGCCTTTTTTGACACGTGTAACCCCAACTCCTACATCTTCCACCAATCCGCAACCTTCATGTCCAAGAAGGTGAGGGACAAACTTAGCATTGCCTTTATGTCCACCGATCTCAAGGAGTTGAGCTCCACAAATGCCGCTTACGAGAACTTTGACGAGAACTTGTCCAAACTGGAGGTCGGTAAGTTCGACTTCGCCCACGACTAAAGGCTGATCGATCTGTTCGAGTACGGCGGCCTTCACCTTCTTCTTTGTTTTGGTTTTCTCCTGCCAGAGTGGATACATAAGGGTAATCTAGCCCTATTTCCTAGTCTTGTCCACCCTTTTCGTATAGTATAATCATCACATGAAAAGCATCATCATCTACCACCATCTTGGTCTCGGAGATCACTTTATGTGTCACGGAATCATACGCGAATATGCCAAACAGTATAGCCATGTAGGGGTTTTCGCACTTGAGCGCAACTATCCCACTACGGCCTTTATGTTTCGTGATCTTCCTAACGTACGTGTGATCGAAGGAAATGATGTTACAGCCAAAAAATATATCGCCGAAGGTACCACCATATTCCCTGACTTTACCTACGATGAGGCATTGATTCTCGGTTTTGAACATCTTGACCGTAACTCGGGAGTACTCTTAGAAAACCAATTTTACACGCGAGCTAAGGTAGATATCCACAAAAAGTGGGACAATTTCCATGTAGAACGTGATCTCAAAAAAGAACAAGGGCTATTTGACCAGTACGCTCCAAAAACTCCTTATGTATTTCTTCACGAAGATACATTACGTTCATACCTCATTGAAAGAAAACTTATACCAACACAATACACCATCTTCACCCCTAATCCCCAGATGACAGCAAACGCTTTCGACTTATGTACCATCATCGAACGAGCATCAGAAATACACGTCATTGATTCTTCATTTATGTTCATGATCGATTGCCTGTCATACTCAAATCCCTCACAAAAACTTTTTGTACACCGTTATTCTCGTGAAAATGAAGACTGGAAACTTCCTACCCTCAGGAAACCCTGGCACGTATACTGGATGTCAGATCATTTCTTTGGCTTTGCAATCTACCTACGCAAACGTCTCACAGAATACAAGGGGCGTATTCGAAGCAAGTTTTTCCCTACCAAAAAACACGTGGTGATAGCCTAAAAAACAGAGCCATACAACCACCTTCATCTCTCTATTACCGCCATTTCTAAAATGTGTTAGCATAGGACATACTATTATATCCACCCAGTTTCTATGACTAAACATTTTTTTGACGTTGGAGGTAACATCGGACAAACATTTGACTGGTTGGCTACCCTGCCTCACGACTATAGTGATCACACCATGTGGGTTTTTGAACCATCTCCTCGTCACTATACAAAACTGATCGAGAAGTGTAAGCAGATGTCTTCGAAATATACTATCAAGCTCTGCCCCTTTGGGTTGGGAGGTGCAAACGATACCATCACCTTTTATGAAAAAGACGACGACAAGGGTGACTCTTTTGAGCCGTGGCTCAAATCAGATCATGAAGTAACCAACATCCATCTGGGGTATGAAGTTGTAGCTTCGGTTATCTCTCTTCCCGAATTCATCCTCAAAGTCACCAAGCCTGGAGATGAAGTAGTTCTTGATATCGACTCTGAAGGGAGCGAGTACCACATGCTCGAGTCACTGGTTAAAAATCCTGAGGCTATAAAACGTGTGACTCAGATCATCGCTGAATTCCATCACATCAAAAATCCCGAAAGATTTATGTCCAAAGAAGAACTCAAGGCCGAGATCGAGAAGCACAACATCAAGCTTTTGATGCGAGGTTTTGCTTAGATCCTTACTATTCCTCCACCCAAAATTGCCCATCGGGCGTCTCTACAGGTCTATTTACAAAATCCACAATCTTCTTAGTGATATCGGTCCAGTCATGATGATGGATAGCCAATCCCCTATTTACCTCGGCGCGCCTCAAGAGTTCCTTCTCATCGGTATTTTGGAGATCGGCGAGTTGTTTTATATTGAAAGCTGTATCTGTGACATGTAGACGCGTCAGAGATGGATAGTTATAGGAAGACTCGGGCGTACATGCCACCGCAAAACCAAAACACATATTTTCGAGAATAGTAGCTGGTGAGGGATCGGCACTGCTCGTATTCAAAAAAATATCGTATTCTTCTGCCAACTTGGCCATAAACTCAGTAGTCAGATCGGCCCAGCTGGCGATCTTCTTCCATCCTTTGATCTCGCCCGTCGAGATGTAGCCGCCTTCAAAACCCGGGATTGCTGCAGCGATAGCTTCAAGTTGTGCAGTATTTTTATACCAAGCGGCTTGACCTATATAGAGATATTTTCGCTTACCCTTAGGGTTAAACGATTTTTTGATAACGGGATACTCGGTCGGATCTATACCCATGTTAACGCGCAATAAATTCTTCACATATGGTCTGATCGGGCTCTGATCCCATGAATCTGTCCAAAACTTACCCGAGAGAATTACCAGATTCTTTCCATGCTTCTCAATAAGCCCAGTAGTCGATTGGTTGTATCGTAGATCATGACAGTAGGGCAAAATAATAGTGCCGTCGAGGTTATATTTCTCCAACGTCCGACGAGTAACACAATCAATCGACGGATCGTCCCACGAGCGTCCATCGTAGACTTGCACAGGCAGACCGATGAACTTGTCTCCGGCTTGCATTGAAACTGCTCGCTTTTCCCAGAGATCATAGAACTTCAGGCTACCTGCTTTTTTAAAGGCTTTGATGAGGTTGAACGAAGCTGAGTTGGGATGTCGTTTGGGAATTTTCCATTTTATATTGTTTCCATTTCTCCACAGAGCAGGAACACCAGGAACATTGAGACCGATCTTGTCGAAAACTTTTCCGGCAAAAGTATTGGTGCGAGGTTTTTTATATACAAAGTGAACGGACATGGAGGTGAATTAAGGGGAAAAATTAGAATAGGGTGGTCACTGCTGGTGATCAAGTAATGAATTAATTATTTTTTCTTAAAACAGTAATGGAATGAACTCGTTCAACTAAAAGAGAGGGGTCTGCAGCAAGCAATTCATCAGTAAACTTGGAAGGATCCGGCCAGCCCTTGTTGTACTTACCTTTGGGAGTGCCTGGAATAATACATGAATCATGGAATAGAATATATCCCCCTTGGCGAACCTTGGGCACCCAATCATCGTAGTCCTGCTTTACTGCCTTGTAGGTGTGGTCTCCATCAATAAAAAGGATGTCGATAGGTGTATCCCAGACCTTCACCGCATTATAGCTATACTCAGGAATAAGATCCCAATCTGAGACACAATCACTTTTCCCCACATCTTTGATCGCTTGAGTGACATGATTATAACAGAGGTCACGAGTAGCACGGAACGCGTCCATAGAATCTGTCACGAACGGATCAATGGAGTAGAGCTTTACTCCATTTTTCTTTCCCAGAAGCCATAGAAGAGACGAACCTCCGTAGGCACAACCGATTTCTGTAATCACTTTGTCTACCATACCTGCATACTTCTGTATTGCTTCGACTTCGGGATCAGCAAGAAGAACTGGGGCTCCAAGAAGCGCAGAGGTCTC
>Ga0193753_10000652_pt1 | contig 32899 bp, 28 predicted proteins | sample H1c2metaG_FD_144925 | JGI IMG/M metagenome (GOLD analysis project Ga0193753, IMG submission 144925) | Soil microbial communities from a riparian zone of the East river system, Colorado, United States - H1c2 | ecosystem: Environmental > Terrestrial > Soil > Riparian zone | place: USA: East...
GTCAGCGGCACCTCCTCCTCGGGGATGAGCTTGGTCGGATCGAGGTGATCGAACGGGAACTTGTCGGCCTGTTCCTGGGTGAACAGCTGTACTGCGAATTCCCATTCCGGGTAGTTGCCGGCCTGGATGGCTTCGAACAGGTCGCGCCGGTGGAAATCGTTGTCGGCGGCCTGCAGCTTCAACGCTTCGTCCCATACCGTGGATTGCAGCCCCAGCTTCGGCCGCCAATGGAACTTGACGAAAGTGCTGCCGCCCTTGCCGTCGAGCAGCCGGAAAGAATGCACGCCGAAGCCCTCGATCATGCGCAGCGACCGCGGAATCGTGCGGTCCGACATCGCCCACATGATCATGTGCATCGCTTCGGGCGTCAGCGAGATGAAGTCCCAGAACGTGTCGTGCGCGCTGCCGGCCTGCGGGAAGCCGCGGTCGGGTTCCATCTTGACCGAATGCACCACATCCGGGAATTTCATCGCGTCCTGGATGAAGAACACCGGGATATTGTTGCCGACCAGGTCCCAGTTGCCTTGCTGCGTGTAGAACTTGACCGCGAATCCGCGCACGTCGCGCGGCGTATCGACCGAGCCCGCGCCGCCGGCCACGGTCGAAAAACGGGTGAACACCGGCGTGCGCACGCCCACTTCGGTCAGCAGGCGCGCGGTGGTGTATTTCTTCAGCGACCTGGTCAGTTCGAAATAGCCATGCGCCGCCGAGCCGCGCGCGTGCACGATGCGCTCTGGGATGCGCTCGTGGTCGAAATGGGTGATCTTTTCCCGAAGTACGAAATCCTCCAGCAGCGTCGGCCCGCGCTCGGTCGCGCGCAGCGAATTCTGGTTGTCGGAGACGGGTATGCCCTGATTGGTGGTGAGCGGCGGATGCCTGCCGCCGGCCTTCTGGTGCAGTTCGTCGCCGCTGCCGCGGGCATCGGCCGAGCCGCGTGTGGAAGCGGCGGATCTGGCGGATTTTGCGGCTTTCTTCTTCGTGGCCATGTCGGTGCTCCGTCGCTTAAGCGAATGCATGCGTGTATGCGTTCTCCGGATCCTGTGCCCGCGGCCGTTAATGCGATGTCATGCGTACTCAGAATGATCGATGCTGTATGAAGATGAACGCGTCATCATTCGGTTGCGCACAGCGATAGATGCGTCGATCGCGCGAGGCCGCGCCGCAGATTCCGCGAGTTGAACTCGCCCGGGCGGCGGGCCTCCTTTCCGGAGACCATGAATTCTTCGGTATGGGCTCAGACTATGATCGATGGTTCAAGTCTGGCGTTCTACGTTCCATCACGAGCGTGATGCTTAGCGAGGCCGCCGGCGCAGCTAGTCGGCGCGCTCGATCTGCGGCGACTTCCAGCGATCCTCCAGCAGCTCAGGCTTGGGCCAGTAGTAACGCATCGCAGCCATGAACAGACCTTTCGGCACCGGCAGCCAGTTCGCTTCCTTGTCCTTGCCCGGGGATTCGTTCTGGATGTAGAGCGTCAGTCCGCCATCGGCGTCGGTCTTCAGGCTGGGCAGCATCGGCGAATTGATCAGATAGCGGTTGATGGGGTTCTTGGCCAGCAACTGGCTGGGCAGGTCATAGATCGTGATCGACCAGAACGCATTGACCGGCGGCAGCTGGCCTTTGCCGAAACGCAGCGTGTAGCGGTGCTTGCTGCCGTCCAGGAGTTCGCCTTGGGCATCCTTTTCGTATATCGGATACAGCGCCTCGTCGCGCGAGTTGGCGCCGATGCCGACCTGCGTGCCGGTGGCGCGGGCGACGTAGTCGTTCTTGAGGTATTCGCGGGTACCGAACAGGGTGTCGCTCTTACCGCCCAGCGAAGCGCGTCGCGCGTCGATCTCTTTTTGCCCGTCCGCCATCCCGCCTTCCAGCGCGGTACGCATCTCATCGGACAAGGATGCCACATCGAACTTCTGGCCGGGCACGATGCCGATCCTGGTGAAACTCTCGCGCAGCGCGACCTCGGAGGGATGGGTAGGCGCGAACTGCAGCAGGAAGGCCAGTTCATTGAAGAATTCGAGCGATGTGCGTTCCTGCGGCGGCGGCAGCGGTTTCAGCCAGTCGACCGGAGCGGAAGGAGGCGAAGTCACGCCGGCGAAGACCGACAGCGGCTGCACCTTGTACTGGGCCTGGATTTTCCTGACGTTGTCCAGATCGGCCGGATTGAACAACTGGGTGCGTCCAACGACGCTGACCAGTTCGGTTTCCGATGGGAATACCCGGGTCACGCCCTTCGGCGTTTCGCCTTTCCATTTCGGCCCGGCGATCATGTAGATGCCGCCATCGTTGCCGGTGGCGCGGCTGCCGATGTAGGCGAAGTTGAAGGTATACAGATCCATCAGCTGGAAAACGAAGTAGCGGTCCTTCTCCATCTTGGGGACGGTGATGACCACCGGTTCGGCGCGCAGGTCGAGCATCGCGAACGAGTACGGCGTATCGGAGTTCGGGGTGACGAAGGCAGTGTCGTCCGGCGTGAAAACCCGGGCGATGTTCAGTATCGAATTGAACGGACCTTTGTACTGGGGATTGCCCTTGTCGACATTGAACGCATAGATGACCTGGTAGGTGCCAAGCATCGGCAGGCCGAATACATAGGCATCCCTGGCGATGGCGCGCGCTTCGGCCGGACTGACGGCGCCGGCCGTGGCCGCGGGGGAGGGCGCGGCGGCGCTTTCCTGCGTGTTTTTCGGTTCATCGCGCTTGCAAGCGCCGGCAGCGGCGGTCAGGACCAGAAGCAGGACGAGTAGCGGCTTGCGCATGGCGGTTTCCCCGGCGTGATTCGCTAAGAATGAGGATTGCGTTCAAGGGCTCGACCGAGCCCCATCAATGCTCCGGATAAAGCAGGGTGACGGTGAATCTCACGCCCCAGTCGGGACCGTCGCCGGGCGTTTCGATGAAGTAACGTACGCCGCCCGCCAGGCTCAGCATCTGTCCGCCCCAGCGCGTGACTTTGGAGTAGCCGACATTGATCGGGACGTTCCACTTCTCGCCTTTCCAGTCGTAGCTCGATTCCAGGTTGAAGGACAAAGTGCGACCACCGGGAAGCTGTTTGGCGAGAAACGGCTGCACGAAGGTGCTGCTGATGTCGGCGCGGTCGTCGTCGCCCGCTACCGACCAGATGTGATTGACCAGGGCGCCATAGGTCCATCCGCCAGAGGTCTGCTTGAGCGCGAGCGCACTGGGGCCGATGCCCCATTTTTCAGAACCGAGCAGATCGTCGCTGGCCGCCGGCAGCAGCATCACCGGGCCTGCGCCCCAGATCCAGCCGCTTGCGGTAGGTTTCTTCGGCGAGAAGAACAAGGTCGGCGTGATATCGCCCAGGCCGAACTGGCTGCCAGAATCGCCGAATACGTCGTCCTGGTAGACCACCGGCACGATGACGCGCGTGATCAGGTTCCAGTCTTCGGAAATGGACTTGGGGATCACCGGCTGGATGTTGAGGTATTGCTTGGTGCCGTCCTCGGTTCCGATATTGAAGTCCGCGTTGTACTGCAGCGGCACGCTGATCAGTGACGCCACCGGGTTGGAGAGCTGTTTGGCCAGCTCGTCCGCGCCTTGCTGGGCTTGCGCGAACGCAGGCGCCGCGCCCATCGCGATCGCAGCCAGCGCCAAGTAAGCGGGATATCGGGACAACATCAAAACTCCCCGTCCTGTCCTGCAGGTAGGTGCAGCGGCGCATCGGTTCGACACGGAAGCGACCGCGGCGGCCTGTCCTGACTTTGCGCTGGCCGTACAGGGGCGAACAAGGGGATTTACACGGTATCGGGCTAGGTATTTTTACGGAAGCCGTAGCAGCCCAACGCCGGGCGATCCGCTTTCAGCGTTTTTCGCTCGGCAGCATGGAGATCGGGAAGCGCACTTCCACACGGGTGCCGCCCTGCATCTGGCGGCATATATCGAATCTCCCGTCCAGCGCCCGGGCGCGTTCCTCCATGCTGATGATGCCGAGCCCGGGAGGGGAGGCATGCCTCAGGTTCGGCGAATAGCCGACACCATCGTCCTCGATCACCAGCAGCAGCTCTTTCTCGGATCTCTGCAGCAGGATATGCGCGTTGCGGGCGCGCGCATGCTTGTCGATGTTGTTGACGGCCTCCTGCACGATCCGGAAAACGCCCAGTTCCTGTTGCTCGGACAGCGGCGCCAAATTGGAGATGCTGCATTTCAACTGCAGGCTTCCCCTGGCGTTGTGCTTCTCGCAGAAAGCGCCCAGCGCGCTGGCCAGGCCGGTGAAGCGCAGGATGCTGGGGTGCAGCTCGTGCGATATGTCACGGATGTCGTTCGATATCGACAGCAACTGTTCCTGCACGCCGGAGATCAGTTCGCGCTCGGCAGGTTCCATTTCGCGCTTTACCGAACTCAGGTGGATGGACACGGCCGCGAGCGACTGGTTGATGTCGTCGTGCAGATCCCTGGCGATGCGGGTCCTTTCTTCTTCCTGGACCACCAGCATGCGACCGGTCACCTTGCTGAGCTGCTGGTAGGCGCGCTTCAGCATCAGCCGGCTGGACATCCTCTGCTCCGCCATGGCGGCCAGGAACAGCAGCGAGATTGCGGTACCTATCGTCCAGAACTGCACGCTCAACACGGTATCCGCCAGATTTGCCGCCACGAACGGCCCATCCCCGCGCACGCTCATGCGCATGCACAGCAGCGCAACGATCAGCATGGCGCCGCAGGCCCCGGCGATGCCGAATACCGCCAACGCCCATACCAGCAATGGAATGGGGACCAGCAGCAGCAGGGGAATCACGACTTCGTTGTCCCACGATACGTTCCAGACCAGCCATAGCATGCCGATGAGGAACGCTGCCGTGGCGAGATTGGCCACGGTGAACTGATTCCTGCGTTCGGGCTGTGTGGCCGCAGCGATGCCGCTGATGACCGCCGGAACGACCAGCACATAGCCCAGGCTGTGCGCCAATGAGACATTCAACCAGCTGCCGATGTAGGGCTGGAGCTGGTTGCCGTTGGAAATGGTCACTACCCACCACGCGCTCGCCGCCGGCAGCAGGACGCAGGCCAGCAGGACGAAGCGGCCGATTTGAGCGAAATCTTCCAGCGGCGGCTGCGCGCTGCGGAAACGCAGCAGCAGCCATGCCGTTGCCGTGACCAGAACGAAGATGCCGCCGACGGTCAGCAGTACGTCCCGCACAGGCACCCGGAACAGCGACACCGCCACCACGCCGAGCAGGGCGCCGAGCAGGCAGACAGGCCAACGCGCCGGTGGCGTAAGCAGCAGCGCGCACAGAAGCACTGCGCCGGGCATCCAGATCATGTGCGCCTTCGGGTACGGCGCCCAGACCGCCACCGACAGCAGCTGCGCGAGAAGCGCGCCCGCAAAGACCATGCCGCCGATCTTGAGCGCGTCCGGCAGGGGTCTTGAAGTCGTCGCGATCATCGGGTCCTGGCGCATCGCTACGCTCGTCGGAGTGGAGGACGGACCGCGTGGTCCGTCGTCGAAATCGCTGTTGATGCGGTCCGGATGCGCCAGATCCCCTTTTGACGACGTCTCCCTGCGCAAGCCGAGCGCTCCGCCGCCTGCCTGGCCTGCGCCGAAGCTTCACCCGGTTTTTACATTTAAGGGTCCCATGCTCCGTGGTGCTTGTAATGCAATCTATGCCGGTTAACTATTCGGCTGCTATCCGATTTCCGTCCTCCACCCAGGTTGAAAACGGCATGACGGACCCGGCTTCCCCCTATCTCTATTCGGTCGTTGACGGCTTCGATGCCGAAGCGTTGCTCGGTGTCGTGCGCGACGCCAGATTCGAGCAACGCCTACTGGCGCCCGGCCATTTCCGCGCCTGCCTGCAGCGGCTGGTGTTTCCGCAATTCAGCCTGGACAGCGGCGCTTACTCGCTGCCCATCTTCGCCAGCGGCAGCTTCGGCAAAGGCGTCGTCGCGTTGGCGATGGCGTTGTCCTGCAAGGAACCGATGTGGGCCAACGGCAGGCAGGTCGGCGCAGGACAGGTGCTGGTATTCGCCGAGGATAGCGAACTCAATGTCCGGCCCAGCCCGGGCGGTTGGCAATGGGCGGTGCTGTTGATAGAGCGCGATGTCCTGCAGATGGCAGCCGTGGACAGGCTGGGATATGCACTGTCGATACCGGCTAGCGGTTGGTACTGCTGCGACACGTCGCCCAGGATGGCGCGCACGCTGTGCCACGCCGTGCTCGCTGTGCTGGATGACGCTTCGAGATGGGAAATGCCGGTGTCCGATGACAGGCTCGCCGCGCAGGGATCCTTGCTGCTGGGGGCTTTCGTGGATGCGGTAGGCGAAGGCCATTCCGGTTTCGACGCACCGGCGCGTGGCGAATGGATGGCGCGCCGGCGCGACGAATCCATCAGGAAAGCCGAGATTTTCCTCAAGGCGCAGCTGGACCGCCCCTTCGACAGCCGTGCGCTGTCGACGTTGCTGGGCCTTGGCGAGCGCAGAGTCGAGCGCCTGTTCCAGGAAGCCTATGGCCTGGGTCCGTGCCGATGGCACCAGATCGCAAGGCTCAACGCGGCACGGCATGCGCTGATGCGGGCAGAAGAAGGCGAACGCGTGACCGACATCGCCACCCTGGGCTTCGGGCACCTGAGTCGCTTCTCCAATGAGTATTGGCGGATATTCGGGGAGTACCCGCGCGATACATTGCGGTCCTGACGCGGCCTGCAAAGCGCTGGTTCGGAAGCGTCAAGCGATTGTTAGCACGGCGTGATGCGGCATCGCCATGCGCCGCTTACCTGCTCAATCGCGACTGCCCCGCACTCGACCGGCACGAAGCGCGCGCGACGCTGTGGCATTGCAGCAGCAAGAATAGTATGGTCGTTGCGGGAAGGGCGAAGGGGCGCTCGTAAAGACCGTTGCAAGCAGGCGGTCGCAGTAAGTTTCTCTCTCACGGGGAGAGTCGGCATGAGTGCTGCGGAAGAATCGCTTGAATGCCATCGCGAGCTGCGGCTGCTCGTCGCGGATGACCACCTGCTGGTGGCGCAGGGCATCGAGCGCCTGCTGCTGGAATGCTTCCAGTCGGTGGAACTGGTGTCGTCCGGAGAAGAACTGATCGATTCGGTCAGGCGGGACGAGCCGGACGTGGTGATCACCGACATCAGCATGGCCGGCGTCAGCGGCATCGATGCGATGAAAAGCCTGCGCAGCGAGGGCTGCATGACGCCCTTCGTTTTCCTGACGATGCACGCGGATTCGGTGATCGCGGCCGAAGCGGTGAAGGCCGGCGCCAGCGGCTACATCCTCAAGAGCTCGGCAGGCGAAGAACTCGTGCGCGCGATCCGCGAGGTGGTGGCGGGGCGTACCTACGTCACGCCGACGCTGGCGGTGCACGCGATTATTTCCTCCGACCGGCAGCACTACAACCTCACCGACAAGCAGCACCGGATCCTGCAGTTCGTCGCAAAGGGCCTGCGTTCGAAACAGATCGCATACGAGCTGGGCGTATCGGTGCGTACGGTCGAATCCCACAAGTACGCGATCATGCAGGAGCTGGGCGTCCACGGCACGGTGGAACTGGTGCGCAAGGCGGAACAGGAAGGTCTCATCAGCGCCTGAGCGCCCGAGAGCTGCCGGGCGCAACGCCATCCCGAACGATGCTGGTCCTGCGGCAAGTAGATTTACTTGGCGGGATACGGTTGTTTTCCCAATGGCCGCGCGCGTTGCCTGGGAACACCATGCGCTCAGATGCAACCCTTGCGAGCGTCATGAACCGCGTACGCGTTCTCCTGGCTGAAGACCGACCGGCAATGGCCAAGCAGCTCGGCGCGCTGCTTTCGCAGGAGTTCGAGGTCATCGGAATGGTCGAGGATGGTCTGTCGCTGGTCAAAGCTGCGCGCCAGATGGCCCCGGATGTAGTGGTCACGGATATTTCCATGCCGGGACTGGACGGGCTGGAAGCCGCGCAACAGCTCAAGCAAGACCGCGCGGGCCTGTGCGTGGTGTTCATCACCGTGCATTCGGATCCGCAGCTGGTGGCCCGGGCGATGACGCTCGGCAAGTGCGGCTATGTCCTCAAGTCGGTCGCGGGCGAGGATTTGCTGGCGGCGGTCAAGGCGGTGGTCGCCGGGGAATCCTTCGTTTCGCGGTCGGTCGGCATCCATGACGGGGCCATGACGTCATCGGAATCGCAGCGATGACCGCTGTCGTCGATCGTCGTCCGGCTGCGCAAGGCAGCGCAGTAGAAATACTGATGCGCAAGCAGTAGGAATCTCGGTTGTGATTCAAGCGGCAACGGCCGAAGCTCTGCTGGAGTTTCAAGAGACCTGTCGATGGATGCTGTTTCCGAGTTCTTCCACCGCTTCTGGACGGACCTGATGTCGAGGACGGAAGGTCCGATGACCTTCCGTTTCTACCTGCAGCCGACGATGGCGCTGGTCACGGCCCTGTTCGACGGCATCAAGGACGCCAAGACCGGCAGGACGCCCTATTTCTGGTTGCTAACCCATACCGATGCGGCAGGCAGGAAAGCGGCGTGGCGCGAAGGCGTCACCGCCACCATGCGGATCCTGCTGCTGGGCGTGGCCATGGACGTCATCTACCAGTTCAAGGTGTTCGGCGGCTTCAAATATCCGAACGAAACGCTGGTCATCGCCATCGTGCTCGGATTCCTGCCCTACCTGCTCCTGAGGGGGCCGATCGCCCGCATCGCCAGGCGATTCCTGAAAAAAAAGAGTTAGCCGCCGCGAGCGCTGACGTTCCCTGCTTCCCCGAGAACTCCACCGACAGATATGGCACCGCAGGATCCAAAACCAGGCGCTAGCCGTCCGCCCATCGCCCAAAGCGTGGTGGACAACTTCGGGGGCTACGACGAAATCTCGATCGAGCTGTCGTCGCGGCGCACCGGCATGTCGTTCCAGCGCACGCGCATGAGCGCGGACCGGACCTTGATGTCGGTGATCAGGACCGCACTGTCGCTGATCGGCTTCGGCTTCACCATCTACCAGTTCTTCGGGAAGATGGTGGAAAGCCAGAGCGCCTTGCTGAGGCCGCACGCACCGCGGAATTTCGGCATCGCGCTGGTGGCATTGGGCATGGTGATGCTGACGCTGAGCATCGTTTATCACTTGCAGTACATGCGCGGACTGCGCGCCGAGCGCGCCATCATGATCAAAGAAGGCTTGATCCACGGCGAAAGCCGGTATCCGGTTTCGCTCACCTTGCTTGCCGCGTGTTTTCTGTGGCTGCTGGGCCTGATGGCGATCGTCAGCATGACCTTCAATGTCGCACCGTTCAATTGAATCACCGAAAACGATCGTCTGATGAGCGTACAGGCGAACCAATACCAATCCCAGATACGAGGAGAGTGTCATGGCAAAAGCGAAAGTGAAACAGAGTGCGTCGAAGGCCGCGAAGCCTGCAAAAAGCGCTTCCGGCAAGCAACCGAACATCCTCGTCATCTGGGGCGACGATATCGGCATCAGCAACCTGAGCTGCTACAGCGACGGTTTGATGGGTTACCGCACGCCCAATATCGATCGCATCGCCAACGAAGGCATGCGTTTTACAGATTCTTACAGCGAGCAGTCCTGCACTGCAGGCCGTGCGTCCTTCATCACCGGTCAGAGCGGCTATCGCACGGGCATGACCAAGGTCGGGATTCCGGCTTCACCGGTAGGATTGCAGGCTGAGGATGCGACCATCGCCGAACTGCTCAAGCCTTTGGGCTATGCCACCGGCCAGTTTGGCAAGAATCATCTGGGGGATCTCAACAAATACTTGCCGACCGCGCACGGCTTCGATGAGTTTTTCGGCAATCTGTACCATCTCAATGCCGAGGAGGACCCGGAGGATCCGGATTATCCGTCGAAAAAGGATTTCCCAGGCTTCTACAACAATTTCGGCCCGCGCGGCGTCCTCCACAGCTTTGCCACCGAAAAGGACGACGCGACTGTTGAGCCACGGTGGGGTCGCGTCGGCAAGCAGAAGATCAAAGACACTGGCCCGCTAACCCGCAAGCGTATGGAGACGTGCGACGACGATTTCGCCGCAGCTGCGGTGGACTTCATCAAGCGCCAGCACAAGGCCGGCAAACCGTTCTTCTGCTGGGTCAACTTCACCCACATGCATTGCCGCACCCACACCAAGCCGAAGAGCCTTGGCCAAGCCGGCCGCTGGCAGTCGCCGTACCACGATACGATGATCGACCACGACAAGAACGTGGGTACGGTGCTCGACATTATCGATGAGCTGGGTCTGGAAGAAGACACCATCGTCATCTACAGCACCGACAACGGCCCGCACATGAACACCTGGCCGGATGCTGCGATGACGCCGTTCCGTAGCGAGAAGAACACCAACTGGGAAGGCGCTTTCCGCATCCCGGAGTTGATCCGCTGGCCTGGCAAGATACCCGCAGGTGTCGTTTCCAACGAGATCGTTCACCACCACGACTGGTTGCCGACTTTCCTGGCAGCTGCGGGCGAGCCCGACATCGTAGAGAAGCTTAAGAAAGGACACAAAGCCGGCAGCAAGAACTTCAAGGTGCATATCGACGGCTACAACCTGTTGCCTTACCTGACTGGACAGGTCGACAAAAGTCCGCGCAAAGGATTCATCTATTTCGACGACGACGGCGATCTCGTTGCTTTGCGATTCGACAACTGGAAGATCGTATTTCTGGAACAGCGTTGCCAGGGAACTTTGCAAGTTTGGGCCGAACCGTTCACTAAATTGCGTATTCCGAAGTTCTTCAACCTGCGCACCGACCCCTACGAGCGCGCGGACATAACGTCCAACACGTATTATGACTGGTGGCTCACCCATGCTTACATGGTGATGGCCGCGCAAGGTATCGCCGCCGAATTCGTGAAGACGTTCAAGGAGTTCCCGCCGCGGCAGAAGGCGCCGAGCTTCTCCATCGACGATGCATTGGCGAAGCTGCACGAGGTGGCGGCAGGAGGAGGCTGACGAATAGTGATGAAGCCGTCGTTAAGGGCGATGGCAAAACGCCGTCGCCTGCACGACATCGAGGACGCCAATGGCAGGACGTGATCCGTTAGTGTCATGGAACCAGGGTGGCATCAAGGCCACTCTCATCGATTTCGTGATACGGGTGCAGCAGGTGGGCGGCCCGGATTTCGTGCCGCCCGCCGAGCGCATCGCCGTGTTCGACAACGACGGCACGCTCTGGTGCGAATTCCCGCTGCAGGTGCAGGTGTTCTTCACGCTGGATGAGGTCGGGCGCATGGCCCGGCACGATCCGAAGCTGCTCGAGAAGCCGGCCTTCAAGGCTTTGCTGGCCGGCGACCTGAAAAAGCTGGCTTCGCTGCCGAAACGCGAAGTGCTGGAACCGGCGTTCGCCGTCCATGCCGGGATGACGGTCGACGAGTTCCAGAAGACGGTCGCCGACTGGCTGCAATCGGCGAAGCATCCGAAGCTCGGGCGACTGTTCGCCAGCAACGCCTACCAGCCGCAGCGCGAGCTGCTCGATTACCTGCGCAGCAACGGCTTCAAGACCTTCATCGTCACCGGCGGCGGCATCGACTTCGTGCGGGTGGTGTCCGAGCGCCTGTACGGCATACCGCCCGAGCAGGTGGTCGGTTCCAGCGTCAAGACCCAGTTCGAAAACCATGGCGAGCGGCCGCGCATCCGCAAGCTGCCGGAACTGCGCAGCTTCGACGATCGCGATGAGAAAGCGGTCAATATCGACCTGCACATCGGCCGCCGCCCAATCCTGGCCTTCGGCAATTCCGATGGTGATCTGACGATGCTGCGCTACACACTGGCAGGCCCGGGCGCGCGCCTGGGGCTGATCCTGCATCACGACGATGCCGAGCGCGAGTTCGCCTACGACCGCGATTTCAAACTCAGTGTCCTCAAGGACGGTCTCGACCACGCCGCTGATTACGGCATCGGGCTGGTGAGCATGAAGAACGATTGGAACCGTGTTTTCGCCTGATGAGAGACGCCGGAGCAATGAACCCTTGAACGCAGCGCTGGAAAACATGGTGACCATCCCGGGCGGCGTCTTCATGATGGGGTCCAACGACCACTATCCCGAAGAGAAACCCGCGCACAAGGCGAGTGTCGGTGCTTTCCGGATGGACCGCCACGCGGTGACCAACCGGGAGTTCGCGCATTTCGTCCGCGAAACCGGACATGTGACGCTGGCCGAGAGGCCCGCCGATCCTGCGGACTATCCGGGTGCGGATCCGGCCTTGCTGGTGCCGTCGTCGGTGGTGTTCGTGCCGCCTCCGGGCCGCGTCGACCTGCGCGACTATTACAACTGGTGGAACTACGTGCAGGGCGCCGACTGGCGCCATCCGCGCGGTCCGGACACATCGGTCGAAGGGCTGGACGATCATCCGGTGGTGCACGTGGCCTACGAAGACGCCGAAGCCTACGCCGCGTGGGCGGGCAAGGCCCTGCCGACCGAAGCCGAATGGGAATTCGCCGCCCGCGGCGGCCTGGAAGGTTCGGAGTTCTGCTGGGGCGACGAGCTCAATCCCGAAGGCCGCTGGATGGCCAACACCTGGCAAGGGGAATTCCCCTGGCAGAACCTCGACGAGGATGGTCATCGCTGGACCGCTCCGGTCGGATCGTTCCCGGCCAACGGTTACGGCCTGCACGAGATGGCCGGCAACGTCTGGGAATGGACCACCGACTGGTACCAGGAGCACAGCCAGATCCAGCAACACGCCTGCTGCACGCTGGAGAATCCGCGCGGCGGTGCGCGCGAGAACAGCCACGATCCGCGCAATCCGCAGGTCAGGATTCCGCGCCGCGTGATGAAAGGCGGCTCGCATCTGTGCGCACCGAATTACTGCCGGCGTTACCGGCCGGCGGCGCGCATGGCGCAGCCGGTCGACACTTCCACCAGCCATCTGGGTTTCAGGTGCATCGTGCGGATGCCGGAGGCGACATGAGAGAGTGGCTCGTTGCCATCACGGAACCGACCATCGTCGTCATCGACGCGATGGCGTTTCTGTTCATCGTGGCCGGTACGTTGCAGGCTTTCATCGCCTCGATCCGCCTCATCTTCAGCCGCGACCATGAGGGCAGGGACCGCCGCCAGATCTGGCTGAGCTACGCGCGCTGGCTGGTGGCCGGGCTCACCTTCCAGCTGGCGGCCGACATCATCGAATCGTCGATAGCGCCCACCTGGGAAAGTATCGGACAGCTGGGTGCGATCGCGGTGATCCGTACTTTCCTCGACTACTTCCTGGAGCGGGACCTGGGCGAGGTCCGCGAACGGCAACATCCACCCGGAGAAAGGCCATGAAGTTCATTCGAAAGAACGCATTGCTTCCGACATGCGCTGCGCTGGCGCTGGCCACGGTCGCACTGGGCGGATGCAAGCCCGCGGAGCAGGCCGCGCCCGCCGTCGAACCCACCGCGGCTACTGCGGCGACCGCGACTGCGACGACTGCGAATGCCGAGGAAACCCGCGCCATCGCCAAGGAAGCCTATCTCTACGGCTTCCCGATGGTCGAAAGCTACAAGACGCTGTATGCGCAGGCGGTCGACAGCGGCGATCCCAACTTCAAGGCGCCGCTGAACCAGCTGAAAAGCGCGGCGAATGTGTTCACGCCAAAGGACACCGCGATCGTCACGCCCAACTCCGATACGCCGTATTCGTTCATGTGGATGGATCTGCGCGCCGAGCCGCTGGTGCTGAAAGTGCCGGCGGTCGAGAAAGGCCGCTACTACTCGGTACAGCTGATCGACCTGTATACGCAGAACTTCGACTACATCGGGACACGCAGCACCGGCAACGGCGCGGGTACCTATCTCATCGCCGGTCCCGATTGGAAAGGGGAGAAGCCGGCAGGCGTGGACAAGGTCATTCCCTCCGAAACCCAGATCGCGTATGCCCTCTACCGGACGCAGCTGTTCGGCGAAAAGGACATCGCCAACGTCAAGAAAATACAGACCGGATATGCAGTGCAGCCGCTGAGCGCTTTTTTGGGCGCTCCGGCGCCCGCCGCCGCGCCTAAAATCGATTTTCCCAAGTACGATCCGGCCGCGGCCAGCAAGCTCGGCTTCTTCCCGTACCTGAATTTCCTGCTGCAGTTCGCGCCGCCCGGCCCGAACGAAGGGCCGCTGCGCGAGCGTTTCGCCAAGATCGGCATCGCTCCCGGCAAGCCGTTCGACGAAACCTCGCTGTCGCCGGAAACCAGGCAGGCGTTGTTGGACGGTATCGCCGACGCCAATGCCGAGTTCGCGGAATTCAAGAAGACCAAGGTCGACACGCAGGCGGTCAACAGCGCGGACCTGTTCGGTACGCGCGCCTTCCTGAAAGACAATTACCTGTACCGCTTCGCCGGCGCCCGGATGGGCATCTTCGGCAACTCCGGGGCCGAGGCCAACTACGAGGGTTACTTCACCGACGCCGAAGGCCAGCCGCTCGATGCGTCCAAGCACGGCTACACGCTGCATTTCGACAAGGGCAAGCTGCCGCCGAGTCGGGCGTTCTGGTCGCTGACCATGTACGACGGAAAGAGCCAGTTGCTGGTCGACAACCCACTGAGCCGTTACCTGATCAACTCTCCGATGGAGCCGCAGCTGAAGAAGGATGCGAACGGCGGCGTGACGCTGTACGTGCAGCACGCATCGCCGGGCAAGGACAAGGAAAGCAACTGGCTGCCTGCGCCCAACGGCCCGTTCTTCGCGGTGTTGCGCAATTACTACCCCACCGACGCGGTGGTGAACCGAACCTGGAAGCGGCCAGAACTGCAGAAGACGCCCTGAGCCACGGCTGCGCTAAGGATGGATGCCATGCCTATGACCCCTCTATTTCCTGTTTTCGGCGCGGTGCCTTGCGCGAGCCCGCCGTCGCCGCGATCCGCGGTTCGCGCCTGTCAGGAGGTACTCACCATGCTTGCCGTCAAGAGATGGACAGGACTGGCGTTCGTGGGCATGACGCTGGCGCTGGGCCTGCCGACGGCCGCAGAAGCGGCCGGACAATCCGCCGCCGCGAAGGATGCGGCGCCGCCGACGCAGACCGTTGCACCTGCGATCGATCCGGCGGCACTTGCAGCGCTGGACAAGATGGGTGCGGCGTTACGCGCCCTGAAGCAGTTCTCGCTGAAGTCGGACACCAGCATCGAATTCGTCCTGGATACCGGCCAGAAGGTGCAGCTGGACGGGGACGTGACCTACAAGGTCAAGCAGCCGAATGAATTCTATGCCGAGGTCAGGAGCGACCGGCGCCATCGCCAGTTCTTCTACGACGGCAAGGACCTGACCGTCTACTCGCCGCGATTGAAGTATTACGCCACTGCCGACGGCGTTAACGCATCGTTGCGCGAGATGGTGCTTAACGCCTCGCAGAACTATGGCATAGAACTGCCGCTCGTCGATTTGTTCATGTGGGGCACCGAGTACGCGCCTAAAGATGCGATCAAGGGCGCCCTCTACGTCGGTGCCGGCACGGTCGGGGGCGAGCGCATCGATCAGTACGCATTCCGCCAGGAAGGCGTCGACTGGCAGGTGTGGGTCTCGCAGGCCACGTCGTTGCCGCGCAAGCTGGTGATCACCAGCCTGGACGATCCGGCGATGCCGCAGTACGTCGCGCGGCTGAACTGGGACACGAAAGCTTCGATTCCGGCATCGACTTTCAGTTTCAAGCCGAAGGACGCTGCCAAGATAACGTTCGTACCGGTGGACGTCGCGGTCGTCGAGGAGGAATCACCATGAACATCGGTTCGCAATCATCTTCGAAAATGCTGGCCGCGGTATTGCTGACGACCGGGTTCGCCCTTTGCGCAGTGGCGCCGCAAGCCGACGCGCAACGGCGTGGCGGCGGAGGCCATGCCGGCGCCGCCCGCGCCTCGGCGCCTACCAGCGTCAATCGTCCGGCACAGGGCGCCAATCGCGCATCGGCCGCCAACAGGACCGCCAGCGGAAACGTCAATCGCAATGCCAGCCAGAACGTCAACCGCAACGCCAACATCAACCAGAACACCAACATCAACCGCAATACCAATATCAACAGCAACACCAACATCAATCGCGACGTGAACGTGAACGTGAATGTCCACGACGATCACTGGAACGACTGGGACGACCATCCCTTCGCGACCGCAGCGGCGGTAACCGCCGGGGTGGCGGTGACATCGGCCGTGATCGGCTCGATCGCCTATTCGGTGCCCCCCAGCTGCACCACCGTGATCGCCAATGGCGTCAGCTACACCCAGTGCGGGAGCACCTGGTACCAGCCGCGCTATTCGGGCACGACGGTGCAGTATGTGGTCGTCAACTCGCCGTACTAAGGCCTCGCGGCGCATGCGGGCGGCTCCCGGGCCGCCGCATGCGCCTGGCGCCGCCTAGGTAAGTTTCCTTAACGCGATACCGTAGTTATTCGCATTACTTGCGCTGCGGGCAGGGCTAGCTTGGTGCCTGCAAGGCACTCGCCACTCGATGGTTCAGCATAGACGGAGGCATACGATGAAAGCACTCGCTGTCGCGGTTATCGCCTTGGCCCTGACGGCCTGCGCGTCGGGACCCGACGTGAAGACGGATTCCGATCCGTCGGCGAATTTCTCCTCCTACCGCACCTACAGTTGGGCGGCCAAGCCCGAGGCGGGCTCGCCACTGGTGCAGCAGCGGATCGTGGACGGCATCGATGCGCGTCTGCGCGCCAAGGGCCTGACCCTGGCGCCGAGCGGCGGCGATGTCGCCGTCGCCGCGCACGTCGCCACCAGCCAGAAACAGACGCTGGACACGTTCTACAACGGCACCGCCATGGGCGGCTGGGGTTGGCGCGGCGGCATGGGCATGGGCAGTTCCACCACGACGGTACGCACCTACGACGTCGGCACGCTGGTCGTCGATATGTTCGACGCCCGTACCCAGAAGGGCGTGTGGCGTGGAACCGCTACCGACACCATTCCGGACTCGCCGGAGAAGGTGAACGCGGTCGTGGAAGCGGCCCTCGACAAGATGTTCGCATCGTTCCCGCCGGGAACGTCGCCGCCGCCGAAGTAACTCCACCAGCGCAACGCGCGGATCCGGTTCCTCCCCGTTCCCCCCAGCTAGCCGGAGCCGGATTCGCGCATCTGATGCCGGACGCAGTGCGGTCGGCTGCACAGCCGTACTACGGGAGGTACCGTGCACACCACTCGAAGCCTGCTCGCCTGTCTGGCGATCGTCTTGGGCATTCTCACGCCGCTGGCATCATCGGCGCAGAAGGCGACCGCTGCGCAGCAAGCCGCCTCGATAGACGCCCGGCCCTTCCCGCGCTCGTTCACCGTGCAGGGCACGCAGTTCAGCATCCATCAGCCGCAATTCGACCGCTGGAAGGACGAGCACCTGGAAGGGCGGTTCGCAATGTCGGTGAAGACCGGAACGCACAGCGGCAGCGATGGCAAGTCGCAGGATTCGCTGGACTACGGCGTGGTCTGGTTCTCGGCCCGCACGCAGATCGATAAAGCGGCGAGGGCAGTGGTGCTGATGGATCTCAAGCTCGAGCGCGCTAGCTTTCCCACCGCATCGGCGAAACAGGAGCAGTACCTGCAGCTGGCCAGAAACGCGCCAAAGCCCAATGCCACGCTGACGATTGCGCTGGACCAGCTGGAGTCCGCGCTGGCGATCGCCGCGGCCGGGGTCAACACGGATTCGCTGCCGGTTAAAAACGACCCACCCGATATCCTTTTCGCCACGCAACCAGCCCTGTTGTTGCTGGTGGATGGCGAACCGGTGATGAAACCAGCGGGCAGCGGCGTGCAGCGCGTGATCAACAGCCGCAATCTGCTGCTGCAGCATGGCGGCAAGTACTACACCTACCTGGCCGGGCATTGGGGCAGTGCGGCCGCGCTCAACGGCCCCTGGTCCGGCGCGCAACAGGTCGATGCCGCGCTCGAGTCGGCGATGAAGCAGGCGGTCGCCACAAAGCAGGTGGACACGCTGGAGCAGGCGCCTGAATCGCTGAAGAGTTTATTGGCCTCGGGCAAGTTTCCCGAGGTGTTCGTTCGCACCCATGCGGCCGAACTGATCGTGGTCGACGGCGATCCGCAGTTCGCAACCATCCCCGACACGCAGCTCAGCTACATCGCCAATACCGGCGCGGACGTCTTCGTCGATGCTGCCGCGGACAACGCCTGGTACATGCTGATTTCCGGGCGCTGGTTCACCGCTGCCGGGACGCAGGGACCCTGGCGCTACGTCGCTCCCGCAAAGCTGCCGGCGGATTTCGCGAAGATTCCTCCGGACAACCCCAAGAGCGGTGTGCTCGCCTCCATTCCCGGCACGCCGGAAGCGAAAGAGGCGTTGATCGCCAACGACATTCCGCAAACCGCCACGGTGCAGCGCAATGCGGCCAAACTGTCGGTGCAATACGACGGCGCAGCGCAGTTCAAATCCATCGAAGGCACATCGCTGCAGTACGCGTGGAACACGCCGGTGCCGGTGATCCGGGTATCGGCCGACAGTTTCTACGCGGTGGACAAGGGCGTATGGTTCGTCGCGCAGGCTGCCAACGGGCCCTGGTCGGTCGCCACCAGCGTACCGGCCGCCATCTACGGCATACCCACCCGCTCGCCGTTGCATTACGTGACCTACGTGCGCGTCTACGGCAGCAGCGGCGACGAAGTCTATGTCGGCTACACGCCCGGTTATTACGGCACCGTGGTGACCGACCAGGTGGTCGTCTATGGCACCGGATACGCGTGCACGCCCTGGGTAGGCGCTTACTGGTACGGGTGCCCGGCCACTTACGGCTTCGGCGTCTACTTCGGATGGAATGCGTGGGTGGGCTGGACGTTCGGTTTCGGCTGGGGTTGGGCCGATCCTTGGTACGGACCCTGGTACGGCCCGTGGTGGGGACCGTGGTACGGACCGGTTTATCCCTATGGCTGGTGGGGCGGCGGCGCTGCGGCGTGGAATGTTTACGGGCACTGGGGCAACGCCGCCGTGCGCGGTACGGCCGCCGCTTGGGCGGATCCGTGGACGGGCAATGTCGGCCGCGGTGCGCGCGGTGGTTTCTACAACGAAGCCACCGGCGGGCGCGGCGTGGGACGCGCCGGCGTCAATACCAACATTTACACCGGAACCACTACCGCCGGTGCGCAAGGTATCCGCTACAACCCGCAGACCGGACGCGTCGTCGCCGGCGGGCGCGCTGTCGCGGTGAATCCCTATACCGGCCAGGCGGGCGTCGCAGGCAACCGCACGGTAGTGAACACCAATACAGGTCGCGTCACGCAGAAGGCAGGCGCCGCGGGCGTCGGCCCGCAAGGCGCGGCAGGCGCCGGTGCGTTCGACAGCGAAGGCAGGCGCATCGATGCCAAAGGCGCAGGCGGCTTCCACTACAACGCCGATACGGGATCGTTCAATCGTGGCGGCGTGGTGAACATCAACGACCAGGTCTACGCCGGGCACAACGGCGATGTCTATAAGTACGACAACGGCGAATGGAACCAGGTCGACAGGCCCGACCGCTCGAACAATATCAGCGGCCAGACGCGCGACCTGGATCGCGACAGGCTCGCCAGGGATCGCGGCAACGACAGGATCACCGGGCGCACGCCATCGCAGCAGTTCCAGCGGCCGCAGGGCGGCGGCATGTCGCGTCCGGTAGGCGGGTTCCGGCCGAATTTGGGCGGTGGCGGACGGATGCGCGGCGGCGGCGGGTTCCGGAGATGACGGCGTGAGACCGTTTACCCACTGCGAATTCTCGGCACGACGCATGGAGCATCCGGATGCGCCTGCTTGCAAGGACGGAGGAAGGAGTTCCACATGATCGGCATCACCCGTTTGCTGGCGGCCTGCTTATGGGTCTGTGTGTGTGGTCCGCTGCTGGCCGCGGATGCTTTGCCGTCGTGGAAGGACGGATCTTCCAGGCAGGCCATCGTGGCCTTCGTCGACAAGGCACGGCGGCCGGATTCCCCCGATTTCATTCCGGTCGAACAGCGGATCGCCACTTTCGACAACGACGGCACGCTTTGGGCGGAGCAGCCTCTCTATTTCCAGGCCCTGTTCGTATTCGACCGGATCCGCGCATTGGCGCCGCAGCATCCCGATTGGAAAACGACCAAGCCGTACCGCTCCGTCTTGAACGGCGACATGAAAGGGCTTGCCGCCGCGGGCGAGAAAGGATTGATGGAGCTGATGGTCGCTACGCACGCGGGCATGACCACCGATGAATTCAGTGCGACGGTGTCGGACTGGATTGCGACAGCGCACCATCCCAAAAGCGGAAAACCTTACACGAGCATGGTTTACCAGCCGATGCTGGAGCTGCTGGCTTACCTGCGCGCCAACGGTTTCAAGACCTACGTGGTCTCCGGTGGCGGTCAGGAATTCATGCGGCCGTGGATGGAGCGCGTCTATGGCATACCGCCCGAGCAGGTGATCGGTAGTCAAGGCGAATTGAAATACGAGATGCGCGACACCGGCCCGGTACTGGTCAAGCAGGCCAAGGTCGTACTGATCGACGACAACGTCGGCAAGCCGGTCGGCATCCAGCGTTTCATCGGACGCCGTCCGGTATTCGCCTTCGGCAACTCCGATGGCGATCTGCAGATGCTGCAATGGACCACGGCAGGCACGGGCCTGCGCTTCGCCGGCCTGGTCCATCACACCGATGCCAAGCGCGAATGGGCTTACGACCGCAAATCGAAGATCGGTACGCTCGACAAAGCCCTGGACGAAGCCGCGCAGAAAGGTTGGACGGTGGTCGACATGGCCGGGGAATGGAAGGTGATCTATCCGCCCGCGCGTTGATGGCAAGCAGATGACGCAGATGGCAGGCAGGATCGAATGTGAGAAGCTGGCCGCCTGTCTCGCTGCTCGTCAGAGGGTGCGGATGCAAACAGAAGATGCGGCGATCCTGAAAGCGCCGACCGGGGCGATCCGACGTTGCGTTGCGACGCGCGTCCGCTCCCTGTCCGGCCCGATACGTGCCGTACTGCTGCCGGCGGCGATCTTGATGTCCGTTTCCGCGACCTGCATGGCGCAGGACCCTGCGGTGCCTGCCGCGGTGCCCGCTGCTGCGCCGGCTGGCGCGAGTTGCGGCGAAAGGCAGCCGGGCGATAGCCGGCCCCGGATCGGCTTGGCGTTGGGCGGCGGCGGTGCCCGCGGCATCGCGCATGTGCGGATCCTGAAGAAACTGGAAGAACTGCGCATACCGGTCGACTGCATCGCCGGCACCAGCATGGGCGCGCTGGTCGGCGCGCTTTACGCCACCGGCAAGGACGCCGATGAAATCGAAGCGATGCTCAAGACGCTCGTGTGGAAGGAACTGTTCACCGACAACATCCCGCGTCGGGAGCGCTCGCTGCGCCGCAAGGACGAAGATGCCACCCGCCTGGCCACGCTGGGCGTCGGGTTATCGAGCGGCGGCAAAGGGCTCAGGATCGCGCCGGGATTCAGCGAAGGCCAAAGCCTGATCGCATTCTTCGAACGCGAAACCGGAAGCGGGCGCATCAGCGGTAATTTCGACGACCTGCCGATCCCGTTCCGCGCGGTCGCAACGGACATCAATACCGGCAAGCACGTCGTGCTGGACCACGGCAGCCTGCCGATGGCGATGCGCGCCAGCATGTCGCTGCCCGGGATTTTCCGGCCGGTCGAGATCGAAGGCAAAATCCTGTTGGACGGCGGGCTGGCCGATCAGGTGCCGATCGATGTCGTGCGCCAGATGGGCGCCGAGCGCGTGATCGCGGTGGATGTGGGCACGCCATTGTCGGTGCTCGATCGCGACGCCAGCCTGGTCGACGTACTCGATCAGATGAGCGGCTTCCTGACCACCGGCAGCGCGGCACGCCAGCTTGCGACGCTCGGCCCCACCGACGTGCTGGTGACGCCCGACCTGACCGGCAAGGTGTCCACCGGCGACTTCGAAAAGGCGGATCTGGCCCTGCAGATCGGCCAGGCCGCGGCCGATGCCGCCAGCGGCGCGCTGGCATCGTTCTCCGCGACGCCGGCGCAATACCAGCAGTTCCAGGCAAGCCACCACTTCGTCAAGTTCGAACAGCCCGTGGTCTCGTCCATACGCTTCGACAATCACACCGATTATGCGGATGAAGTATTGCTGTCGTATCTGCCGGTGAAGGTCGGCGAGCCGCTCGATGCCGAGGCGATGCGCGAAGGCATCATCAAGGCATACGGCCTGGGGACCCTGTCCAGCATCAATTACGTCGTGACCGGCGAAGGCAACGCCGCGGTGGTCGATGTCACCGCCTATCCCAAACCGCACGGCCCCGGCTACGTGCAGGCGGGCCTAACCTTGAGCGACGACCTGCGCGGCAACCACGAATCCAATCTGAGGGCGGGGCTGTTGTTTTCGCCCATTTCGCCGTACGGCGCGGAAGCGCGCGTGCTGCTGCAACTGGGCAGCGAACCGGCACTCACCGGCGAGTACTACCATCCGTTCGATGTGAACAGCCGCTACGTCGCCAACATCAAGGGCGGATACGAAACGGCCAACTTCAACGTATTCGACGATTTCGGCAACAAATTGGAACGTTATCGCGCCGAAAGGTTCGGAGCGGCGGGGTCGATAGACCGCAACTTCTCCAATGCGCTCAGGCTTTCGCTCGGCCTGGAGCGCTACAGGGGCGGGTTGCGGCTGGAGGTGGGCGACCCCAGCCATCCCGATCATGATTTCGAGGATGGCGCAGCGTTCGCCTTGGCGCGGGTCGACACCATCGACAGCCTTTATTTCCCGAGAGACGGCTTCCTGATGCAATTGGGTTACCGGATGTCGCGCGAGGGCCTGGGTGCGGACGCCGATTTCGACCAGGTCGACGTCGATGCGATCGGCGCCAGGAGCTTCGGATCGCACGCCGTGCAGCTCGGCGCGAGATATCACTCCACCGTTTCCGGCGTCGCTCCGGTGCAAAGCCTGTACCGGTTGGGCGGTCGCTGGCGCCTCGCAGGATTCCAGAACAACCAACTCTCCGGGCAGGATTACGCGTTGGCGTTCCTGGGCTACACCTACCAGCTCGGCACAGTGCTGGGACGCTCGGCACAGGTCGGTGGAACGCTGGAGTACGGCAATGCATGGCAGCAGCGGGACGATATCGATTTCGACGACGGCATCTTCAACGGCAGCCTGTTCATAGGTTTCGATTCGTGGATCGGCCCGTTGATCTTCGGCTATGGCATGAAGGAGGGCGGGGATAGCGTCTTGTTCATCGAGTTGGGGCAATCGTTATAGGGCGTCGTCGGGTAGTGCGGAATCCAGACGTACAACGACTGGCGCCACACTCGAAACTAAAGGAGTAGATGAGATGGCCCGCCTAACTGAGATCGTCTTTGACGCGCTCAGCCCAGCCCGACTGGCTCGGTTCTGGGCAGCCGTCCTGGAAACGTATGAAGTCCGCGCTTACGACCCAGCAGAGGCAGCACGCTTGGCGTCGCTGGGCTATACGCCCGAGACGGACCCGAGCGTTGCCATCGATGGAGCGGCCCAACGATCTTCTTCCAAAAGAGCGATACCACGACAAAGGGGCGCAATCGAGTACACCTTGACTTGGACTGCGTGAGCCGGCGGGAGGAGGTTCAAAGGTTAGTCGCGTTGGGCGCGACTGTTCGGGATGAGCACGACTCACATGTTGTCATGCTGGACCCCGAAGGGAACCAGTTTTGCCTCAATGCCAGTGAAGCCTAACCCTTCGCTGCACCCGAAGTGCTACAGCGGGCTTCGCCCGCTTGCGCACTCGGCTGAGCTCAAACGTTAGGCCGCTTGGGGCAAACCAGCTTAATCGGAGAGGGCAAATGATCGAACTTCCCATAAGAGATCCGTGCGACCTTTGCGAGGGGATGGCAGGGCGCGAAGAAAGATGGGCGGTCGTGGATGAAAGCGAACATACACTCACCGTGATCAATCCCTGGCAATTCGAGGTTGGCCAGTGTTGCGTTATCACACGTCGGCATGTCGCAACGCTGCTCGATCTTTCTGACCAAGAATGCGGGGCCATAATGACCTCGGCCAAGAGAGTCGCAGAGGCGCTCGTCAAGGCTTATCGGCCCCTCGGAATACTTACGTTCCAAAACAACGGGGTCTTTAGCGGACAGGAAACACCGCACTTCCATTTCCATGTTGTGCCCCGGCAGAAGGGCAGTGATTGGGGTGTAGGCCCTCCTCAACTCGCCACATTCGATAGCGCCGGACGTCAAAGGGGTACATCACACGATCCAAGCGGAGATGCACAGCGTCGGGAGCGAGTTCAAGTTTCTGCCAGACAACTTACTGCAACCGCAGACCTGATTCGTTCGAATCTGCCGGAATAGCTGGGTTTGCTGTTGAGGATCGGCTGCTTCTGGCCGAAAGCGGACGGCCGTTGGCATCGGGCCGCCCGCGTTGCACGGTGTGACAGCTTCCGACCCAAAGCAGACGCTGAGCTCGGCTCGCGCCGAGATTGTTCTAACACGCACGCGCATAGCGGCTTGGAGACTGACCGACGTAGCGGCTGAACGCCGTGCTGAAGGTGCTCGCCGAGCTGTAGCCGACGCGCTCGGCAACTTCGGCGAGTCCGACGTCCTGCTGGCGGAGTAGATTCTTCGCGACGGCCATGCGCCAGGCGAGCAGGTATTCCATCGGCGGAAGGCCCACGGTGCGCGTGAAGCGTTCGAAGAACGCGGAACGCGACAGCGCAGCTTTCTTCGCGAGCTGGGCCATCGTCCACGAACGACCGAGCTGGCGATGCATCTGCTGCATCGCTGGCGCGAGCCGCGCATCGGCCAACCCGCGCAGTAGCCCTGGAGGCGCGTCCTCTCCAGGTGTTGACCTTAGCGCTTCGATGAGCAGCACTTCCACGAGGCGTGTGAGCACCAGTTCGCGACCTGACAGGCGTTCGCCCGTCTCCTCACCGACGAGCCGCACCAGTACGGATAGCCGCTCGACGCCGCGCACGTGGATCAGCATCGGCAATAGCGACACGAGCAGCGCCGCATCGGGCGAATCGAAGACGAAGTAGCCGCCGAGCAGTCTGACGTCGGGCTTTCCCCCGCGCGTGCCGTGGCGGACTTCGCCCGTTGGCGAAGGCGCAACCTTCGGATCGATGCGCTCGGGCGTCACCGGCTCGAACCCCGAGAGGGTGAAGCTCGGTGTGGCTGGCAATAGCACGAAGTCGCCCGCTTCGAGCGTGAGGGCGGGTTGGTCGTCAACGGCGAGCAGGCAACGGCCCTCGAGCACGACGCAGAAGCTCGGCTGGCCGAAGTCCGAATAACGGACACCCCAGCGACCGGCGCCGCTAATGCGTTTCGAGAACACGGTGCGTGGTTGCAGCAGCGCGATGACTTCCGAAAGCGGATCGATCATGTCAGGACGCTCGCAAACGAAATGTGGACGCTACATGGTAGTTCGTCCTGCTTGACGTCGCTATCGTGACCGCAACACCCACAGCAGGAACCATAACCATGAAAACCGTCCTCATCACTGGCTGCTCTTCCGGCTACGGCCTGGAAACTGCCCGCCACTTCCACGCCCAGGGCTGGAACGTGGTCGCCACCATGCGAACGCCGCGCGAAGACGTTCTACCCAGGTCGGACCGGCTCCGCGTACTTGCGCTCGACGTGACGAAACCGGAGAGCATCGCGGCCGCGCTCGAGGCGGCTGGACCCATCGACGTCCTCGTCAACAACGCAGGCATCGGCGTTGTCGGTGCCTTCGAGGCCACGCCGATGCCCACGGTGCGCGAGCTGTTCGAGACCAACACTTTCGGCGTGATGGCGATGACGCAGGCGGTGTTGCCACAGTTCCGAGTACGGAGGTCGGGCGTCGTGGTGAACGTGACTTCAAGCGTGACGCTGGCGCGGATGCCGTTGGCGGCCGCGTACACCGCGAGCAAGGCGGCCATTGAGGGGTTCACCGGGTCGCTGGCGTTCGAGCTCGAAGCCTTCAATGTACTTGTGAAGCTGGTCGAGCCCGGTTACGGCCCGACGACGCGCTTCACGAGCAACGGAGCGGCGCGCATGGAAAGGTTGATTCCCGAAGCGTACGCGCCATTCGCGGAGCGGATCTTCGCTGCCTTTGCGCAGCCGACGACGGTGACGACCGAGTCCGATGTGGCCGAAGGAGTGTGGCGCGCTGCCAACGATGCAACCGGACAACTGAGGTTTCCGGCCGGGGCGGATGCAATCGCGCTCGCTCAGTCACGATAAGCGACCTGCCGCCGGGGGGATCCGGCGGCATTACTGATCTGGTCGCCGCATCGCGTGGGAACGACTGCTCCTGGCCGTAATCGGCTGGAGATCCAGCGCAGGATCCGACCCAAATCGGGATCCCGCCTCGAAACTGGACTGGATTGCCCTCACATAGCGCGCTGCGAGGCCATACGCTGGCGAATGTATTTGTAGCGACCGCATTGACCCTGGACAATGTTCCAACCTCACCCGAGAACGCCCTTTGAACGCTGCTACCGAGTCTCTGGCTCCTGCCGTCAACCTACGTCAGCTATGCGCGAGCTTCGCCAAGCCACATCTCGGTCGCGCTATGTGGCAGTTGATCAACACCCTGGTTCCGTTTGCCGCGCTCTGGGCGTTGATGGCCTGGAGCGTGGTGGGCGAGTGGGGATACGGCTGGACGCTATTGTTGGCGCTGCCGACTGCCGCGCTGTATGTGCGCACCTTTATCATCCAGCACGATTGCGGACACGGATCGTTCTTCGCCCGCGCCGGCGCCAACGATCTGGTAGGACGTTGTCTGGGCATGGTGACCTTGTTCCCCTATGGCTATTGGAAAAAGACCCATGCCGTACACCACGGCAGCTCGGGCAATCTGGATCGCCGCGAAATGGGCGACATCGAGACGTTGACCGTTGCCGAGTACCAGGCGCGCTCCTGGCTTGGCCGTGTCAGCTACCGCTTCTATCGCAGCACGCCGGTGCTGCTGGGCATCGGTCCGCTCTACCAGTTCGTGATCAAGCACCGCTTCCCGTTCGATCTGCCGTTCTCGTGGAAGAAGGAATGGGCAAGCGTTTTGCTCAACAATCTCATGCTGCTCATCGGGTTCGTGGCGTTGGGCTCAGCGATCGGCTGGCACACGGTGCTGCTGGTGCACCTGCCGATCGTGCTGATTGCCGGCGCCGCTGGCGTATGGCTGTTCTATGTGCAGCACACGTTCGAGGACGCGTACTGGACGCGCAAAGAAGGGTGGGATTCGAACCAGGCCGCCATCGCCGGTAGTTCCTTTTACGACCTGCCGCGCGTGATCCATTGGTTAACCGGCAATATCGGCTACCACCACATCCACCATCTGGCGAGCCGCATCCCGAATTACCGTCTGCGCGAGGCGTTCGAGTCGAGCCCGCTGTTGCAGGCAGCACCGAGGCTGACGCTGTGGGCCAGCCTCAAGAGCGCGCGGTTGAAGTTGTGGTGCGAGGACACCAAGCGAATGGTGGGCTTCCCCAAGCGCGTGCGGGCTTGAAGCGCGCATAACGAACAAGAACGGCCCGATCGTTTTCCACTTGCCCCATCTTGTAGTGAGGATACGGTCTAACGATTCATTCAATCCTAAGCCGCGGGTCGGCTTAATGAGTGCATTCGCGAACGTCCGCTCCTGGCCGAAAGCAGTCGAAGACGATGGCATCTTCTATAGCACGCTATGCATAGGCTTCGAACTTGGCCTGTCCCGAGGCTTCGGCCCTATCTCGGCTTCACCGGCTGATACTGTCTCTTGTTGCCTTGCCGCTTTACCTTGGCATCGATATTCGCGCACAGACGGCCGTCCTGACACAGCACGACATCGGCCTGGTTGAGCGCGCGCACGAACTCGGCCTCCGGCTTTAGACGAGCGACTTCGTCGCGGTAATGCTTGGCCCATAGCCAGGTGCCGCCCAGTGCGAGCAGGCAACCGATGATCAGGCTGCCCAGACCGAGGTAGATCAAACTCTGTTGGGTACGGCTCAACACCAGGCGCTGTTCGCCTAATGCTTGGGTGGCCCACTTCACGCTTTCGACGCTGTGGTTCAGCTGCTCGGTCCACTTGCCCATGGCTTGTTGCGAGGCCTGGTTCATGGCCGCGTGCGATTCGGATTCGATGCTCTGCAGCAGCTCCTTGGCACTGGCTTCTATCTGGCGCGTGGCGTGCCGGGTTTTGTCTTCTATCGCGTCTGCCAGCAGGGCCAGCCGGGCGCCGAGTTGTTTTAGCGCTTCGATGTTCGGGTCCATGTGCTGCTCCTAGAGGCTCATCGAAGGACCGCTGCGCGCCAGCTCCTGCTGCTGGGCCAGCCATTGTTGGCGCTCCAGCGCCAGCTGCTGATCGAGCTGCTGGGATTGCTGCACGGTGTCTTCCATCGGCGGCGCGTTACGCGACAGGTCCACGCTCGTCATGCCCACGAAGTTGTTACCGGTGACGAAGGCCTTGTTGTCGTGGACGGAAACGTGTTCCAGGCGCTGCAAGTCGTGGATGCCCGCCTGCCGGGCTTGCAGCATCACGTGGGCGGCCATCTCATCGGGGACGTGCGCCGGCAGTTGCTGGCGGATGGCGGAGTAGAGGCCATGGTCGCGATGATCCCAGTCGCGGGGGTCCTGCTTGCCGGTCAGCGTGCCGATGCTGTAATCGGTCGGCAGGGGGCGACCTTGGGCCAGGGCCAGCGCGTCGGCCTTGCGTTCTTGCGTCTGGCGGAGCTCCCGGCCCTCCTGCATCAGTTGTTGGCCATCGGCGGATTGGAAGTATTCGGTTCGGACCGCGCGCAAGGCGGCGTCGTCCTTGTCGATCAGGGCCTGGAAGACGCGATCGAACAAGTCGGGTTCTGAGAGTGCGCTCGTGACCGGCGCGGCGTGAGCGGGCGAGGGCGGCGAAAGGGCAGGTTCGCGTTCCAGCAGCGGTGGATGCAGCTTGTGATCCGGATGATCGTGATGCTGCGGCGTGCGGCCGGTACGGGCCGGGTCGGGCGGGGACCACTGTTGCATCTGTTCGGGCCGGAGCGTGTAGGCAGGGTCCAGTCCGCGTTGGCTGTCGTGCTGTTCGCGGAACAGCGCGTCGTCTGTCGCCGGGAGAAAGTCGAGCTCGAAGCTGCGCTTGGCGGGAGCAAGCGGTTTGTCCAGATTGACCCGCAGCGCCAGCTGATAGGTAGCGGGGTCGATATCGCCGGTCTGCGGTAGCTTGTGGTCCTGCTGGAATGCCAACACGGCACCTTGCATGTTCAGCCGATAAACGCCGTCGATCTCGATAGGCTTGTTGCCGACGCCGCGGTATCCGTCAGCTGCCAAGGCGCGTTGTAAAGCAGCGACACGCTCGCCGGACTCGCCGAGCCGCAATACGCCGTCATCGATGATCGGCAGAGACTGAATGTCTGCGCGGTACTCGGCTTGGACCGGCAACCGTCCGCTGACGAGATCAGCGATGTAGTTTTTGTACTGCTGGTAATGGCGAGTATCCATTTCTGTATGGACATGGTCGCCAACACTCTCTTTAAGGCCCTTGTTGCTTTGGACGCCTAGTGACTGTCCATAGATAACGGTATCGCCTTCTTTTACGGCTACAGGATCCAGATGGCGAACTCTTACTATCACGTCACCATCTTTGTTGTCTTTGATTTCAACCATTCCGCCGCCGTGACGGACCAGACTGACATAGCCCGCGGTAGGGGAAGGCACCCCGATGGCGCGCGGCTTGACTCCGCGGGAAGGGGTGGGATCTTCCAAGATGAAATCTTTGACTAGAAGAACTTGGTCAGGCTTGAGCGAACTATATTTGTCTACCTTAGTGTCGATGATTTCTTGAAATTCTCCACCTATGAATGCATAGGACCTATCTCCGCCTTTGTACTTAGGGTCTAAGTCCTCCACGCCAAGAATTTGCCCGTTCTTCATGTTGGCATCAAAGTTCGCGCCTGGATGATGCGTTACGACCTTATCAAAGTTGATCACAGGATCGTTGAACTGAACCCCGTCCTTAACTTCAGGAGGGCCTAGTTGATCTACTTTGAAGCGTCTTCTCTTATCGACAGTCATAGAAATTCCTTAATTGCATCTCGTATAAGTGGTAGTAGCTCCATTGAATTTGATCTTTAACTGACTGCCGATCAAAGTGAATATCTCGATGTATCTTCCTGAATACTCGGCTGTCCCGGGGCTTACCGTAGAAATGACTTTCCACGTTGGCGGGTGGTTCGATATCTGATCGACCGTTATTGGTTTGCTTGTGTTCTCATACTGGCCGAGCATGTCGGGATCAATAATTAACAACATTTCGCTGTCGTAATTAATTGGAGATCTGCATGTCGTGGCGCCCTCCATCCACTTCCCATGTATTTGCTTCGGATACTGCGTGGCTTCCTGCGTTTCGCTAGTTCCTGTAACGGTAACGTCCGATGGAGTGGAGGATTGGATTGTCGTTATCTTCTCTGCGCGCGTGTCATTCGTGGTCTGCTCGTTAATTGGCGCGATCGCCTGAGTTGTTTCCTCGGCGCAACAGGCTGATAGCGCGCCTATCATCAATGCAGTGAGTATCAGCTGCCGTACGCGATGCGTTCTCATGCGCTTCGTTCTCCAGAAGATCAGGAAAAAACAAAAAAAAATGTGAAACAGGGGTCAGAGTCACCCTTCTCAGCTGATACAGGGAAAGTCGGCTCTGTCCCCTGTTCTGGACCCCCGTTCTGCATCAATCATCGTTCTTCTTCACGCACCTCATGTACACCGCTTATATTCGTCACCATGTTTAGCGATTAATTTCATTCCTTCCAAGATAAACGCGTGTTTCATCTCAAAGGGCTGATCGCCAAGGTGTTCGACCGTGATGATGCTCCAGGTATTTCGCCTCGCCGGATCGGCAGTGACGCTGATCAATTCGTACGTATCCTCATAGCCGTACATCTTGTCGGCCGTAATGGTCAGCTGCCCATCGGCGTCCGAATTTAGCGGCAAGTAGCATGGTTCTGGCCCCATCATCCATTCGCCTCGCATGGCTTCTGGAAATTCGACATCAGCCGTGGCTTCTGGAAATTCAGTGCCGCTTACTTGTTGCTGTTCATCCTCATCAATCGTCGTCAGTTCATTGACCGGTACGATCGCTTGAGTCGTCTTTTCGACTTCGCAGGAAGGCAGCATACTTATCGCCAATGCAGCGACCATCAGTAGTGGTGCGCGATGTCCTTTCATGTACTTCCATCCTTTTGTCGTTCGGCAGACCCGAATGGCTTGATCCCGGCGGGCGCGCGTGGCCTGTCGGTCAAAGGACGGAAAAGGGCTCAACAGTGGCCAAGCTTTGCTGGCCGGCATCCAGATATGTGATGTCAGTCACAGATCTATCCGGCTGAGCACCCGTTGCTTTCATCGGTGGTCTGCGGCAGCCGAGGAATCGTCGTCTCTAAAGCGAAATGCACGGCCGGCAGCGACTCGAGGAAGTCCCGCGCATCGAAGGCTTCGCCGGGCGCGAGCACCCCTGTGGCCTTGTTGCGCCCTTCGCCGATGCGTTGCATCGCCTCCACCACCAAGGGCGCGGTGATGGCGTAGATGTCGCGCCCGTGCGCCGTGGCGCGACGCGTCTGGCCGCGCCTGTGCACCACTGCGTCGACCGCGAAGATCTGCGAGGAACGTCCGTGCGCATCGGTTGGCGTCGGTGGCGGCGTGGCTGGATCGCGCAGCTTGCCGAGCGGCGCGAGGTTCATGTACGAATGCACTTCGGCGCTGCGCACATGTCGCGATATGACGACGATCTCGGAGAGCGGCAGCGCGACCACCTGCTGCGTCCCGAACGGCGCCGGGAACGTCCATTCCCGCGACGGCGCCGGATCGGCGAGAAATTCGAGGCTTCCGTTCGATACCACCTGGCGCCGCGCACGATTGCGTGCGCCGGTCAGCCGCGTGCCGGCCGTGGGATGCCAACTGTCCAGCGCGACTGCGATGTCGATGGCGTCCGCGTCCGGCCAGTCGCCGAGCGCCGCAGTCACCAGCAAATCCGCAAGGCCGCCGTAGAACGCCATGGCCGGCATGACCGTCACCCCTGCGGCCTTCGCGGCGTGGGCGAACCGCTCGAAGACCGCGAGCGTAGCCGGCTGCTCGGCGCTCAAATCCAGGTAATGGATGCGCGCGCGCAGCGCCGCTTCGATCACGGGTGCCGCCGTGTCGAGGAAGGGCCCGGCGCAATTGATGACTCCCATCGTGCCGTCGAGCGCGTGGTCGAGCGATGCCGGATCCTCGACCGACGCCTGCCGCTGCTCCAGCCCGGGGAATGCCTCAGCCAACGCCGCGAGCCTGTCCGCATCGCGGCCGGAGAGGATCGGCGTCCATCCGCGTTTGCACAACTCGGCGACCACGAAGCGCCCGGTATGGCCGTAGGCGCCGAACACGGCAACGCCTCGATTCGTGCTCATAGTGATATCCAGTGCGCCCGCACTTCGCGGTTGAAATCCTGCCAGCGCTCTTCCGGGAAGAAGATGCGTGCACCGGCGAACTCCACGCGCCGCTTCGTTCCGGGAATGGCTTGCGCCAGCCAGTGCGACCAGGCGACGTCGAAATAGATGTCGTCGGTGCCCCAGGCGATCAGCGTCGGCGTGTGCAGCCGCCGCAGCCCATCCTCGATGGCGAGCGTGTGACGGCAATCGAACGCGTTGACGAAACGCTCCAGGTCGCGGGTACGCTGCGCGGAGGCGAGGAACGGCCGCAAGTACGTCTCGATGGTGTCGTCGGACACCTGTTCCGGCCGTTCGTACGCGGGACCGAGCGCCTGCGCGGAGCGGTACACGGCCTTGTCGCCCAGCATGGCCTTGAGCGTATCCTCCAGCCCGCCCGCGGCGACCATGTCCACGAACGGCTTGAAGGCATCGGGTGGCCAGTTGTCGTGGGTATCGCAGTTGCTCAGTACCAGGCTGCGCAGGCGCGACGGGTACAACGCCGCGAAGATCTGGCAGATGCCGCCGCCGCTATCGTTGCCGACCAGGTCGACCTGGTCGATCCCGAGCGCGTCGAGGAACTGCGCCAGCATGTGGGCGTTCGCCGTCACCGAGACATCCTGATCGGCGTCTATTTCGGTATGGCCGTGCGCAAGCAGGTCCGGGGCGATGCAGCGCCGGATGTCGCCCAATCC
>Ga0193753_10000653_pt1 | contig 32884 bp, 25 predicted proteins | sample H1c2metaG_FD_144925 | JGI IMG/M metagenome (GOLD analysis project Ga0193753, IMG submission 144925) | Soil microbial communities from a riparian zone of the East river system, Colorado, United States - H1c2 | ecosystem: Environmental > Terrestrial > Soil > Riparian zone | place: USA: East...
CCGAGCAGAAAGCGCTGCTCGAACGCCTGGCCAAAGTCGTGGATGCGCGCGCCGCGGAATTACAGGTCAGCGCCGAAGTGCTGGCGCCGCGCGGCGAGCTCAAGGCTCTCGCCATGGGTACGCTCGCGGGCTCGCCGCGCGACACCCGCGCCTTGAGCGGCTGGCGCAGAGAAGAGATCGGTACCCGCTTGCTTGCCGTAATCGGCTAGCGCGCCGCGATCGGCTAGCGCGCCGTGTTCAGCTACGCGCGCGGCGCGGAGTTGACGGCCTTCTGAATGTTTTTGAACACGGTGTTCATGTCGGCGTCGGCATCCACGACGCGCAGCAGTCCGGCCTCCCGGTAATGGGCGATCAGCGGTTTGGTCTGTGCCTCGTAGACATCGAGACGCTTGCCGATGACCCCTTCCTTGTCATCGTCCCGCTGAATCAACCGATGCGGCTTGTCGCCGCACTGTTCGGCGAGCATGCCCGGCGGCGAGGTATAGATGTTGAACACCTGGTTGCAGTTTTCGCATATCCGGCGACCGGTGAGACGCTTGAACAGAATCTTCAGATCGAGATTCAACAGCACCACGGACTCCAGCGGCGTGCCGAGCTCGGCCAGCATTTTTTCCAACGCCTCGGCTTGGGCGATATTGCGCGGAAATCCGTCGAGGATGAAACCCTTGAGCGCATCGGGCCGGCTCAGGCGCTCGCGGATCATGCCGAGAACGGTGGCATCGTCCACGAGCTTGCCGGCGTCCATCGCCGCCTTGGCGCGCAATCCCAGTTCGGTGCCCTTGGCGCGAGCCTCGCGCAACAAGTCGCCGGTGGATATCTGCGGCACGCCGTGGGCTTTGACCAGCAATTGGGATTGCGTGCCTTTACCGGATCCGGGGGCGCCCAATAGGACTATTCTCATGCTTTCCTTCGATGGTAAAAGCGCGCTACCGTACCAGAGGACGCGCCGATCGGCTATTCTGCGCGGCTTACCATTTGGGGGGCATCTTGGCTAAGAAGAACGCGTTTTATGCACAATCGGGCGGCGTCACCGCGGTCATCAACGCATCCGCCTGCGGCCTGATTGAAGCTGCCCGCCGCCACCGCAACAAGATCGGCAAGGTCTACGCGGGCAGGCACGGCATCATCGGTGCCCTGACCGAGGACATGATCGATGTCAGCAAGGAAAGCGCCGCCACCATTCGCGGCCTGCGCCACACGCCGGGCGGTGCGTTCGGATCGGCGCGCTACAAGCTGGCCGGAATCGACAAGAATCGGGCGCAATATACGCGCCTCATCGACATCTTCCGCGCGCACGACATCGGCTATTTTTTCTATAACGGCGGCAACGATTCCATGGACACGGCGCAAAAAGTGTCCGAGATCGCCGTGCAGATGGACTTTCCCCTGATCTGCGTGGGAATCCCGAAGACTGTGGACAACGACCTGCCCATCACCGACTGCTGCCCGGGATTTGGCTCGGTCGCCAAGTACATCGCCGTCTCCACGCGTGAAGCGGCGCTCGATGTCGCCTCCATGGCGCGAACCTCGACCAAGGTTTTCGTGCTCGAGGTCATGGGCCGGCACGCCGGCTGGATCGCCGCTGCCGGCGGCTTGGCAGGCGAAAAAGCCGGCGACGCGCCCCACATCATTCTGTTCCCGGAAATCGCGTTCGACCGCGAAGCCTTCTTGAACAAGGTGAAAGCCACCGTCGAGCAGCGCGGCTACTGCGTCATCGTGGTTTCAGAGGGCGTGCAGGACGCGTCCGGTAAATTCCTCGCCGAGGCCGGCACGAAAGACGCGTTCGGCCATGCCCAGTTGGGCGGCGTCGGGCCCGTGGTCGCGCAAATGACGCAGCAGGCCTTCGGCTACAAATTCCACTGGGCCGTGGCCGATTACCTGCAGCGCTCGGCGCGCCACATCGCCTCCAAGGTGGACGTTGATCAGGCGTACGCCGTCGGCAAGGCGGCCGTCGAGCTGGCGCTCAAGGGCAGGAACGCGGTCATGCCCGTCATCGTCCGAAAGTCCTCCAAGCCCTACCGCTGGAGCATCGGCGAGGCACCTCTGTCCGCGATCGCCAATCAAGAAAAAAAGCTGCCGCGCGAGTACATCACGGCGGACGGATTCGGAATCACCGCCGCCTGCCGGCGGTATCTCTTGCCCCTGATCGGCGGCGAAGGTTACCCTCCCTACCGCAACGGCTTGCCAGCTTATGTCACATTAAAAGGCGCCAGCGTTCCCAAACGCCTGCGCACACCGTTTGTGATATAGTCGCGTCGCTTTTTTTGACGTTAACCTCTTATATTTCAATAACATAAGCCCTAAGGGAAACTACATGACTCTTGATAATGCGCTATGGCTGGCGATTGCAGCCGGTGTTGTTGCAATCCTCTACGGCGTCATTTCCGTGCGCTGGATTTTGAAGCAGCCTGCCGGCAATGCCCGCATGCAGGAAATCGCCGCCGCCATTCAAGCTGGGGCCCGCGCCTACTTGAACCGGCAGTACTCCACCATCGCCATCGTCGGCGTCATTTTGTTTCTTGCGATCGGCTTTGCGCTCGACTGGGCCACAGCCGGCGGCTTCGCGGTCGGCGCGATCCTGTCGGGACTCGCAGGCTACATCGGCATGTTCATTTCCGTGCGCGCCAACGTGCGCACCGCGCAAGCCGCGCACCACGGCATCAATGCCGCGCTGAAAGTTGCCTTCCGAGGCGGCGCCATCACCGGCATGCTGGTCGTGGGTTTGGGCCTGTTGGGCGTCGCGGGCTATTACTTTGTCATGCTCAACGTGCTGGGCGATTCCGACGCGGCATTGCGCTCGCTGGTGGGCCTGGCCTTCGGCGGTTCGCTCATCTCGATTTTCGCGCGTTTGGGCGGCGGCATTTTCACCAAGGGCGCCGATGTGGGCGCGGACCTGGTGGGCAAGGTCGAAGCCGGTATTCCGGAAGATGACCCGCGCAATCCCGCGGTCATTGCGGACAACGTCGGCGACAATGTCGGCGACTGTGCGGGCATGGCAGCCGACCTGTTCGAGACCTATGCGGTGACCTTGGTCGCCACCATGCTGCTCGGCGGCTTGGTCATGACGGAATTGGGCAAAAAGGCAATCTTGTTCCCCTTGGTGCTCGGCGCGATTTCCATCGTCTCCTCCATCATCGGCACCTATTTCGTTTCGACCCGCGAAGGCGGCAAGATCATGAATGCGCTGTACAAGGGCGTCATCGTCTCGGCCGTGATCTCCGCGATAGCGTTCTACTTCGTGTCGCAGAACATCATGGGCGATCACGGCATGCGTATGTGGCTGTGCACCCTGGTTGGGTTGGCGCTCACGGCTGCGATGATCGTGATCACCGAGTACTACACCGCGACGGAATACAAGCCCGTGCAGCACGTGGCCGCGGCTTCGCAGACCGGCCATGCCACCAACATCATCGCCGGACTCGGCGTGTCGATGAAGGCCTGCGCCCTTCCTGTCATCGCCGTAGCCTTGAGCATTTGGGCCTCGTTCCAACTCGAAGGACTTTATGGCATCGCCATCGCGGCCACCGCGATGCTGTCCATGACCGGCATGATCGTCGCTCTCGACGCGTACGGTCCGATCACTGACAACGCCGGCGGCATTGCCGAAATGGCGCACCTGGACAAAAAGGTACGCGATGTCACGGATCCTCTGGACGCCGTGGGCAACACCACCAAGGCTGTGACCAAGGGCTACGCCATCGGCTCGGCGGGCCTGGCGGCGTTGGTGCTGTTTGCGGACTACACCCACAAGCTCAGCGAAGTCCTGGGTCACCCCACGACCTTCGACCTGTCCAATCCCGCGGTGATCATCGGCTTGTTCATCGGCGGTCTGGTGCCGTACCTGTTCGCCGCCATGGCCATGGAGGCGGTGGGCCGCGCCGCCGGTGCCGTGGTCAACGAAGTGCGCCGTCAGTTCAGGGAAATCGCCGGCATCATGGAAGGCACCGCCAAGCCCGACTACTCGCGCGCGGTGGACATGCTGACCAAGGCCGCGATCAAGGAAATGATCATTCCTTCCCTGCTGCCCATTCTCGTGCCGATCGTGCTGGTGTTCATCGTGAATTTCCTGATGGGCCCGGGCTCCGGCATTCAGGCCCTCGGCGGATTGCTGATCGGCACCATCGTCACCGGCCTGTTCGTTGCCATCTCGATGACCACCGGCGGCGGCGCTTGGGACAACGCCAAGAAGTACATCGAGGAAGGCCACTTCGGCGGCAAGGGATCCGATGCGCACAAAGCGGCGGTGACCGGCGATACCGTCGGCGATCCGTACAAGGACACGGCGGGACCTGCGATCAATCCGTTAATCAAGATCATCAATATCGTCGCGCTGCTGCTCGTGCCGGTGCTCGGGAAGATGATGTAGCTCGAAGCACGGTGGCGATGAGCGCCGCAGCGGCGAGCGCCATCACCACTGCGCCGAAGACCTGTGCCGTCGCCAGCAGGTTGCCATGCCTCACCGCCGCACCGGCGATGATGGCCGGCACGCCCATTGAGATGTAGCTGACGATGAACACAATGGACAGGGTGCCCGCGCGTTCATGCGGCCCGACGACGCTGACGACGGAGCGCACGGCACCCTGAAATCCCGTGCCGAAGCCGACGCCGGCGACGGCTGTTCCCGCGAAGAAGAGGCCGATCGAGTCGAGCGACATTGCCCACATGACGATGCCGATGCCGACACCCAAACAGAGCGCGCCGAGCATCATCATCCGGCGCGCCTCGAGGTCCTGCAGCAGCAATACGGCCACGCCGCCGCTCGCGGCCAGCACAAATAGCGAGAGGCCGCCGAGCAAGGGCTCATTCGAACCCAGCATGGCGCGAACCAGCATGGGACCCAGGCACGCGTACAAGCCCCCCAGCGCCCACACGGCAATCAACACCGGTACCGCCAGCAGCAACGGCTCACGTGCCGCGGCGGGCAGCGCCAATTGCGGCGCGAGCGACTGCCAAACCCCGGGGCGCGGCGTGATGGGTTCTTTCATCAGCATGAGCCCAACGCTCTGCGCCACGAAGACAGCCGCCAGTGCGGCATAGACCAGGTGCGTCGGAGCCGGCAGGAATTGCACGAAGAAGCCGGCGACGATACCGCCCAGGGCACTGCCGAAGGGCGGCGCCAACGCGTTGGCCATCGTCCCGCGGACTCTGTTCAAATCGATCATGGCCGCCCCGACCGCTGACAACGCGGCGCCCGTGGTCAGGCCCTGCACCACGCGAGCCGCCACCAGCCCGGCTGCACCGGCCGCCGTGGCGAACATCAGCATGACAACTGCCTGGGCGATGGTCGCCGTGATCAGCACGGGCCGTCGGCCCAGATGGTCCGACATGCGCCCCGCAATCAGCAGCCCGGTGAGCACCGCGAGCGCATACACGCCGAACACCACCGTGATCATCAGCGGCGATAGGCCCCAAAGCGACTGATACAGCGGGTACAGAGGGGTGGGGGCGGCCGAGCCCGCCAGGAAGCTGATGGTGATGGATGCCAGCAAATAGAAAGAGGCCTGAGGTCGCATGGGGGCTCCGCTAGACAGACTAGTCTGTACTTGAAGCATACAGACCTGTCTGTTAAAGTCAATCCATGGAAAGCGAAACGACGACCGTCCGACGCACCTCCGCCCGAGAGCGGCTGCTGGCCTCCGCTGATGAGCTGTTCTACGAACACGGCATCAACCGGGTCGGGATCGACCGGGTGATCGAGCATGCGGGCGTGGCCAAGGCGTCGCTGTACGATTGCTTCGGCAGCAAGGAAGAACTGATTCGCGCCTATTTAAAGCGGCGCGGCGATAAGCGCCAGGCGCTGCTCAGCGAGGGCATCGCACGGCAAAAAACGCCGCGGGACAAGATATTGAGCATGTTCGACACACTGGCGCAGGTCGTCTCCCGGCCGGATTACCGCGGTTGCGTCTTTCAACGCGCGAGCGCCGAAGCCATCGACGGCAGTCTGAAGAGCACCTACGATGAGCTTCGCGGCTGGGTACGGTCGCAATTTACGGAGCTGGCCCGCGAGGCCGAGGCTGCGAACCCGGAGCTGCTGGGTCAGCAGCTGGTGCTCCTGTACGACGGTGCGGCTGCCACGGCGCACCTGGACGGCGATAAAAATGCGCCGCAGGCGGCGCGCGAAATCGCAGCGAAATTGCTCGGCTAAATATCGAAATAGATGGCGTCCGGCTCTGCGGCGCCGTCGCGCCTCGCCACCCGCAGTTCGGGCTCCTTGAGCGACACCCGCGAACGGGGCGGCACGCTGAACGTCAGGAATACCGAGCCGCCGATGACGCTGTGCGCGCCCACCACGGTTTGGCCGCCCAGCACCGTGGCATTGGCGTACAGGGTGGCGCCGTCTTCCACGGTCGGATGGCGCTTCTTGCCGCGGATCAGATGTCCGCTGGCATCGCGCGGCAGCGACAGTGCGCCCAAGGTCACGCCCTGGTAAATCTTCACGCCCTCGCCGATGTGCGTGGTCTCGCCGATCACCACGCCCGTCGCGTGATCGATGAAGAAAGCCGGGCCGATGGTCGCGCCGGGATGGATGTCACAGCCCGTCTTGGAATGCGCCCACTCCGTCATGATGCGCGCCATCATCGGCACGCCCAGATCATAGAGCGCATGCGCGATGCGATACACGCTCACCGCGAGCACGCCGGGATAGGCCAGTATGATCTCGTCCAGATTCAGCGCCGCCGGATCGCCGTCGAATGCCGCCTGCACATCGCGGATCAGCAGCCCTCGGATCTCCGGCAGGCGCCGCAGAAAAATGTCCGCGAGCTCGTGTGCGCGCGGCGCGCATTCACCGAAGGCCGGGGGCACCGCCTCGCGCTCGCGCCCGTAGCACAGACAATGCTCCATTTCGCGCTCGAGCTTCGGCACCAGAGCGGCCGCCATTTTCTCGACATGCGCACTCAGATTATCGGCATTCAGGTCCTGGCGTCCGAAGTAGCCCGGGTACATGAGATCGAGCACCGCGCCCAAGATCTCGACGATCGCCTCGCGCGACGGCAGATAACGCTGCGAGATGCGCCGGCCGCGCTCATCGCCGAGATAGCTCGCGAGCAGCTCTCCCGCAACTTCCTCGATCGCGGTGGGGCTGGGCTTGGATGAAGGATTGGCGTTCATGGGTGTGTTTAACCGACCGCCTGCATTTTCTCGACCTCTTCGAACAATCCTTCAAACAGCGCACCGGACAGGTAACGCTCGCCGGCGTCGGGCAGGATCACGACGATGATCTTGCCTTTGTTCGCCGCCTCGCGCGCCAGGCGCACCGCCACCGCCATCGCAGCACCGCAGGAAATGCCGGACAGTATTCCTTCCTCACGGGACAGGCGGCGCGCGAACTCGATTGCTTCCTCGTTGGTCACCTGCTCGACCCGGTCGACCAGCGACAGGTCCAGGTTGTGGGGAATGAATCCCGCGCCGATGCCTTGGATCTTGTGCGGCGTCGGGGTGAGCGGCTCGCCGGCGCGCGTTTGCGAAATAACCGGCGAGTTGGTCGGCTCCACGGCCACCGTCAGGAGCGGTTTGCCGCGGGTTTTCTTGATGTAGCGCGATACGCCGGTCAGCGTGCCGCCGGTGCCGACGCCGCTGACGAAGATGTCGATCTTGCCGTCCGTGTCATCCCAGATCTCAGGACCGGTGGTCTTCTCGTGAATGGCCGGATTCGCCGGGTTGTCGAACTGCTTCACCCAGAGATATTTTTTGGGATCCGAGGCAGCCAGCTCCTCGGCCTTGGCAATCGCACCCTTCATACCCTTGGCGCCCGGCGTCAAAATCAGCTTGGCGCCCAGCGCGGCGACGACTTTGCGCCGTTCCATCGTCATGGTGTCGGGCATGGTCAGCACGCAGCCATAGCCGCGCGCGGCGGCGGCATACGCCAGCGCGATTCCGGTGTTGCCGCTGGTGGCCTCGACGATCGACATTCCCGGCTTGAGTGCGCCGCGCTGTTCGGCGTCCCAGACCATCGCGGCGCCGATGCGGCACTTCACCGAATAGGCCGGGTTGCGTCCCTCGATTTTCGCCAAAATCGTCGCACCGCTGCCGGCGTTGAGGCGGTTGATGCGTATCAGCGGCGTGCGGCCGATGGACTGGGTGTTGTCCTCGTAAACAGGCATTGGCGACCTCGCGGCTAAATCTTAGGTGTAAGCGCCGATTTTCCTCCTAAGGGAGGCCCAAATGCCATAGCAGTTTGGTTATGAGCGGCTGTCCGCGCGTTATAAGGCTCAGCCGGGCGAGGGAACCATCGACAGGGGCTGCGGCCGGCCCACCACGAAGCCCTGCACGAAGTCGATGCCCATGCCGGTCACGGTGTCGAGCGCGAGCTGATCCTCGACATGCTCCGCGACCACGCGGAAATTCAAGCTGCGCGACAAATCGATCATGGCGGCCACCATGGCCTGGTTCACGGTGTCGCCCGCCAGATTCTTGATGAATGAACCGTCGATTTTCAGGTAGTCCATCGGCAGTGTCTTCAAGGTCGAGAAGGAGCTCAAGCCGCTGCCGAAATTGTCCAGCGCGAATTCGCAGCCCATGCCGTGCAGCACGGCGATGAAGCGCTGCGCATGATCCAGGTTCGCGACCACCGCGGTTTCGGTGACTTCGAAACAGATGTCGCCCGGGTTCGCGCCGGTGTGATCGAAACATTCGACCACGAATTCCAGGAATTCCGCGTCGCCCAAGGTCTGGCCGGCAATGTTGATGGCGACGCTGCGGCCGGGAGGCAATTTCAGGCCGCCGCGGCCGAGCGCCGCGAGCACGGCCTGGACCACCCAGCGATCGACATGCGGCATCAGGCGATAGCGTTCCGCCGCGCGAATGAACTCCGCCGGCGGCGATGCCGGCTGCCCATCCTCGCCCGCCAGACGCACGAACACCTCGAGCGCAGGTCCGCTCACGCCGCCGGCGCGCGCATGCACGATGGGCTGGAAGTACAATTCGAATTTGTTGTCGCGCAGCGCGCCCTGCAATTTCAGCAGCCAGTGAATCTCGCCGCTATGGCGCGCGGTCGCCTCCTCGCGGGCCGAATAGACATGCACGTGCAGACCGCCCTGCTTCTTCGCGACGTAGCAGGCGGAATCGGCCGAATTCATGATGTCCTCGATGGTGCCGCTGTCGCGCCCGATCTCGACCAGGCCGATGCTCACGCCGACATTGAATATCTTGTCCTTCCAGACGAAGCGATAGTCGTCCACCGAGCGCACCACGTTGTCGGCGATCTGCCGCGCCTTCTCCAGCGGACAGCCGACCAGCAGCAATGCGAACTCATCGCCGCCGATGCGTCCGACCGTATCGGAGTCGCGCACCGCGTCTTTGATGAGCGAGGCGATTTCGCGCAGCATATTGTCGCCGGCCGTGTGGCCGCAGGTGTCGTTGACGACTTTGAAATGATCCAAGTCCAGGTAGCACAGCGCGTGGCCGATGTCGCCGGTTTGCGCGGAGTCCAACGCCTCCTGCAGGCGCCGCTCGAACTCGCGCCGATTTACGAGGCCCGTGAGCGCGTCGTGGCTGGCTTGATACGTCATCTGCCGGGTCAAGCCGCGAAGTTCGCTGGTGTCGTGCAGCACCAGCACCATCCCGGAAGCTTCAGCGCCCTCGGCCTTGAGCGGCGTGACGCTGATCTCGATGAAGCGTTCGGGACTGCCGCTGCTCGGCACCAGCACCGCGCGTCTTCCCGCCGAGACGCGTGCGCCGCTGCTCATGGCTTTCTGGACAGGATCGCCGAGCGAGCGGCGGTCGCTCTCGTCCACCAACGAGGCCACATCCGCAAAGGTCTTGCCCAAAACCTGATCGACCGGCTGGCCCAGCAGGACTTCGGCCGCATGATTGATGTAGTCGATATGCCCGTCCGCATCGACGGTGATCACGCTCTCGCCCATTGCATCGAGCGTCGCCATGGCCCGGGGCTTCTGTGAGATTTCAGTCTGGATCGCTCCCGGCATCATTTCCAGCGCAGTGAGCAGCAACGCCGGCTCTCCGGAACTGTCGATCACCGTGCTCGAGAGTTCCACGCGCGTGACCTGCCCGCGCCCGTCCATCAGTTCGATCTCGTAGCGTTCGGCCGCCGATTCTCCCTCCAGCCGCCGCCGCAGATTATTTTCCACCAGTTCGACATATTCCGGCGCGACGAATTCGGTCAGGGGTCGGCCGACGACATCAGCGGCTTTCAGGCCCAAGAGCGCGAGGAAGCGCGCATTGGCGAATAGAATCGCTTTGCGGTGCACGAGCACCGCGTCGTGCACCGTTTCGACCAGGCGTTGAAACAGTTGCTCGCGATCCTGCAGCTGGGCGCCGCGGTGCTGCAGATCCTCGAGTAATTTATTGACCGCGGCGCCGAGCTTGCCCAGCGCGCCGGGCTCGGCGGACAGCGCAATGCGCCCGGGGCTGCCGCCCTCGTCAATCAGGAATTGAATTTGGCGCGAAAAATCGTTGACCGCACGTTCCTGGCGCCGTTTCCAGACCAACAGAACGACGACGCCCACTGCCAAGATGGCCGCGGTCACCAACCACAACGAGAGAGAAGACAGGAACAACGCTGACCTCAGTAACGACGAGTCTTAGCGACGCTTAATGTTTGGGCGCCCTGCATGAGCTGTACACGTCGCGAACCATCGTGAGGTAGAGAATAGCGCAAGGGACTCGCGTAGCCTGTTGAAATTGACCATAATCAGCGGCCTTAATCGCACGCGAGAAATCATGGATAACCTGGCCGCTCGGCAGCAAATGGTGGATCAGCAGATACGCACCTGGGAAGTACTCGACCCGCGCGTGCTCGACGTTTTTTCCATGGTGCCGCGAGAGGCATTCGTGCCGCCGGAATACCGTGAACTGGCGTTTGCCGACGCCGCCATACCCATCGGACAGGGCCAATCGATGCTCGCCCCAAAAATCCAGGGCAGAATTCTCCAAGCCCTGAGCGTGGCGCCGACCGACAGCGTGCTCGAGATCGGCAGCGGCACCGGTTATCTCGCCGCCTGCCTGAGCCTGCTGGCAGCCACGACACGTTCCCTGGAAATCCACGCCGACTTGACCGCCCTGGCCCGATCCAATTTGCGCGCCGTGCCGGAGGCACGGGTGGATTTCGAGACTCGCGACGCGTTCGCCGCGGCGCCGTTGGGCGAGTTCGATGCGATCGCCGTGACCGGCTCGCTGCCGGTGTACGACTCGCGCTTCGAGCGCTCGCTGCGCGTCGGCGGACGCCTGTTCGCCATTGTCGGCGAGGCGCCGGTGATGGACGCCATCCTGGTGCGCCGGGTGGATAGCGCGGAATGGATCCGGGAAAGCCTGTTCGAAACCGTCGTTGAGCCGCTGCTCAATGCCGCTGCGGCGCAAAGGTTCGTGTTTTGAGCGCGGTCGGCGAACTCACTCCGCGGGAATTTCTCGATCGGCGCGAGGCCGGCGAGGACATGACGCTGCTCGACGTGCGCGAGGACTGGGAGGTCGCGTTGGCACCGGTGCCCACCCGTACGGTGCACATCCCCATGGGCGAGATGTCCGACCGGATCGCCGAGCTCGATCCAAAAAAGGAGACTGTCGTCATCTGCCGCTCCGGCGGCCGCAGCGCCCAGGTGGCTGATTTCCTGCAGCGCCAGGGCTTCGGCAAAGTTTTTAACCTTGCTGGCGGAATTTTGGCCTGGTCCCGGGTTATAGACCCTAGGATTCCGCAGTATTGACCCGCCTCGCGTAGGTGATATAGTAGTATATAACACTATACTACCGGGTCTGGGATGCGCCAAAATGGGTAATTCATGAAGCGACTTGCGATTGTCTGTGGTTTGTACCTCCTGTCGAGCGCCGCTCCGGGGTCAGATTTACTGGCCGTTTACCAGCGTGCCCTGCAAAACGATCCGCAGCTGCGGGAAGCCGAGGCGACCCGCTTGGCTGCCCTCGAGGCCAAGCCTCAAGCTCTGGCGGCCTTGCTCCCCCAGCTATCCGGCAGCGGCAACATCTCGCGCGAACACGATACGGGATCGCAGAACACCACCCAATTCGTGACCGTGCCGCCGTGCGCTCCCACGACCCCGGCCGGTGTTCCGTGCTCCCCTCCCGGCACGCCGGCGACGGTCGCGGAATCCTTTCCGTTCACGGGCCGGGTCGATACCACCACGAAACGCTACTCCGTCGACTTGAAGCAAAGCCTTTTCCGCTGGGAGAACTGGCAGGCGCTCAAGCGTGCCGATTCTCAGGTGGCTCAGGCCGAGGCGGACTACCAGGCCGCGCAACAGGACCTGATGGAGCGGGTGGCGCAGCGCTATTTTGACGTGCTGGGCGCGCAGGATGATCTCGAGGCGCAGCAAATGGCGCTGGTATCGGTCACCCGCCAGCTCGATCAGGCCGAGGCGCGCTATCGAATCGGCCTCATTGCCATTACGGATGTCGAGGAGGCGCGCGCCTCCCATGACAGCACCGCCGCGGCGGTCATTGCCGCCAAGCGTGCACTGGCATCGACGCTGGAGTTGCTGCGCGAGATCATCGGCGATCCATTCGACTCGCTGGCGCGGCCGATCGAGCCCTTCGAGATGGTGAACCCGGATCCCATCAGCGAGGACCGATGGGTCGAAATGGCGCTGCAGCAAAATCTATCGCTGGTTTCGAGCCGGCTGGCCGCCGACATCGCGCGTGAGAATGTTTCCGTGGCCCGCGGCGGACATTTCCCCTCGCTCGATTTGGTGGGCACCGCCGCCAAGCTCAACACCAACGGCGTGGACACCTTCGACGATGGCAACCCGGCGGGCGGCACGACGCTGGACCAGAAGCAACGCTCCATCGGCATACAACTGACGTTTCCCATTTACTCGGGAGGTTTGGTTTCCTCTCAGGTTCGTCAAGCGGTTTATACGCATCGCGCAGCAAAGGAGCGCTTGGAGCGGGTAGCACGCCAGACCGAGCACGATGCACGCGATGCCTATCTTGGCGTGCTCTCGGAAATATCGCGGGTCAAGGCGCTGCATCGGGCGGTTGAGTCCAACCTCACGGCCCTGCGCGCGACGGAATCCGGCTATGAAGCGGGAACCCGCACCGCCGTCGATGTGCTGCAATCCCGGCAGCAGTGGGTGCAGGCGCAAACCGACTATGCGCACAGCCGCTACGACTACATGCTGAACGTGATCAAACTGCAGCAGGCAGCCGGCATCCTCTCCGAACAAAGTTTGCAGCGGATCAATGCTCTGCTCACGGATACGCCTGCGCCGCCGCCGGCGACGGATGTGCCGCCGGCAGCCAGGGTTCAATAAGGATCATCAGCCGCTCGACGCTGCCGCGGTTTGCCGCGACGATTTCCTGCCCTATACGGCCGATGCGCCGACGCTCAACGGGGTCCGCCAGCAGCCGCTGCAGCGCCGCGGCGAGTTCCGCCGCACTGTTTATTTCGAGCGCTGCTCCCCGAGCCAGCAGCGATTGTGCGATCTCCTCGCTGTTCCGATGGGAAGGTCCGGTCAGTACCGGCACACCTAAGGCCGCGGGCTCGAGCAGATTGTGTCCGCCGATGGGCACGAGACTGCCGCCGACGAAGGCGACATCCGCGCACGCGTACAGGAGTGCAAGTTCACCCACCGTGTCGGCCAGCAGCACCGGGGCACGGATCGGCTGCGCGTTCCGCACGCGCGACGTATCGGCGCCGCTCGCCATTTGGCTGCGGCGTGCAAATTCAACGCCGCGCCGCGTCAGCAAATCGGCGACGGCCGCAAAGCGATCCCTGTGTCTCGGCACCAGTATCAACAGGGCGTCAGGTGCGGCGGCTTGCAGCAGCGCATGCGCGTCGAGCACCTGCTCCTCTTCGCCGGCATGCGTGCTGCCGGCAATCCATATGGGCCTGTGAGCGCCAAACGCGGCACGCAGTTCATGTCCCGCCTGCAAGACGCCGGCAGCCAATTCCAAATCGAATTTCACATTGCCGGTCACTTGGATCTGTCCGGCGGCGGCGCCGATCGCCCGAAAGCGCTCGGCATCGCCGTTGGTTTGCGCAGCCACGACGAGATTCGGCGTGAACACGCCGCTGAACAGTGCGCCGAAGCGCCCGTAACGGGACACCGATTTGGCGGAGAGCCGCGCGCTCGCCAGAAGCACCGGTACGCCGCGCCGCTCGCACTCACGCAGCAGGTTCGGCCACAGTTCCGTTTCCATGATGATGGCGACGCGCGGTTGAGTGCGCGCGAGAAAACGCCTGACCGATCCCGGCGTGTCGTAGGGCAGAAAACGGATGTCGGCACCCTCGGGCAGAAGCGCCTCGGCACGCGCCCTTCCCGCGGGCGTCGCGGTGGTCACCACCAGCGGGGTCTGCGGATAGCGCCGGCGCAACGCACGCAGCAGCGGTGCCGCGGCCGACATTTCGCCCAGGGAAACGGCATGCAGCCATAGGCATGGCGTCCGAAGCGAAGCGCCGAATCCGAGACGCTGCGCCAAGCCCTGCCAATAACTGCGGTCGGCCAGCCCGCGCCACAGCAGCATCCCGTAGGCGAACGGCACGGCGCATCGGATCAGCCATGAATACGCGAACCGCAACATCAATCTTCCCGGTATCCGGCCATCAAATCCTTCCAGGATTCCGGCGTATATCGATCCGGCGGCAAGCCGGCCGCGATTTTCGTCAGCGAGCGCTGCAGCCGGGAGAGATTGCTCGAAGTCCAGGCGCCCGGCGCGCGCAATCGTCCGCGATCGAAATCGATCACGCTGACCGCGGTGTTTTTATCCAGCAAAATATTGTGCGCATTCAAATCCGCATGATCCACGCCGTGGCGGTGCAGGCGCGCGATGGCGGCGCCGATGGCCCGCCACTTGGGTTCCCCGAGCGCAGACGACGCGAGCGCGGCACTCAACGCTTCAGCATGCGCGATGCGCTGTGTGATGAGGTCGCAGCGGTAGGTCAATCCGGCGCGCCGATAAAAGGCTGCGACCGGCGTCGGCACACTCAAGCCGCGCTGCGCGAGATAAAAGAGCAGCCGCCATTCGGCAAAGGCACGTACGCGATCCTCCCCCGACCAAACGTAGCGGTCATGTGAAAGCCGCGCGATGAGGCCGCCGCGGCGATAGTGCCGCAGCACCCACGGATGGGCTGCGGACCCCACGTACCATGCTGCTCCCCGGCCGCTGGAAACGGCCGCCAGCTCGCCGCGCGCGGTCCAAAAATTAGGATCAAACAGCGCTTCCTCGGCGCGCAGCGCCGGATTGCCAAGGCCATTGGGATCAGCCAGCATGACGCCCGTTGCAGTGGCAATGCGTTGGCCGCCCTTCATATTCTAATGACTACCTTAAGCTTCAAACCGCCGCTGCAACACGTCTGCCTGCTGCGTCTCTCGGCGATCGGCGATACCTGCCATGCGCTGGCGGCGCTGCGGGCCTTCCAAACGGCGTGGCCCGAAACGCGGTTTACCTGGATCATCGGCAAGGTCGAAGCCAAGCTGATGAGCGAAATCGCTCCTGGAATCGAGTTTATCACCTTCGATAAGGGGGCCACCCTGCGGGAATTGCTTCGCTTGCGCGCGCAGCTGCGCGGGCGCCGCTTCGACTTGCTGCTCGACATGCAGCTGTCCTTTCGCGCGAGTCTGGTCAGCCGATTGGTCGCCGCGCCCATCAAATTGGGATTCGATCGGCAGCGCGCCCGCGAGCTGCAGTGGCTGTTCACGAACGCACAGATCGGGCCCGCCGCATCGGAACATGTGCTCGATTCATTCATGGGCTTCGCGCGCGCCTGCGGCATCGAACCCGCCGCCCCTCGCTGGAACGTGGCGCTGCCGCCGGGCGCGCTCGACTACGCCCGCAGCGTCATCACCGCCGGACGCCCGACGCTGCTCATCAGTCCTTGCTCCAGCCATGCCGCGCGCAATTGGTCCGCGGACCGCTACGCCGCCGTCGCCGACCACGCCGAGTCCGTGCACCACATGAGCGTCGTGCTCGTGGGAGGGCGCAGTTCGGAGGAGGCGCGGATGGGGGCGTCGATCGCGGCGGCGGCACGAGCGCCGCTCCTCAACCAGATCGGCAAGGACACGCTCCCGCAATTGCTCGGCCTCATGTCGCAAAGCACGGCGCTCCTGACGCCGGATTCGGGTCCCGCACACATGGCAGGCATGGTCGACTTGCCCGTCATTGGCCTCTATGCCGCCACCAATCCGCAGCGTGCAGGCCCCTATTACAGCCGCCGGTGGTGCGTGGACAAGTACGACGCGGCTGCCCGCAAATACCTGGGAAAACCCGCCGCGGAGATTCCCTGGACGACGAAAATAGAACGGCCGGGGGTCATGGACCTGATCACGGTCGCCGACGCCGTTGCCAAGCTCGACGCACTCATCCTGTCAGGAGATTTTCGCTAAGATGCCGCCATGAGCGAAATCTCCGTTCCCGTCTCGCCGGGCGAACTGCTGGATAAGATCACCATCCTGCGCATCAAATCCAACCGCATGCGCGATGCCGGCAAGCTTGCCAACGTGCGCGTTGAACTCAGGCTCCTCGAGGAGACTTGGACCGCCTCCGCCTACGCCAGGGCCGACATCGGGGCCGACGTGAACGCGCTGCTCAAGGTCAACGAGCGGTTGTGGGTGATCGAGGATGACATCCGCGACAAGGAGCGCGCGCAGGCCTTCGATTCGGAATTCATCCGGCTCGCGCGCGCGGTTTATTTCGAGAATGATGAGCGCGCAGCAATCAAGCGGCGCATCAACTTAAAGCTCGGCTCCGCCATCGTCGAGGAAAAATCCTATTCCGAGTACAAGGCTTGAAGCGTCCGCTGACTTTATGAATCGGTTTCCGACTTGATGTCCGCGGGGCCGGCGGCATCGCGATTGAGGGTGTACTCGGCGCCGCAATAAGAGCACTTGGCCCACCCGGTCGATTCGATCGCCAGATAAACCTTGGGATGCGAATTCCACAGCAGCATCCCCGGCATGGGGCACGAAAGCGGCAGGTCGGCCATGTTGACGGTGTAGTGATGCAGCGCATTCGGCACGATCAACTGGTGTTTGGAATCGTCTTGAACCATCGCCGGCATAATCACTCCGTTTGAACTTGAACAGGAACTTGTTTCGGCGGAGCGAATCCCCGCGCGCGCAATAAACCGTCGATTTTGGGATCGGAACCGCGAAAATTCCGATACGCCTCGCCCGGATCGACGCCGTTGCCCACGGCCATGATGTCATCGTGCAGACGCTTGGCCACCGACGCGTCATAAGGACCGCCCGCCTCGATGAATGCCTCAAAGGCATCATGGTCCAGCACTTCCGCCCACAAATAGCTGTAGTAGCCCGCCGAGTACGAATCGCTGGAAAAAATGTGCGCGAACTGCGGCGTACGGTGGCGCATCACCATCTGCGCCGGCATTTCCAGAGCCTTAAGCGTGCTGCGTTCGAACTGGGCGACATCGATGGGCACATCTCCGGCCAGGTGCAGCTTCATGTCCACGAGCGCCGAGGCCAGATACTCGACGGTCGCAAACCCCTGGTTGAAGCTGCTCGCCTTCTTGATCTTGGCAACCAGTGCCGGCGGAATCGGCTCGCCGGTTTGATAATGCACGGCAAATCGCGACAGGACTTCGGGCGTCGACAGCCAGTTCTCATTGAGCTGCGAGGGGAACTCGACGAAGTCGCGAACCACGTTGGTGCCGGCGAGCGAGGGATATTTCACGTCGGAGTTCAGCCCATGCAACGCGTGGCCGAATTCGTGAAACAGAGTCACCGCGTCGTCCCAGCTGATCAAAAGCGGTCCGCAGCTCTCGTCCTTCACGAAATTCGTGTTGTTGGACACGATCGGCGCGACATCGCCGTCCAATTTTTCCTGGCCGCGGTATTCGCTCATCCACGCGCCGGAATTCTTGCCGGGCCGGGCATAGGGATCGAAGTACCAGAATCCGACGTGGTGGGCCGAAGTCTTCACCTGCCAAACCCGCACGTCGGGATTGGCGACCGGAAAACCGGACACCTGCGTGAAGTTGAATCCATAAAGCTGTCCCGCCGCCCAGAACATGCCCTCACGCAGCTTTTCCAGCTGCAGATAGGGCTTGACCTCATTCATGTCGAGATCGTACTTCGCCTTGCGCACCTTCTCGGCGTAGTAGCGGTAGTCCCAGGCGGCGAACTCGATGCCGGGATGTTCGCGGTCGGCGACGGCCCGCATGTCCGCCACTTCCTCGTGCACGCGCGCCACCGCCGCCGGCCATACCTGCATCATCAGGCTCATGGCCGCTTCCGGTGTTTTAGCCATGCTGTCGGCCACCCGCCAGTGCGCGTGGCTCGGATACCCCAGTAGCAGTGCGCGTTCCCGGCGCAAGGCCAATATTTTCGCGATGATTTTTTTGTTGTCGTGCGCATCGCCGTTGTCGCCGCGGCTGTAGTAGGTGCGCCAGACCTTCTCCCGCAGATCGCGCCGATCCGCATAGGTCAGAAACGGATCCATGGAGGACCGCGTATTGAGGATCGCCCACTCGTCTTGATGGCCGCGCGCCGCGGCGGCGGATCGTGCCGCCGCACGCAGCGGCTCCGGCAAGCCCGCCAAATCCTGTTCGTTTTTTAAATAGAGAGCGTGACCGGCTTCGTCGGCCAGCAGATTTTGGCTGAAATTCGCGAACAGCGTCGCGAGGTGCTCGTTGATCTGGGCCACCCGACGCTTCGCCGCCGCATCGAGCTGCGCGCCCGCGCGCACGAAATTCGTGTGGTAGAACCAGCACAGGCGCTGCTGCACCGGCGCGAGTTTTTCCCGGGCTGCATACACCGCTGCAATGCGCGCAAATAGAGCGACATTTTGGAAGATCTTGTCCGAGAACGCGGCCAGCCTCGGCTGCATGTCGCGCTCCACCGCCTGAAAGTCCGCCGTGCTCATGGTCGAGGACCAGACGCCGTAGATGGCGTTTACGCGCCTGAACCGACGCCCGGACCTCTCCAGCGCCGCGATGGTGTTGTCAAACGTGGCCGCGGCCGGACTGCAGGCAATCGCGTCGATTTCGGCCAGATTCTCCGCCATGGCCGCTTCCAGGGCCGGCTCGAAATCTGCAATGCATACCCTGTCGAACGGCGGCACGCCTCCGGCCGGCCCAACCCAGGGCGCGAGCAATGGATTGTTCGCGCGCGCCGGCGTCGGCAACCCTGCAGCGTCAGATGGGAGTTTTGGTTTCGTCAGCAAAATGGCGTGGCTCTTGCGGGTCGGCCCGGGCCCGCGATTTTGACACGTCAGGGCGCCGATTCAAATGTCGCGCGCCAAATCTCGCGCAGGCGATCGCGGGTCTCTTGGTATGGCTCGGCTGCGACGATGCGCTCGCCGTCACCCTCGAGCGACAAGTGATGCAGCACGGTGCGGTAGCCAATGTACGCCTGCTTGAGCCATTGCGAGACCGCCTCGTCGACAACGCCGACGGCCGCCAGGCCCTCGAGTTGGCGAATGTTGTCGGTGTAGGTCAGGAGCTCAGGGTGCGCCTCCGCCTCCGCCAACACCCAGTACTGCACCAGGAACTCGATGTCGCCGATTCCACCGGCGTCCTGCTTGATGTCGAATTGTCCCGGCCCCGAGCGCGATAATTCCTTGCGCATGCGCAATCGCATCTCGACTACATCGGTGCGCAGGCTCTCGCGGCGCACCGCCGAGGTGAGCACCCGGCGGCGCACGGCTTCGAATGCAGCGCAAAGCGCCGCATCTCCGCCCACCGCGCGGGCCCGCAGCAACGCCTGGTGTTCCCAGGTCCAGGCATCGTTTTGCTGGTAGCGCTCGAACGCATCGATGCCTGTCATGAGAAAGCCGCCCTTGCCGTTCGGCCGCAGGCGCATGTCGACTTCGTACAGGCGGCCGGCGGCGGAATGCATGGTGAGCAGGTGCACGATGCGCTGGCCCAGGCGCAGGAAAAAAATGCCGTTGTCGAGCGGCCGCTCGCCATCGGTGAGCTGGATGCTGCCCGCCGAATCGTGCAGAAAAACCAGGTCAAGATCCGACGCGTATCCCAATTCCAAGCCCCCCAGCTTGCCGTACCCGGCAACCGCCACGACCACCCGGCGCAAATTTGCCGCGTCTTCGCCGCAATACGGTACGCCGTACAGGTGCGTCATTTGCTGCCAGGCGAGATCCATGCAGCATTGGACGATGAGCTCTGCAATGTCGGTGAGCCGGTCGCTGACGCGCATCAGCGGAAGGCGGCCGGTCAAGTCGGCGAGCGCGACCGAAAATACCGCGACCTTTTGAAATTGCCGCAGCGCCTCGACCTGCCGTTCCGGATCCTCGGGCGACAATCGCTCGGTGCGCGCCGCCAACTCCAAGGTGAATCCCCGCCGCGTCGGCAACTCCTCAAGGGCCTTGGCGTCGATCAACTCATCGAGCAGCAAGGGAAAGTCCGCGACCTGCCGCGACAGGAAGCCGCTGATGGCGCACACCTCGATGAGCCGGTCCAGCGCCGCGGGCTGCTCCTTGAGCAGCGCCAGATACGATGCGCGCGTGCCGATGGCTTCCAGCACCCGCAGCACGCGCTGCACGACGGTGGCGGGAGAGGATCTCTCCGCGGCCGACTTCAACAAGCGCGCCAAAATGACATACAGGCGCCGATGCCCCGCTTCGTCCAGACGGCGGTACGGGGCCGCCTGACGATAGGATTCCAGGATCGCTGCCACCGCGGCGATTTCCGCGGGCGGAAAGCCGCTGTTGGCAAGCTCTTGGTCGATTTTCGCATCCGCCGCATCCAGCCACGCGACGCCGATGTCGTCGAAGCGGCGCTGCGCGTCCGGGGCGCCGAACAGCAGCGCGTCGAATTGCTCCGCCACCGCATCGAGCGTCGACTCAATGGCTTGCGATACTGCGCCCCAATCGTCAAACCCCATGTTCAGGGCCAGCCGCGCTCGATCGAGCGGATCTTCGGGCAGGGTGTGAGTCTGTTGGTCTTGCATCATTTGCAGCGCGTTCTCCGCCTTGCGCAACAGCAAGTAGGCCTCGGTCAGGCGCGCAACGTCTTCGCTCGAAATCAATTTTGAGCCGGCCAGCAGCGGCAGCACCTCCAGCAGCGCAGCGTTCTGCAGGCGCCGGTCGCTGCCGCCGCGCACCAACTGCATGGATTGCACGATGAACTCGATCTCGCGAATACCGCCTCGGCCGAGCTTCAGGTGATGATCGAGATCGCGCCGCGCGACCTCACGCACGATCAATGCCTTCATGGCGCGCAAGGATTCGAAAACGCCGAAGTCCAGATACCGCCGATAGACAAAGGGACGCACGAATTCTTCGTAAGCCGGCGCATAGCTGCCCGCGCCGACGATGGCCCGCGCCTTGATCCAGGCATAGCGCTCCCAGTCGCGGCCGTGCTGCTGCAGGTAATCCTCGAGCGAGCCCAGACTGACCACCAAGGGACCGCTCTCGCCGAAGGGCCGCAGCCGCATATCAACCCGGAACACGAAGCCGTCGGCATTCCTGACGTCCAGCAGCCGGATGATCTCGCGCCCCAACCGATTGAAATATTCCTCGTTGTCGACCACGCGCGGCCCGCTGGTCTCCCCCGCCTCGGTGAACAAGAACACGAGATCGATGTCGGAGGAGAAGTTGAGCTCGCGGCCTCCCAGTTTTCCCATGCCCAAAATGACAAAGGACTCCTGCGCCGGATTCGAGCTGAAGGGCTGGCCGAAAATCCGCTGCAGATGCAGCTCCGCGGCGCCCGCGGCGGCACGGATGCAGGAATCGGCCAGATCGGACACCGCTTGCAAGGTCTCGGTCACCGTCGCGCTTCCCGCGATATCGCGCCACGCGATGCGCAACATGGCGCGCCGGCGCCACGCGCGCAAAATGGATTGCGCCGGTTCTGCCGGAGCCGCCGGTTCGACCGGCGCCACCGCTGCCAGTCGCGCGTAGTCGACGTTCGCAGCGCCCGGCTCGCTCGCGTCCCATTGCGCGAACCATTGCAGGGACGGCGGGTCCTGGAGCAACACCTGGGCGGCGAATTCGCTGGCCGCAATGACCCGCGCCAGCTGCCTGCGGTGCTCTTCCGACAGCGCCTGATACCGCTCCGCAAAGCCGTCCTGCGCACAGGCGCGTTCCCACCAGCGTTCAACGGATTCACGCAGTTCCGGCGGCACCGATCCGATGAACTGCATCGACTCAGTCATGGCGTGCCGTCGCTACCGAATCGCCGCCAGGAACACGCGCGGAAACGGCAACAAAACGGTGCCGTCCGCGAGAGGCGGGTAGGCGCGCGCGATCGCCGCGGTGTAACGCTCGAGAAACGCGTCGCGCTCCGCGGGACTCAAGGGTTCTAGAAACGGCCGAAGGCCACTGCCCTTGAACCATTCCACCACCGCCGCCGCGCCGCCGGGCAGGGAATGCTGGTAGGTGGTGCGCCACAAATCCACCCTGGCGCACAGCGGCCGCAGCAATTCGTAGTACCACTGTGCTCCCTCCAGCGGCGCGCGCGCTTCGGCCGACTGCTCGAGTTTCGTGGCCCACGGCCCGGCAACGGCGATCTCGCGCATGAGCCGGTGCGCGGGCTCGTCCAGATTGTCGGGCATTTGCACCGCGAGGGCACCGCCGGGCGCCAGCTTTCCGACGAACGCGGGCAGCAGCGTTTCATGGTGGGGCACCCACTGCAGAACGGCGTTCGCGAGAATGACGTCGAACGGACCTGCATCCTGCCAGTCTCGCAGGTCCTGCACTTCGAAGCGGACGTTGGGCAGCCTGCGCCGCGCCGCCGCGATCATGTCCTCTGAGCTGTCGGTACCGCTGATCTGCGCGTGTGGATAACGCGCGGCCAGGACTTCGGTGGAATTTCCCGGGCCGCAGCCGACGTCGATGACGGTGCGCGCATCGATGGGCGGCAGTGCGCCGAGCAGATCGCGCACCGGCCGTGTGCGCTCGTCTTCAAAGGCCACATACTGTTTAGCGGACCAACTCAATTCAATCCCGACAGCCAGGTGATGACGGCGCTTTCGAGCGCAATGCGATGATCCGAGTAGCTGTGATCAGTATCCATGTGCACCGCGGTGACTTTGCCTCCCTTGGCCTTGATCGCCGCCACCAGCGCATCCGTCTGCGGTCCCAGCTGATCGTTTGACGTGACCGCCAGCACGGGAATCTGCGCCAGGCCTTGCGCGGTTCCCGCCACCACGAATTCCTTGGGGTGCGCGGCGAGTTCATCGACCATGCCCGCGGCCGTGACATCGGCGAGCGTCTCCATGTCGTCCGCCATCGCGGCCACGGCCTGCGCTCGGGGCCGGCTGCCCAAGAGCCCCATGTCCGCCATGGAAATGAGCACGGCACCCATCAATGCGTGATCGCGAGCCGCCGTGTGCGCTACCACCCACCCTCCCATGCTGTGGCCGGCGATCGCAATTCGCTTCGGATCGATGCCGAATTTCGATGCATTGGCGGGATCCCGCAGATACTTGAGCACCGCGTCGGCATCTTCAGGATTCTGCGCAAATCGGAATGATCCCGGGCTGCCCCAGGATCCGCGGTAATTGAAAGTCACGGCATTCCAGCCCGCGCGGCGCACGGCCTGCGCCAGGTCGAGGTTCTTTTCATTGCCGGGCAAGCCGTGGCAGATCACCAAGGTGGGATGCGGACCCGCTCCGGCCGGCGAGTACAACAGCCCGTTGATGAGCAGTCCGTGGCTCGGAATGTGCAGCACGGTCATCGCCGCGGGATGCGCCTTGTCGGCCGGCGGATCGGTGAAGATTGCCGGCGGCGCCGACAGCGCCAGCGCGCCCGACGCGAAACCGATGATCAGCGAAATACACAATAACAGCGAACGCATATTGACTCCTTGCTGTGATACCCGTTGCGATGCCGCCGCTACTTCCGCGCCTTGGCGACCCACGCCTCCACGTCCTCGAGCTTCCGCGGGAAAGCCGCGGTCAGGAGACGATAACCCGAGGACGTCACGATGACCTCGTCCTCGATCCGCACGCCGAATCCTTGCTCCGGCAAATATACGCCGGGCTCGACCGTGAAGATCGCGCCCACCGGCAGCGGCTTTTCGTAAAGCCCCGCATCGTGCACGTCAAGGCCGACGAAATGGCCGAAACCATGAATGAAATCCTTCAGGTACCCGGCGCGGCGCAGCGACTCGTCGGCCACGTGCTGCAGCTCTGCCATGGATACGCCTGGACGAATGGCAGCCATGATGTCTTCCTGGGCCTGGTATACCGCCCGATACACCTTCGCCTGTTCGACGCTGAATTTTCCCGACACAGGATAAGTGCGGGTGACATCCGCGGCATAGCGGCCGTATTCGGCGGCGGCGTCGACCACCACCAGATCGCCATCCTTGAGAAGCCGTGTGTTCTTGTCCCAGTGCAGCACCGCACCGTTCGGACCGGATCCGACGATCGAGGAGTAGCTCAAGCCGGTTGCGCCGCCGGCGAAAAACGCGTACTCCAGCTGCGTCTGCAAATCGCGCTCGGAGACGCCGGCGACGCTGCCCTTGGCGATGGCCTCGTGACCCAAGCGCGTGATGGCGATTGCGCGCTCCATGCGTTCGACTTCATCGCTGCTGTGCACCTCGCGCAGCCCAGCGAGCAACGCGCGCTTGTGAACTACCCGCAATCCAAATCGCTGTGCAACACGCGCCGCCAATTCCGCGTCGTTGCGATCCTCCTTCGCCATGCTCGGCGGCGCGATGATGGTGACGCACTCATGATTCTCTCCCGCACCTTCCAGCGTGCTGTCGGGCGAGCCGCGGCGCACGCGGTCGACGCCGTAGCGCTCCTTGAGTTCGGGCGAGATGGGATCGCGCGGACCGGTCCATCGTTCGGCTTCCGGATCGCGCGGCTTCAGGAACAGCGTCACCTTGTTGAAGGGCGCCTTGGGCGCAAATACCAAAAAAGCACCCGGTTCATTGATTCCAGTCAGCCAGTAGAAGTCCCCATCCTGTCGATAGTCCTCGGTGATGCCGGACACTTCTCCCTGCGCGCCGATGACGCCGATGCATCCTTCGAGCGCCTTCATGACCCGTTCGCGGCGCTCACGGTAGACACTCGTGGGAAGATCGGCCGGCGGTGTGGGAACAGGATGCTGAAATCCGCCGGCCAGTGCCGCGGCGGCTAACAATGTGCTGATCATTGAATGCGGTCCTCAACTGTTGTTATCCGGCAAGTTTCTCCCTTGGCGGTATCATGCCGGAGGCACATAGTATCAGGACGATTGGAGCCGTAGCTTGACTACCCTGCATACCGTTGGACACTCGAATCATTCCATCGAGAAGTTCATCGGTCTATTGACCGCCCACGGCATCACCGCCGTGGCCGACGTGCGCTCCCGTCCGTTCAGCAGACGGCATCCGCAGTTCAACAAGGACCGGCTTGCGGCGGAACTCGCGCGTCACGAGATCGCATATGTGTTCCTCGGCAAGGAGTTGGGGGCGCGCACGGACGACCCCTCCTGTTACGAAAACGGTAAAGTTCAATACCCGCGGCTGGCGGCCACGTCGCTCTTCAAGGCGGGTCTCGAACGGGTGCTCGACGGCGCGCACAAATACCGCATTGCTTTGATGTGCGCCGAAAAAGAACCCCTGGACTGCCATCGAACACTGCTGGTCAGCCGCGCGCTCGAGGGACTCGGCGCATCTATTGCGCATATTTTGGCCGATGGCAGCGTGGAGACTCAGGAGCAAACCTGGTCGCGGCTCATCGAGCTTACGGGGCTGTCGAAAGAAGACCTGTTCCACGACCACGCCGAATTGCTCGCGCGAGCGTGCAAGTTGCGGGAGGACAAGATCGCCTACGTCAAGGATTAGCCGGCAGCAAAAACAACTTCACCGCGGAAGGGTGTGCCGGATCGTGATAAATCGTATTTTCCGCGATCTTGATCGAACGATTGAGGCCCAGCGGCTCGCCCGTATTCGGGTTCACGTCGAAACGCGGAAAATTGCTGCTGGAAATATCGATCCTCAAACGGTGGCCCCGCTTGACCACGTTGGCCGTGTCGAAAGGCCGAACGACGATGCCATAGATTTTGCCCGGCTCGAGCAGCTGGCGCCGCTCCAAGTGGTCTCGATAGCTCGCCCGTACAATGCCATCGGTCAAGTTCATATCGAAGCCGCGCGGAAAATCGGCGCTCGGCGGATACACGTCGACGAGTTTCGCCGTGAAATCTGTGTCCGCCGCCGTCGATGATGCGAACAGCGTGACTTCCACCGGCCCCGCCAACGCGACGTCATCCTTGAGAATCTCGCTTTCGAACACCAGCACATCGGCGCGTGCGCGCAGCGGCAGGTACGGAGCACGCGACCCCGGCATGTCGGGACGCTCGCGTTGATCATAGGCGCCATCCTTCAGTCGCCGCGACACTCCACCGCCGATGGTGGGCACCGGATGTGCAGGATCGAATTGCAGCGTGGTTGCGGCCGCCTCGGTCGCGCTCGGTGTACGCCGATTCAGCGATCCGTCGGCATGCAGATAAAAAAGCGTGGCTTGCGCTTGCGCAGGAGGCCATTGCTTTGATTCGCGCCACTCTCCGCCGTGATAGAGCCGTCCCGCCCCGTCCTTGTGTCCGTCGCCGGTACCCATCAAGAAATATCGAACCGGCGCCTGTGCCGCAGCCGCCGTCTTGATACCCTTCAAATGGGTGTCGAACCAGCGCAGATGAAAATCGGCGTCGAAGTCCTTGATGGCGGCGGCGGCCCCGAAATCCACGTCGCCGGCATAACTGGCTGTATTGCCGTGATGCGTCCACGGTCCGATAACCAGGTGCATCGGGGATTTCTTGAGCGCGCCGAGTCTGCGCCAGTTCTCAATCGTGCCGCGCAGATAAATGTCGTACCAACCCCCGACATGCATCATGGGAATGTCTGACGTCTGCGCGTAGTACTTTTCCCATTGCATGCCGAGCGTGTCCCAATGCGCGTCGTAATCGGAATGGGTTGCCTCGTCGAGATAGTAACTCTCGTAATTCGGCGCAACGGCCAGTGGACTCAAGCCCTTGCGAATCGGCAGCGCCGAGTACCACGCATTGACGTCCTCCTTGGAAAGCATGCCTTTGACCATAGGGTCCTTGGCATCATCCAGAGCCTGCGACCAAGCCCAGGTCAGCTGACGGCCCATTTCGAATGCGCCGTCGTACCTGACGCTGTGATCCCAAGCGTTTGACATGCCTCCCATGTTGAGCAGCAGCGCACGCAGATGCGGGGGTGCGAGTTTCGAGGCGTCCGCCTGCGTGTGCGCCGCATAGGATGTTCCATACATGCCGACCTTACCGTCGCTGAACGGCTGCTTCGCCGCCCACTCGATGCTGTCGTAGCCGTCGTAAGCGTCGAATGCATAGTACTTTTCGAACACGCCCTGTGAATGGTGCCGTCCGCGCGTGTCTTGAACCAACACCACATAGCCGTGCTTCGCGAGCCATTCGGCAACGGAAATTGCCGCCGGGTCTGATTTATCGTACGGCGTGCGATGCAGCAGTACCGGCAGCCGCGCCGCCGTCGCCGTGGTGTCCTTGCCCGGCCGATAGATGTCGGTGGCCAGCAATATCCCGTCGCGCGCCGCCACCATCACGTCTTGCTGGCGAATGACGTCGGGGTACGTGTTCGAGGCGGGCGGCTCTGCAGCACGGGCCACCAGAACCGCACAGAAAAGGGCGAGCGCAAGAATGCCGTCGTACCAATGCCGAGCTGGGGTCATCTTAAGTTTATGCCTACCTTGGGATGCGAAAAAAGGCGCCCGGAAACATTAACTGGATGTGGGCGAATTATTAAACTCGACATTTCTTGCACGCACCGAACTACTATAAAAATAGGCTTTTGAAGCGTTTGACCCGCGAACCCAGGGCGAGTAGAAGTGGTTCTACCACATTGCCCAGGAAGGCCGCCATGTCAATCAAGCTCGTTGTTCTCGTCGGCGCGCTGATCGCCGCGAGTCCGGTTTTTGCCGCAAGCGGCCCCAGTTCCGGAGGTTCAACAAGCGCCACTCCCAGCAGCGGCGGGGGCGGACACTCGGGCGGCGGCTCGGGTGGTGGCGGCGGCGCATTCGCCAATCGCGACGCAAGAGCCGATCATGGACACGCAAGCCCGCATTCAAGCGCTGCGCATGCCGCAAAACCCATCGCCGGCCAACACGTTGCGTTCCAACATTCGACATTCAAGATGTCCGGTACGGATCATCATCATCATCACCACCATCATCCGCACAACTCCAGACGCGAACCTTTCTTCGAGAGCCCATACGTCCCTGACACCTGCTTCCGTTTCGACGATCCGCTGGAGTACCCGCGGAATGATTGCTTCGCTCCGACCAAGAGAACTCCGGAGACTCATCGCCGCTCGTAGAAGATAGAGAATGAATTCCGCTGCGGCCGCGACCTTGTTCGCCGCGATGTTGAGCGGCATGGCGCTGCCGCTACGCGCAGCCGAATCCCCGGACACGTCCATCGAGGACACCGAGAGCAGCGCAAAGGAACTTGCCGCATCGATTGAGCGCTTCAATGCACGGGACCCTCATTCACCTGACACATTGAACGCTCGCCTGTCCTACGCAGTTTTTCTCGCAAAGAGCGAGGGCGGGGAGTGTCAATCTCGGTTGGACAGCGCGCGGAATCAGCTCGAGCTCGCCAAAGCGAATCCCGCGCTCGGCGTCGTGCTGCCCTCGGGACAAGCGCGCTTGAGCGACGCGGAGTATCAAGTTCACTTGGCGCGAGCTGCGTGCAGCGGCTCCGAACCGCGCGAGGCGGAATCGCGCACTACGGAGCTGCGCGCCGCGCTCGAATCGGCGCAGCGCGCGGTCGCCCTGTATCGCGACGCCTTCGATGCCGTTTCCATGGTCACCATGCAATACAATTGCAGCGTGGTGCATCACGACCTCGGCGACTCGGCGGCGGCGATTTCCGCATTGCAGGCCGCGATCGCGATGGACCGCGAGTACGGCTACGCGGACGATGCCGAAGACAACTACTCGCAACTCCTGCAATGGAACGGCCAGAAAGCGGACGACGACCAGGTTGCCGCGCACATGGAAGACTTCCCGGAGCGCTCGGCGACACTGGCATTCGACTGGTTCCCGGGCGACGCCGGGGTGAGGTTCGAATCCGACCACACCCAAGTCGAGGACGGCGAGACCTCTAGTGTCCACGGCACCCGCGAGGCACAACGCCGCGTCCGAAAGGGATTGGGCAGTTGGAAGGTGTCATTCGAACCCCGTACCGCCCACTTTGAGCTCGCAAACCCGACGCTCAAAGACCCGGCGCTTCAGGGGCTCGCAACCTCCCTGGCCGGCATCCTGCTTCAATTCCACGACTTCGAACTTGCGCGAAGCGGTGAGTTCGACAGCCGCGCAGGATCGTTCAGGTTCGCTTCTCGTGTGCGCGCAGACGTGAAGGCACTGATGAGCGACCTTGCGGCTCGAGGTACGCCCACTGCGCCGCTGATGCGCAGCGTCGGCAAAGTCTTGAGCGCGCAGCTATCTCAGAACGTGATCGAAGCTCTGGTGGCCCAGGACTACAACTTTGAGACGGGAACTTGGATTGGCGCAACCCTGGATCAGGGCGTCTGGTACGACATGACCGCATTTCTTTCTTTGCCGCTGGAACCGCAGGTCCTGGTAAAGCACCAGATCGAATTCGCCTACACGCGCCCGATTTCCTGCACCGAGGACGGAAAGGAGACTGCCTGCATTGAGATCGTGCTGCACGCAACACCGGATCCCGCCATCCTCAGGGAGATGCTCGGCAAGCTTGCCCACTCTGCCCACTTGCCGAGCCAACAGCAGCCGCAGCTGCAGGCGCGCACCGACATGCGGCTGATCGTGGACCCCCTGAACCTGGTGGCCTATCGCCGCGACATGCGCCGTTATTCCTATTGGTCGAACGGCACTGCGGGTCCGAATCATTCGCTGAGCGAATCCGAAAAAACCAGCATGGTCAGCGGCCGCTTGAGCCGCACGGACGGCGGCTAGATTCAAGGCGCCTGTTGCGTCAGGTGCGGGTTTAATTCTTGTACCTGCGCCTCGATGAAGTCGAGCGCCGCGGTCTCGACCTGATCTGCGAATTGCTTGCGCCGATTCTTCGAGAACACTCCGCCATTCTGGTAGGCCATGCGAATCAAATTCGCTAGCGTCGAGCCTTGAATGTCGTAGCGGTCATTGACTCGCCGCACGACCTCGTCGTAGCAGCTAAGATACGCGACCTCCTCCTTCAAGTCCTTGCGCAAGGCCTCGAGCGCCATCTCGTACAGAAAGCTCACGCACGACGTGGCATCGAAGTAGCGGTACATCGAGGGTGAGCCCTGAAACTCAAAATCGAAATTCTCCCCATCGAGCCAAGTCACCTTCCAGAACGCGCGCGCAGGCACCGAGAAGGACTTGAGCGCCTGCAAATACTTTAGTTCATTGCGACGCATCGCCGCGGAGAGCGGCAGGATGGAGCCTGAAGGCAGAGCGCCTGACTGGCACAGCGCATAGTGCGCAAGGTAGCGCGACAGCCGTCCATTGCCATCGCCAAAAGGATGGGCGAACACGAAGCCAAAGGAGGCAAGGGCTGCGCGCACCAGCGGTGCAATCTCCGGCGCGGTTTCGACATTGGCAAGCCTCGAAATACCCGCAAGAAGCGAGTGCACGAGAGCGGGGGGTGGCGGCAGATACGAGACTCCGCGAGGGCCCGGCACGCCGCTGCTCAAATGATTCTGGAAGGTTCGAAACGTGGCTTCCTGCGCGAGCTTGCTCGTGACGGTAGCATTTTGAAGCTCCACCCAGTGCTCCTCATCGAGTGTCTGGCGCGCATGGGCTTGTCGCAGCAGGGCGGCGAAGGCTTCCTGCTTGTTGCCTGGCGGCCGCTCGCCCTCGATTTCGAAGGTGCTTCGGGTCTCATCGAGATACGCCCAGGCGAGCGCGCGCTCAAGTTGTGCGGGCGGGACGGCATCTAAAAACTCGCGCACCTGCGCCAGAGGATCGGCTTTGAGCAACTCCTCGAGCTGCGGGGTACGCCGCACGCTCGGACAAAAGTCCCAGTCGCCCACTCCATTGAAGGCGACGCCCCAGCGCTTATCGCGCTTGGCCCCCTCGACTGTCACGTAGAGCGTGGGGTCGAAGAGAAGCGCCACGGATCCTGAGATTCCGGCCGGCAGACCTTCGAGGAGCTGCCCGGTAGTCGCCTCCCAGATCGCACAGAGCTTGCGGATGTACTGCCCGGCGGGCGCGGCACGTAGCTGCGCGAGGAGCGCCGCGGGCTCCAAGTGCGCACTGGCCGCTGCGAGCACCTGAAGATCGGTTCCCTCGTGCTTCAGAGCAAATAAAAGATGCTCGATTACATCCTCGCCCGGAGCGCGCTTGGCGGGAACGGCAAGCTCGCCCGCTAACCGCTCGACCCGGGTGACACTTCGGATGAGGGCCGGGGAGGCCACCGGAGGTAAGGGCAGCTTCAGCCGGTCCTGGACATAGGCATACCCAATGACGGTCATTCGCGGCTCGGTAAGGAGTTGGATGGCAAGGAGCTTAAGTGGGCGGCGAGTTCCAGGACCTCGGGCGCATCTTTTCTATGGCAATCGGTAGTTTTCTATGAATATCGAGATTCTACCGTACTTTTTTATTCATGAACATAACTATTTAATCTTTTCTATGGAGACTCGCTAAAGCTCTCCGTTTTCCATGTGCCGACGGCCACTATTATGAGAACTCTTTGCTGCGGTGCGGGAGCCAAAAAGAAAGGCCTCGCCGATCTCTTTGAGCGGCGAGGCCTGAATCATCTACCTTACATAATCAGCAATCGGTTACATAAGTCTCAACCGATTGAGCGGTAACTACAGGCGCCAACTACATATCCATGCCGCCCATGCCGCCCATGCCGCCACCCGGCGCGCCATGAGAATGCTCTTCTTCCTTCGGCGACTCGGCAATCATGACTTCCGTCGTGAGCAGGAGTCCCGCCACCGAGGCCGCGTTCTGCAGAGCCAGACGCGTCACCTTGGTCGGATCCAGGATGCCCAGATCGATCATATCGCCGTACTCACCCGTCTGAGCGTTGTAACCGAACGTGCCCTTGCCCTCGCGGACCCGGTTCAGAACAACCGCGGCATCCTCACCGGCATTGGTGACGATTTGACGCAGCGGCTCTTCAATTGCGCGCGCCAGGATCTTGATGCCCGTGGTCTGATCTTCGTTCTTGCCGGTGAGCTTCTCGATCGCTTTGAGTGCACGCACCAGAGCAACGCCGCCGCCCGGAACCACGCCTTCTTCGACCGCCGCACGGGTTGCGTGCAGGGCGTCTTCGACGCGGGCCTTCTTTTCCTTCATTTCGATTTCGGTCGAAGCGCCGACTTTGATCACGGCAACGCCGCCGGAGAGCTTGGCAACGCGCTCCTGCAGTTTTTCCTTGTCATAGTCAGAGGTCGCTTCCTCGATCTGCTGGCGAATGCTCTCGACGCGGCCCTTGATGTCAGAGGCCTTGCCGGCGCCGTCGATAATGGTGGTGTTCTCTTTCTCCACCAGAATTTTCTTCGCTTCGCCCAGGTCGTTCAAGGTCGCCTTCTCGAGCGACAAGCCGACCTCGTCGGAGATGACCGTGCCGCCCGTGAGGACCGCGATGTCCTGCAGCATGGCTTTACGGCGATCACCGAAGCCCGGCGCCTTGACGGCGGCGACTTTGACGATGCCGCGGATGGTGTTGACGACCAGCGTGGCGAGCGCCTCGCCTTCCACGTCTTCCGCCACGATCAAGAGCTGTCGGCCGCCCTTCGCAATGGCTTCCAGCAAGGGGAGCAATTCGCGAATGTTGGAGATCTTCTTGTCGACCAGGAGGACCAACGGCTTGTCGAGCTCGGCGCTCTGACTCTGTTGATTGTTGATGAAGTACGGCGAGAGGTAGCCGCGATCGAACTGCATGCCTTCGACCACTTCAAGCTCGTTCTCGAGGCCGGAACCTTCTTCAACCGTGATCACGCCTTCCTTGCCGACCTTCGCCATCGCATCCGCAATCGTCTTGCCGATGCTCTCGTCGGAGTTCGCGGAGATCGTGCCGACCTGCGCAATCGCCTTCGGATCCT
>Ga0193753_10000654_pt1 | contig 32882 bp, 21 predicted proteins | sample H1c2metaG_FD_144925 | JGI IMG/M metagenome (GOLD analysis project Ga0193753, IMG submission 144925) | Soil microbial communities from a riparian zone of the East river system, Colorado, United States - H1c2 | ecosystem: Environmental > Terrestrial > Soil > Riparian zone | place: USA: East...
CGGGTCGAGATTTTCGTTCCTCGCGATCGCCCAGCGCACCAGATCCGGCTCGTGACTGTCAGACCCTTCGAACGCGCGCGCGCCGTGCCGCACCGCGTGATAGGAGTCCGGATCGCGCGACGGGTAGACCCACGGACACACCAAACCGTGGGGATGATCGATCCGTACGCCATCGTGCTCGGCCAACAGCTTGCGCACGCGGAGCTCGAACAAGCGTCGTGCCGGACTGTCCGGTTGATCCAGCTGATCGGGATCCAGCAACGGATAACCCCAAGGTTGACCGTGCGGATTGGTGCGGCTCGGCGGCGCACCGAGCAGCCAGTTCGCAGCAAACGCCTCGCGATGGAGAAAGCGGTCGCGATGCGAAAACCCGACTTGCATATCGGCCCACAGCGCGAGTCCCAACTTGCGCGCGCGGGCCCGAAACGCGGAGTGCTGAGCGTGACACAAATACTGGGCGAGCTCGCTTCGTTCGATCGCCGGCCCGAGCGTCGCACGCACTGCCGCTCTGCGCTGCAGGCCCGCCGGACCCGGCTCGAACAGCGCAACGAGTGCGGGCTCGAACAGCGCTGGATCGTCGACGGTGCGGGCTGCTATCACTTCGTACACCGCGTTCAGCTCGAGCCACGACGCGTGTTCGTTGCGAAAGCGAGCGAAGTCTGCGAGCAGCGGATGGTCGGGGCGTTTCCGCAGCTGTAAGAGGCGGGCGTGACAGGCATCGAGCACCATGCGCGTTACGCGTGCGGCGCGCTCGGGCTCGACTCGCGCGGCAGCCGCGTTCCCGAGCTCGAGCTGCTCGATGACTTCCGGCTGCAAAAGGCTGCCGAAGTCTTCACTCGCGAGCGCCGCGAGCCCGAGGCACCACGGATTGCGCGCGAACACCGTGCCGTCGTACGGCGAGAGGTTTGCGATGGAAACTTGGCCGGCCGGGCCCAGCTGCAGCGCGTCGAAGCCGAGCCGTGCAGCAAACGCGAGAAGGCGCTCTCCAGCCTGAGATAGCGGCGCCCCGTAGCCGCTATCGAGCTCGCCGGGCGGGAACGCACTCATGTGTACGCCGAGAACGAAGCGCCGGACTCCGAGCCGCTCCAGCGACTCACGCACGAATGCCGTGTCACCGGCTAGCCCCATAGAGCTCGTTGCATTCCCGTCAGTCTGCTGCATCCACGTCTCGCCACCTCCCCCACATCGCCGCGCCTGTAACACTCGGATCGTCTCATATGTGGCAGAAACGCGCCGCCAATTTGCATCGGACTCCGTCGTACGCGGCCGTAATGCCGATGCGTGCGTATCTATCGGACGCACACTTTTTGCAGAAGCCGCGGCAAATGGAGGCAGCGTGGTGACCGAATCCAAAACCGCTAGTCGTGAAACCCGACTGCCCATGACGACTCGCGTTTTTATCGAGCGTGTAACGCCTACACTCGATGCCGGTCCATACGCGGTCAAGCGCGTGCTCGGAGATGACGTCCGCGTGGAAGCAGACTTGATCTGCGATGGGCACGATGTCGTGACGGGGCGCGTGCTCTATCGACCACGCGGTGTGCGAGAGTCGGACTGGCGCGAGGTGCGCCTGACACCGATCGTGAACGATCGTTTTACGGCCAGCTTCCCCGTCGATCAACTCGGCGTTTGGGAGTTCGTCGTCGAAGGCTGTGTCGATCAATTTGCGACCTGGCGGCGTGCCCTCGAGCGGAAACAGCAAGGCTCTTCCGCGGCGGACGTGGTCGCGCACTTGCGACAAGGTGCAGCCGTGTTGCGAGCGACCGCTGCGCGCGCGCCCGATCCGGATCGCGGGTTGCTGCTCACGGCGGCCGATCGCTTGGACGACGCCGAGCGCCGCCCTCGAGACGCCGCGACTACCGCGGCCGACCCCGTCGTGTTCGGATTGGCGGAACGCTACCCGCCGTTCGAGACCGCAGGCCGTTCTCCGCGCGTGTACGAGCTCGTGGTGGAGCCGAAACTCGCGAACTTCAGCGCTTGGTACGAGTTCTTTCCGCGGTCCACCGGCGCGCCCGGCGAGCACGGCAGCTTCCGCACGAGCTACGCGCGGCTGCAGTACGCCGCGGATCTGGGCTTCGACATCGTCTATCTGCCCCCGATCCATCCGATCGGGCGCACGCACCGCAAGGGAAAGAACAACTCACCGACTGCGACCGCCAACGAGCCGGGAAGCCCCTGGGCGATCGGCGCCGCCGAGGGCGGCCACAAGAGCGTGCACCCGCAGCTCGGAACGCTCGAAGATTTCCGCGCGTTCGTGGCACGGGCGCGCGAGCTCGGGCTGTCAGTGGCGCTCGACATCGCACTGCAAGCCTCGCCCGATCACCCGTACGTGACCGAACATCCAGAGTGGTTTGCAAAGCGGCCGGATGGCTCGATCCAATACGCGGAAAATCCACCGAAGAAGTATCAGGATATCTATCCGTTCGACTTCGAGTGTGAGGCCGCGCCGGCGCTCTGGCAGGAGCTGACGTCGATCTTTCTATTTTGGGCCGAGCTCGGTGTGAGAGTTTTTCGCGTCGACAATCCACACACCAAGTCGCTCGCGTTTTGGCGGCACTGTGTCGACGAGTTGAAGCAGCGTTACCCCGACGCGATTTTACTCGCCGAGGCATTTACGCGGCCCAAGCTGATGTACGCGCTTGCGAAGCTCGGGTTCAGCCAGTCCTACACGTATTTCACGTGGCGAAACACGAAGCACGATTTCACTACGTACCTGACGGAGCTCACGAAGACCGAAGTGGTCGAGTTCTTTAGGCCGAACTTTTGGCCCAACACGCCGGACATCCTGCCCGAACATCTGCAGTACGGCGGACGCGGCGCGTTCATCGCGCGGCTCGTGCTCGCCGGGACGTTGAGCAGCAACTACGGGATCTACGGACCGGCGTTCGAGCTGATGGATCACGTCGCACGACCGGGCGCGGAAGAGAACGTCGACAATGAGAAGTACGAGCTCAAACAGTGGGATGTGGATCGGCCGGACAGTCTGCGGTTGCTGATCACGCGGCTCAACCAGATCCGCCGCGAGTACGAGTGCCTGCAGGACAACACCAGTCTCGAGTTTCACCCTACCGACAATGAATCGCTGCTCTGCTACAGCAAGCGGCGCGGTGACCAGGCCGTCATCGCGGTCGTCAACCTCGACCCGCACCATCGTCAGGCCGGCTGGTTGAGCCTCGACCTCGAGAAGCTCGGTATCCGCGACGCCGCGAGTTACCAAGTACACGATCTCTTGTCCGACGCCCGGTATCTGTGGAACGGGTCGCGCAACTACGTGGATTTGGATCCGGGCGGCATGCCGGCGCACCTCTTCGTCGTGCGCTACCGCGTTCGAAGCGAAGCGGACTTCGACTATTTCGCTTGATCGGTGGGCGGAGGAGGACGGAAACCCTATGGAAAGTCTCCGACATGTAGCGGATGAGATCAGTGCTTCGCCGAAAGCGTTCGAGGCGCCGTCGTTCTCCGCGCTGCTGAGCAGCCCGCTGCCAGTCGAAGTGCAAAAGCTACTGTCAGAGCACATCCGAACGCGCCGCTGGTTTCGCGGTAAAGCGCGCGAGATCCGGCGGCTCGAGGTTCTCGACGCGGTGCCGCTGCGAGCAGCACCACGCGAGCTCGTGCTGGTCTTCCTTCGCGTCGAGTATGCCGCGCGCGAAGCAGAGACGTACACGCTCCCCTTGGCGTTCGAGCCTACGAGCGAAGGCACTCGCGGCGCGGACAGTCATCACCTGTTCGATCTAACTGCGACCCAGGGCGAGCTCTGTAGCGGTGTGGTCTACGATCCCGCGGGCAGCGACGAGCTTTCTCACGCTCTGCTCGAGCTCTTCGTGCAGGCGGAGACCCAGGGGCGGAAGGGTCGCGTCATCGCTCGACCGAGCGAAGCTTTGAAGAGATCGGCCGGCCCGAACCTCGTGCCGCGTGTACCTTCCGGCGAACAGTCGAACACGACGGTCTTCTTCGGGCACGATTTCATCCTCAAGCTCTTTCGTCAGCTCGAGCCGGGACAGAATCCGGACGTCGAGGTCAACGAGTTCCTGTGGGCGACAGGCTATCGGAACGTGCCCGAGCCGATCGGAAGCGCGAGCTACGAACACGATGGGTTCGTCACGACGCTCGGCATCGTGCAACGTTTCGTCGCGAGCGAAGGCATCGCTTGGGAAGTGACGCTCGACGTGTTGCAACGCTCGCTCGAGCTCGCACGAGACCTCGAGGCACAAGGCGTCGAGCCGAGCTTGCCGAGCGACGACCTGCTCGAGAGCATGCAAGATGCACCTCCCGAGGACATCGAAGGTTTTCTGTCGGCGTTTGCCCCGTTCGCGACTCTCCTCGGGGAACGCACGGCCGAGCTTCACACGACGCTGGCTGCGAACGACGAGCTGCCCGCGTTCAAGCCCGAGCCTTTTACGGCTGAGTATCAGCACTCGATCGTCCAAGCTGCGCGCGAGCGCATCACGCGCGCGTTCGACTTACTGGGCGAGCAACTGGCGAAGCTACCCCCAGACGCAGTGCCGCTCGCGCGCGAGGTGCTCGGCTGTCGCGACGTCCTCGCGAAGAAGCTCGACGAGCTCGGCCGCATCCCGGTACACGCAAGCCGGATCCGTTGTCACGGGGACTACCACTTGGGTCAAGTGTTGTACGGGGAGAACGACTTCATCATTCTCGACTTCGAAGGCGAACCGGCACAGCCGCTCGAGATGCGGCGGTTCAAGGGCTCGGCACTCTACGACGTCTGCGGAATGCTCCGGTCGTTTCACTACGCCGCGACGGTCGCCTCGCAGAATAGCCGCTGGCAGGGCTCGGACCGCCAAGCACTCTCGCGCTGGACCGAGGCCTGGTACCGCTGGATCAGCGCGGTATTTCTGTGTGCGTACACGCGCAAGGCTCGTGAGTCGGGCCCGGCGGTGTTCCTGCCGCGCGATCCAGACGAGCTGCGCGCGTTGTTACGGCTTCACATGATCGACAAGTGCAGCTATGAGCTGAGCTACGAACTGAACAATCGACCGGACTGGGTCGGAGTGCCGTTGGCCGGTCTACTCAACCTGGCGCGCACGGTGCGCACGGTGCGCACGGTGAAAACGACGCGATCGACTGAAAGTGCTTGAGTCTCTTGCCAGCGTGAACAGGTTTCCATGCCCATCGTGAATAGCAATCCTCACGCGTATGCCGGTGACATCGGTTCATTGGACCTTCACCTGTTCAATGAAGGGCGGCACGTCAAGCTGTTCGAAAAGCTTGGAGCGCACCCGGTCGAACGCGAAGGTAAAGCCGGAGTCGTGTTCCGCGTCTGGGCACCGAATGCGCGCAGCGTGTCGCTGATCGGCGGCTTCAACGCCTGGGACAACGCGGCGACACCGATGGCTCCGCAAGGCGCTTCCGGCATTTGGGAGAAGTTCGTTCCCGGCCTCGGGCGCGGTGAGATCTACAAGTATCACATCGAGTCCAGTCACGGCGGCTACGGGGTCGACAAGGCAGACCCGTACGGCTTTCACCACGAGACTCCGCCGCGCACGGGGTCGATCGTTTGGGACCTCAACTACACGTGGGGCGACAGCGAGTGGATCGGCAAGCGCGCACAGCGAAACGGTCTCGCCGCACCGATCTCCGTCTACGAAGTCCACCTTCCCTCGTGGCGCCGCGTCCCCGAAGATCACAACCGGCCGCTGACGTATCGCGAGATGGCGCCGCTCCTAGCTGCACACGTTCAAGAGCTCGGATTCACGCACGTCGAGTTCATGCCCGTGATGGAGCACCCGTTTTTGGGCTCGTGGGGCTACCAAGTCACCGGCTACTTCGCGCCGACGAGTCGAATGGGGACGCCTCAGGACTTCATGTACCTGATCGACTATTTGCACCAACACGACATCGGGGTCCTCCTCGATTGGGTTCCGGCGCATTTTCCGAACGACACCCACGGGCTCAGCTTCTTCGATGGAACCCACCTGTACGAGCACTCCGATCCGCGACTCGGTTTTCACCCGGATTGGCAGAGCTGCATCTTCAACTACGGCCGGCACGAAGTGAAAAGCTTCTTGCTGTCGAGCGCGCTGTTCTGGTTGGACGTCTATCACGTCGACGGCTTGCGCGTGGACGGCGTGGCTTCGATGCTCTATCGCGACTACTCGCGGAAAGCCGGCGAGTGGATCCCGAACGAGCAAGGCGGGCGCGAGAACCTCGAAGCGATCTCGCTGCTCCGTCACATGAACGAAGCTGTCTACGCCGCACATCCCGATACGATGACCGTCGCTGAAGAGTCGACGTCGTGGCCGATGGTCTCCCGGCCGGTTTACGTCGGCGGGCTGGGATTCGGGCTCAAGTGGGACATGGGCTGGATGCACGACACGCTTTCGTATTTCCAGCACGACCCGATCCATCGTCGTTATCACCAGAACGAGCTGACGTTCCGCGCGATCTACGCGTTTCACGAGAACTTCATGCTGCCGCTCTCGCACGATGAAGTGGTGCACGGGAAGCGCTCGTTGATTGGGAAAATGCCCGGTGACGAGTGGCAGAAGTTCGCGAATCTGCGACTGCTGTACGGGTTGATGTTCGCGCAGCCTGGCAAGAAGCTGCTGTTCATGGGCTGCGAGTTCGCGCAACCTCAAGAGTGGTCGCACGACGGGCAACTCGCGTGGGACAAGCTCGCTGATCCGATGCACAACGGCATCAAACTGCTGCTCGGCCACCTCAACCGCACGTACTTCCACGAGCCCGCGCTGCACGTGCGCGACGTCGACTCGCGAGGCTTCGAGTGGGTCGATGCGAACGACGCTGAGCACAGCGTGCTGGCGTTCGCGCGGCGGGCGGAAGACGAGACGCATCCGATCGTGATCGCGTGCAACTTCACGCCGATTCCGCGGCACAACCACCGGTTGGGCGTGAACTTCCCAGGGCTGTATCGCGAGATCGTGAACACGGACGCGAAGGAGTTCGGCGGCAGCGGTCAGGGAAACATGGGCGCGGTCGAAGCTACACCCGTCCCGCACCACGGGCGGCCTTACTCGCTGAACGTGACCTTGCCGCCGCTAGCTGCAGTATTTCTGAAGCGCGAGCGGTGACGGCTACTTCACGGTCGTGGTTTTCGGCGCCTCGAGGTCGAGGTCGCCCACGTCGATTTCCCTCGAGCCGATCCAGCCCTTCTTCCAGAACCACAACATCGCGATGATGACGATCACGCCCATCAGCGACAACGCTGCGGGATAACCCCACGGCGAGGTGAGCTCCGGCATGTGCTGAAAGTTCATCCCGTAGACGCCGGCGATGAACGTGATCGGAAGCATGACGGTCGACATCAAGGTCAGCGTCTTCATGATCTCGTTCATGCGATTGGACTGCACGCTCAAGTAACCTTCGAGCGCGTTCGAGACGAGGTCGCGATAACTGTCGACGAGATCGGTGACGCGCAAGAAGTGATCGTAGACGTCGCGGTAGAACGGCATCGCTTCACGCGGAATTTCGTCGAACTCACCGCGGGCGAGGCGCAGCAGAATCTCGCGTTGGTGAATGCTCATGCGGCGCAACGTCAGAAGCATGCGCTTGAAGCTCAAGATCTTGCGTAAGATCGGGGGGCCCTTCTTCGTGCCGGCCTTGAGCAGCACTTCATTTTCGAGGTCTTCGATTTGATGATCGAGATCGTCGATCACGGGCAAATAACGATCGACCGCGGTGTCGAGGATCGCGTGCGCGAGCCACGCCGGACCCTTTTCGAGCAGGCGCGGTGTTCGATCGAGCTCGCCGCGCACTTCGTCGACCAGGCCCTTCGGATCGTGCGTGATGACGTAGGTCGGGCCGAGCACGAGATCGAGCTCCATCAGGTCGATCTCGCCCGCCTTCATCGCGCCGATGCCGTGGATGATCAGGTACAGATACTTGTCGTAGTCTTCGAGCTTCGGCTGCGACAGCGTCGCCCAGATGTCTTCGATCGTCAGCGGGTGGAGCTGAAGCTGCTCGCCGAGCAGCACGTCGCACGCGTGGTCTTTCTTTTGGAGCTCGACCCACACGTGTTTCTTGGCAGCGAGAGCGTCGTGAATCTCTTTGGGGTCCTGCGTAACGAGCAGTTTGCCGTGGTCGACAATTCGGGCTTCCATGGCGGGGCTCGCACCAGCCTGCCATGGCTGTCGCCGCTCCGCGACTTATTGGAAATGACCGGGGGCGAAAGCTACGCGACGGCGCGCTGTGTCGCGGAGAGCGGCAGCCGAATCGTGAACAGTGCTCCTCCCAACGCGGATCGGCCCGCGACGATCGAGCCGCCGTGCTCGTCGACGATCTGGCGCGCGATCGAGAGCCCGAGGCCCGTCCCTTCGCCGGCGGAGCGAGTGGTATAGAACGGCTCGAAGATTCGCTCGAGATCCACTTCCGAGACGCCAGACCCCGAATCGGAGACGGTCACGACGTAGCGATCGGCTTCGGTCCGACCGCAAACTTCGACCACACCATTCCCGCCGACCGCACGCAGGGCATTATCGATCACATTCATGAACACGTGATTCATGTCGCCCTGTCGACCGGCTGTGACCACTTTGTCGTCGATTTCGGTTCGCAGGAGCACGTCGCTCGTAACTCGCGATTCCAGCATGCGGATGCACAACCTCAGCCCGGCACCGGGCGAGAACTCGCCACTCACTTCGCGATCGATCCGCGACAGGTCCAACAGATCCAGCGTCATGCGTTCGATGCGTTCCGCGCAGTCGAGCATGATCGTCATCAACTCGGAGGTCGAGGCATCGACATTCGGTTGAAGCCGCGAGCGAATCGCCGGTAGACCTGAAATGAGCGCGCTGAGCGGATTTCGCACGTTGTGCGCGACTGATGCGGCGAGCGAACCGAGTGCAGCTAGGCGCTCCTGCCGTGCGAGTTGGCCGACCAGCCGCCGGAGCCTGACGTGCACGTCGACTCGCGCCATGAGCTCGGTCGCGTGAAACGGCTTGAGCACGTAGTCGTTTGCGCCGGCATCGAAGCCTTGAAGGACGCTACCGACTTCAGTTCGCGCGGTCACGAGCAAGACCGGAATGACCTTCGTCCGTTCGTCGAGTCGCAGCCGGCGACACAACTCGAAACCGTCCATCTCGGGCATCGCCACATCGCTGACGACGACGTCCGGACGCAGGCTGCGCGCGAGCTCGAGGCCCTCCGCACCGTCAGAGGCCGCGCGGACACGATACCGAGCCGAGAGCACGTCGGCGATGAACGCGCGCAACTCTGGATTGTCTTCGACGACGAGCGCGAGCGGAGCCCCCGGCGGCCCGGCGCGGTCTGCGCTGCCAGGCAGATCACGAACCTCTTCCACGATTACCCGCGCAGCTGGCAGCGGCGAGCGCGAAGGCTCAGCCGGTCCGACATCGGCGACCGCCCCACGTGGGAGCTTCAAGGCAAAGGTCGATCCGATGCCGACCTCGGAGGCGAGCTCGACGTCGCCGCCGTGCATTCGCGTAGCTTCACGCACGAGCGCGAGTCCGATGCCGGTGCCACCGATCACGCGCTTCGCGCTATCGCCTTGCGCAAATCGCTCGAAGATCTTGGGTCGGTCGCTCGCCGCAATCCCTGGGCCGTCATCCGCAACCGCGACCGTCACGAAGTTGAGCCCATCGTCGACCGTGACTCGCACCGAGCCTCCCGAAGTCGTGACCCGCAGCGCGTTTGCGATCAGGTTGGTGATCGCGGAATCGATCCACGCCGCGTCGACCACGAGCGGCGCCATCGCGTCCGGCGTAAGCACAGTCAGCCGTACGCCCGCACGATCCGCGGCGGCTTCGAACCCCTCCGCACTCGCCCGTACGAGCGCGGGCAAGTCGACCGGCGTGAGCGCAAGGCGCATCTCGCCCGCATCGATCTTCGCGAGGTCGAGGAGCTGGTTGATCAGCCGCAGCAAGCGAGACGCATTTCGATGCATCGACTCATACACCGTGCGGTTGCCTCCGGGTGGCGTGTGGCCGGCGAGCAGCTCCTCGAGCGGCGCCAAGATCAGCGTCAGCGGCGAACGCAACTCGTGTGAGACATTGTTGAAGAAGTCAGTCTTCGTGCGGTCGAGTTCCTGCAGCTTGCTCAGTGCATTCGACAGCTGCAGTGATGCTTCCTGTAACTGTCGCGTTCGTTGGTCGACCTTCTTTTCGACCTCTGCCTTCGCCTCCATCAACTGGCCGAAGCGATGCTCGTGCGCAACGCTCGACCGACTCAGCGCTTCGTAGGCAGAGTCGAGATCGAGGAGGCGGTCGTCGAGCGCGCGCCGCAACTCGAACGCGCGACCGGTTGCGAACCCACCGAACGCGAGCAGCGGGGCGAAGGTCGCAGCGCCGATCCAAGACCCGGCGAAGCCGACTGATGTACCAAAGCTGAGCGGTGCAGCGATGCCGAGCGCGACGCCCGCGAACAATCCGATCCACGACAGCACGTTACGCCGGTGTTCCTTGCAGATCACTTCGTAGACGCACGCGTCACCGCCGCGGACCAAACACTGGGTGTGCTCAATCTCCGCCGGCGGAAGATCGAAAATGCCCGCGACGGCCGACAGCTGCGCCTGGCGAACCCGACAAAACCACGGCGTGCGCTCAGTCGATGCGCCCTCGCGCGGTCGCACCGTGATTCGAATGTGCTGCGGGCCCACCTCCTCGGTGGTCCAGACCGTAACCTTGTTGAGGCGCGGAATGAGCTTGCCGATCGAGCGGTAGAAGAACGCCGGCGAGCCGAAGGATCGGAACAGCGGGTACAAGATTCCGAGATAACGTTTCGAGATCCCGAGCTTCGCCGCGCGATCTACGACGACTGGATCGCCGCCCGACGCGTCGACCAAGCCCTGCACCATCGCTTCCGCGAACTCGAGTGAGAACCATCCGTTCGGATCTTCGAGCTCGGGACGAGTCACGCCCAAGCAGACGATCAACTGATCGACGCGTTCGCGGCCCAGCTCGAGCTCACCGGCTTCCAACATCGCGCGAAAGCCCGATGCGTGTAGCTCCGGCCGATACGGCTGCATTCCCAGTATTGTTACGGACTCGGACGAGTCGATGCTCGTCGAAAACCGTAGATCGCGTGCGACCGAACGGTTAAGCGACTCGATCCACCCGGCACACGATCAACCAGCTGGCTCTGACAGGTCAGCGAATGGTTGGCTCAGACCGAATCACATGACACATCATCTCGCACCGCGTGCGATGTGCGCGTGCGGCGCAGACACGTGACGGTCGAGTGCGGGGCCCAATCATTGCGTCTCGCGCGTTCGAACGCCTTCGATGATCCGCGCGAGCGTGAACACACGCGGAAACTCTCGCTGCAACGCCGAGAACTCGTGAAGCACGTCTGCCGCGGTCACGCCGCACGTCCGACACACCTGCGAGAAGTCTCGGGGCGCGTGCGCCGATGCACCAGGCTTCGCGATCCAACTGAACGCGGTGACTACACTTCGGATGAACACGTCCGTCGTGAACACGAGCGTCTGCGCGCCGACATCACCACGCATGACGACATCTGCGAGGAGCCGGCGCTGCGTGGCATTCGGGCTGCCTCCATCCGTCGCGACGAACGCGTAGACGCGTTCGGTCGCGCCATCGAGCGTGGTCTGCACGGCCCGTACGTACTCGCGCCACTCCTCGAGTCTCGGTTCCTCGGCCGTGTGGAGCAGCACGAGGTATCTCGTACTGCCGCTCTTACAGGTTCGGAACGCAAGCGTCTGCATGGCGGGCCGTCACGGCCACAATCGCTCGACGAGCCGGCGGTGGCTAGCTCGGCGAGCGTAACAGAGCGTCGATTTTGTAGAAACTACTTACACGCGAGCGGGCAGCGGCTAGCTAGCACTCACTGGATGTTCTTCGACTTCAGAATGGCCCAGTCCATCTTCTCTTTGCACAAGCCGCACTGATCTGGAGCCGCGCCCTTGAACAGGTCGCACGCGGTACCGTCGTCCGCCAAGTAGCAGCGGAACCACGCTGCGTACAACCGCTGCATCGCGAGTGAACCCGGGTCTTTCGTGATGTAGCCGGCGAGTGTCTCGGTCGTGACGTGATCGCCGCCGTTCCAGCTCGCGGCAAACATCGGACCCTGCGCGCGGTCGGGAAGCGCCGGGCACGACGTCGACGCGATGTCTTCGGTGCCGGTCAGACACAACGAAGCGTACTTCGCGGCAGTCGTCGCCGGACCTCCGATGCCCACATTTACACTGACGCTGGGATGTGATGCCCCCGCAACTGCACCGCCGGCACCTTGCGAGTGGCCCGAGGTGCCGACGCGCGTCACGGCGAGCTTCTTGTAGAACATGCTCATCGAATCGTCGTTCTGCTTGAGCATGTAGTCGATGCCGGCTTTGTGGAACGCACCGCTACCGGTATTCGATTCGTGCGACGCGATCACGACCATGCCCCAGCTGGCCGCGTTGCTGTTGAAGAACGCGTACGTATCGGCATCGCCGACGCCGGTTCCGTTGCCCCATGCGACGATCGGATGCAGGCACGCCGCTTCGAGCGGCATCGGATAGAAGATCGTGAACATGCCGCTGTTCTGATTTGCGGAGATCATGCCCAGGTCGATGTTCATGCGACCGACCTTGTACGGACCGGGTTCGCCGTACTTGCCGCTGCCAGGCATCAAGCAGGTCTTGCCGGTCGTATTCCACGGCGTCATGCCGGGCGCGCTCGCAGGCGGCGGCGTCGTGGCAGGAGGCGTAGTCGGCGGCGGCGTACCGGGGGGCGTGGTGGGTGGCGGCGGCGTGGTGGGCGGCGGGGTCGTCATGCCCGGACTCGTCGGCGGAGTTGCGGCCGAACCGGCGCTGCCGCCGTTAGCTGCAGGTGCACCGGACGCACCGGGAGTGGACGTTCGTACGGTGGTCGCGCCACTGCCTGCGAGCGAGCCGACACTCGAGCCTGTCGAGCCGGCAGTCATCGCGACGCCGACGTCGCGCGTACCCGGACCTTTATCTCCGTCGTCGCTGCTACAGGCGGCAACACTCAATGCACTCAACAACACGGCTTGCGCCGCAAACATCGATCGGATCGTCAGCATGGCTCGCTCCCGGACTTTTAGTCGCCGCTGAAACACCACCACATATGCGTGAGCCGAGCCTCAAAGCCAATCTTCCGCGCCAGTGCAAACAGATTTGGCTCATAGCGCTAATCGTTCTGACGGTGCGCGCGACGACTTGAGAGAGCTGCAATTCCAGGTGTTTATATTGACACAGCCTAGGCGTGAGACTCCCAAAACAGTCCCAATGAGGGACGTTAGCTACGCACAAAGCGAAGTCGCTGTGAGTTCTCCAACTTTTTCGTGTGCACACGCCGTTAGTAGTCTGCGCCGATGAAACACGACTACGGGTCCCAGTTCGGCAGGTTTGGTTGCTTCGGCCTAGTTCTATCGCTCGCGTGCACGACCGGATGCCAAGAGCTCGTCGAAGCATTGCACCATCACCACCACCACTCACACGGCGAGACGCCGGCCGAAGAAGTGCTCTACGTGAGCGGCAACGGTGGAACGATCAGCTCGTTCGGACTGAACACACGCAGCGGCGCACTCACTGCGCGCGCAACGCTGGCTGCCGGCACTTCGCCTTCGTATCTCGCGTTTTCTCCGGACGAAAAGTTCCTCTACGCGATCGATGAAAACGCTGGCGATGTCAGTAGCGTGATCGCGTATTCGATCGATCCGACCGATGGACACCTCAGTTTGATCAACGTCGCGCCGACCGGCGGCCAAGGCGCGCCCCACCTCGCTGTGCATCCGAGCGGCGATTGGATCGTCGCCACGCACTATGGCAGCGGCGAGATCAGTGTCTTGCCGATTCGCGATGACGGTGGCGTCGCCGAGCCGCGGCTGATCGACAAAGGACCCGACGGAGCGTGCACCAACGCGCACCAAGCGGTGTTCGATCGCACGGGCGACTATCTGTTCGTGCCGTGTTTGGGATCAGACTATCTGATCCAATACAAGTTCGAGGCCGGTCAGCTCAGCTACAACGATCCAGCAAGTGTCACGACGCCGAGCCCGCGCCACCTCGCATTCGATCCGGCCGAGACATTTGCGTACGTGATCTCGGAGTACGACAGCACGCTCACCTGGTTCGCGTATGACGCCGCGACCGGCATACTCTCGAATCCGCAAGTGATCGACAGCTATCAAACTCTGGCAGGCTCGAGCGCACACGTCGTCGTGCATCCGAGCGGCGAGTGGTTGTACGCATCGAATCGAGGGGAAAACAGCTTGGGTCTGTTCTCAATCGACGCGGCCGGTACGCCGAGCCCTGTCGCCTTTCAAACCGACGGCATCGACACCCCGCGGGACTTCAGCATCGACCCGAGCGGGAAGTTCCTGATCCTTGCGAATCAGAACGGCGCGCAAGACGTGTTCGTGTACCGCATCGCACGCGACGACGGGCAGCTCACCCGCATCGGTGCAACGCCGGTCGGTGGCAACCCGACGTTCACCGGTGCGATCGAGCTCCCCTAGCGGTTCACCACCACATGATCGCTGCGATCATGAACGCGTCGGGGTCGGGCGGCAACGCGGACGACGGCCAAGCCGGTGTCACGTTCTTCCCGTAGAAGTAGTGGGTGTACTGCAGCAGGATCTGTTCGTGCGTCACGAACTCGGAACGAAGCACGATCCGCGGTGAGATCGCGCTGAATGCGAGCGTGTTGTCGTTCAGATCCGGCTGCACCCGATCGAAGCGTGCGCTGATGCCGAGAAACCCGAGCGGAGTGTAGGTCGCCTCGGCGCCCCACTTCAGCTTGCTCGTCGCGCCCTTGAACATCGGGTCGTCGCTCGAGATGCGGTTGTACATGCCGAACAGCGAGACCACGATGTCCGGCCCTTGGCCCCAAAACGGTTCCGGGTACAACAAGTACTTCGCGAGGCTCAGCGTGTACTGAAACAACACGGTGTCGATCTCGCCGCTTCCGGTCGCCATCTGACCGAAGAAGTTGTCGCGCAAGTTCCAGCCCGAGATCGAGTGCAGCGTCTCGAGCCCCTCGCCGACGCGAATCGGATCGCGCGATTCGAGGTGCGCGTAGCCGAGATACGCGTCGCCGAACCGACTATCCAGCAGTTTTGCATCGATGCCCAACGTCGTGATGCGGCCGTCTTTTTCACCCATCAACCGCGCGTCCGCAGTCCACGTCGTCAGGTAGTGCGCGCCGATCTGTAGGTTGTCGCCGATCGACAACATCAAGTGCGCGTGGTGCACGAGCTGCGTGCCTTGTTGCGCCGGACCTGCGTACGGCAAGTACGGTGGATTCGGTTCCGGTAGACCGGAAACACGCGGGCTGATCTCGAGCTTCGCACCGATGCCGTGCTCGAGTGTCAGTGTGACGAGATTTGTCAGGTGATAGAACGCAGTCAGCGTCTCACCCGCGACGTGCGTGCGACCAAACAAGTAAGTCTCGTATTTGCCGGCATCGTACCGGCCAGCCGCACCGTAGCGGTTCTGAAAGACGCCCACGTTCCAAACGAGTCCGCCGTTCGCACCGAGCAGATCGGAGAAGTCGAAGTTGATGAACGCCTGATCGATTCCGAGCTGGGCTTGCAAGTTGCGATAGCCACCGTCCGTGATGTTGTAGGCGGCGATCGAGACGTTGCCGGTGACGCGCCCGTTGCCATACAAGAACCGCAGCTCGACCCACGGACCGGGCACGTTGTTCGTATACCGCCAGTCGGTGAACGTGTTGTCGGGCACTTGCCCCGGCGCGTGAATCTTGCCGCCCTGCCCTGCATCTGGCGACGCGTCTTCACCCGAGCCGAACCCCAAGCGCATCGGCGCGCGCAAGAACCCGTGAAAGTCGAAGTGCCACGCTCCGTCGCTCGGCGTAGTCGAGCTCGTCGCGGATTCGGCCTCCTGCGCGGGCGTCAGAATCAGCGAGCCCGTTTGCGGCGTTCCCGGCGCGATGCCGACTTGCGGAGCAGCGCGCGGTTTTGCGGGCTCAGCGCTCGTGTCTGATCCCGCAGGCTCGTTCTCCTGAGCTCGAACTGAGGTTGTTACACCGACTAATATTAAGCACAGCCAAAGCCACCACTTCACTCGCGGCACCCTCGCATTCAACGGACGAACGCCAAGTCGTCGATGCACAGATCGAAGTCGACTCCCTGGCTGATTTGAAACTGGACCGAGTAGACAGCTTTCGGATCGAACGCGGTGAACGCCTTGCCCCAGCCCGCTTGCGTCAAATCCGAGAACATCAGAGTGAACGGCTGCCAGGCATTCGTGAAGCTGAGCGCTTTGCCGAAGTCGTCGTTGCAGGCCATCGCGCCGCTCGACATCATCGCGTCGCACTGCCCGCCTTCGGGCGCAGTGTCTTTGTCTTTGAAGCCGACGCGTACCGACGCGGTCGGAGTATTCGACTTCGCCCAAAACGCGATGCCTTTGTACGCGCTCGCGTCGTACGTCTGCTTCGTGCCCATGCCCATGCCGGCGCTCGTCGGCGCGAAGTCGGTTCCCATGCCGGCGCCCCACGTCATGAAACCTTTGCCGGACATGCACAGCGCGTAGGTGCTCCCGCACCGATCGGTTTTAGTCGCCGGTGGCAGAGCGCCCGTAGGCGGCGTCTGCATCCCAGTTCCATCGTTGAACATGTAGAAGCCACCGCCGCGACCTCCGACTTGCAACACGGCGCCAGTGCCTTCTTCGAAGTTCGCAACCACGTCGTCGGCATTCGACGGAGGCGGCAGCGCTGAACAGTTCACGCCACCGGTGCTCATTCCAGCACCCGCGGTCGCCGTCATGCCCGAGCCCGCGCTCGATCCAGCGCCGGAGGGCATGCCGCTCCCAGCTGCTGCCGGCGTGCCACTCCCACCCGGGCTAACGGTTGCGCCTGCAGCTCCGGGCGTCGCGCCCGATGCTGCTCCCTGATTCGTTTCCGGATCGCTGGCACACGCCAGGACCGTCAGACAGAGAACTGCCCCAACACCGATGACTCGTATCATTGACACCTCACAAGGGTGATGTTCGATACGTGAGAGCCGGCTGGCACATCGGGTCAGCATCACGAGCTGAGATTCGCCTATGACCCGATCCCGAATGCGTGCTCCACCCAGCCACGGGACGAATCGCGATTGGAAACCGTGCGCGGAACTGCTTTCACCCTAAAGTTGATCGGACTGTTGGTCTTAGGCGGCTGCCTCATCCCGGCGACGCGAATGCGTTCGGGTGGTGGTGGAGACGGCGCAGACACAGCCGGTGGTAGCCATAACCTGCTCGCGAACGCACGGTTCGACGACGGCATCAGCCTGCCTTGGACGACATCGTTTACCGCGCCGGGCGCAGGTGACGCGGAAGTCGACGACGGCGCGTACTGCGTCAAGGTGTCACAACCGGGCAAGAACCGTTGGGACGCGCAGTTCCGACACCGCGAGATGGTCATTCAGCGCGGGCACCACTATCGCGTGAGCTTTCGCGCCTGGTCGGACAAGCCGACGCGCGTGCGTCCCAAGCTGGGCATGGCGGGGCCACCGTACGCCGAATACTGGGCCGACACGGTCGCGCTCGGGCCGAAGCCGCAGACGTTCAACGCCGAGTTCACGATGTCGAACGCCGACGATCCGACGGCGGAGTTAGCTTTTCACGCCGGTGCGGAGCTCGCGGCGGCGGCGCCTTTCAAGATCTGCATCGACGACGTGCTCATCGAGGATCCAAAGTTCGTGCGATCGCAAGTGCGACAACAGGCGAACCTCGCGAAGGTGCGCCTCAACCAAGTCGGCTATCTGCCCGGCGCGGAAAAGCGCGCCACCTTCGAGAGCAGCGCGAGCGAGCCGCTCGCGTGGGTGCTGTTGGATTCGTCCGGCGCGCGAGCTGCGGAAGGCCAAACGCAAGCCTTCGGCGCAGACGCCGCTTCGGGCGAGAGGCTGCACGTGATCGACTTCTCGTCGGTGACGACCGAGGGTCGCGGCTATCGGCTGCAGGTCGCAGAGGCCGAGAGCCATCCGTTCGACATTCGTCCCGATGCGTACCGCGCGCTCCGCTCCGACGCGTTGTGGTTCTTCTATCACCAGCGAAGCGGGATCGAGATCAAGCTGCCGTACGCCGGCGATGCGAAGTGGGCGCGGCCGGCCGGACACCTGGGTGATAGTTCTGTCCCGTGCGCGTCGGACGCGGGCTGCGACTATAAGCTCGACGTATCAGGCGGCTGGTACGACGCGGGCGATCACGGCAAGTACGTCGTGAACGCGGGCATCACCGTCTGGACCTTGCTCCAGATGTACGAACGGGCGCAGCAAGTCGGCACGGCGGACAAGTTCGGCGATGGGAAGCTGCGCCTGCCTGAAGCCGGCAACGGCGTTCCGGATCTGCTCGACGAAGTGCGCTGGGAGCTCGAGTTCCTGCTGAAGATGCAAGTGCCGGCGGGCAAGCCGCTCGCGGGCATGGTGCATCACAAGATTCACGACAAAGCATGGACCGAGCTAGGCGTCGCGCCGCACGAAGACAAACAACCGCGGGTTTTGAAAGCGCCGAGCACCGCTGCGACGCTCAATCTCGCTGCCGTCGCAGCGCAAGCAGCGCGGATCTACCGCAGTGTCGATCCGGCGTTTAGTAAACGCCTGCTCGAGGCTTCGCAGCGCGCCTATGCAGCTGCGCTCGCGCACCCGAAACAGTTTGCTCCCGCAAGCGATTCACTCGGCGGCGGTCCGTACGACGACCAAGACGTGAAGGACGAGTTTTACTGGGCTGCGGCGGAGCTGCTGATCACGACGGGCGAAGCGAAGTACCGCGACGCGCTTCGAACTTGGTCCGGGCCGATCGTTCCAACCGTGCTCGGTGCGAACGCCGGTGATGCAGGCCAGCACAGTGTTCTGACCTGGCAAAACGTCGTCGCTGCGGGCGCGATCAGCCTCGCGTTCGCGCCAGCGTCGGTCGGCGAAGACCGCACGCGGGCGCGCGACGAGATCACGAAGGCGGCCGATGCGTTCCTCGCGCTGCGTGCAAAGGAAGGTTACGGATTACCGTTCGCGCCGGGCCAGGGACCGAGCTATCCGTGGGGCTCGAACTCGTTCGTGCTCAACAACGCCGTCGTGCTCGGGCTCGCGTACGACATCGCGCACGATCGCAAGTATCTGAACGGCGTCGCGGGTGCGATGGACTATCTGCTCGGCGATAACCCGCTCGACCAGTCGTACGTCACCGGCTACGGCGCGCGTCCGCTCGAGCACCCCCATCATCGCTTCTTTGCGCATCAGATCCGCGCGGATCGGCCCGCCCCGCCTCCCGGTTTCGTCTCGGGCGGCCCGAACAGCTCGCTTCAAGATCCGCTCGTGCGCAGCGCGGGTTTAGTCGGCAGGCCGCCGCAGCGTTGCTTCATCGATCACATCGAAGCGTATTCAGTCAACGAAGTTGCGATCAACTGGAACGCGCCGCTCGCATGGGTGGCCGCGTTCTTGGATGACAGCGCAGCTTCTAACTAACGAAACGAGCGCCATGCCTACGACCCGCATCGCTGCCGCCGACTGCACGTTCCCCGAGAAGTTCGTGTGGGGCGCTGCAACTGCTTCCTATCAAATCGAGGGCGCCGCGCGCGAGGACGGCCGCGGACCCAGTACGTGGGACGTGTTTTGCAAGCGGCCCGGCGCAGTGTTCGAAGGCCATAGCGGCGACATCGCGTGCGATCACTATCACCGCTATCGCGACGACGTCGGCTTGATGCGCGAGCTCGGCTTGCAGGCCTATCGCTTCAGCGTCTCGTGGTCGCGTGTGTTGCCGGAAGGCCGCGGCAAACCGAACGAAGCGGGCCTCGCGTTTTACGATCGGCTCGTCGACTCGTTGCTCGCGGCGAACATCCAACCGTTCTGCACCTTGTTTCATTGGGATCTGCCGCAAGCACTGCAGCTGCGCGGCGGCTTCATGAATCGCGACATGGCAGACTGGTTCGCCGACTACGCCGCATTGTTGGGGACGCGCTTCGGCGATCGCGTCAAGCTGTGGGTCACCCAAAACGAGCCGCAGTGTTACATCGGTTTCGGGCTTGGAACGGGCACGCATGCGCCAGGGCTGAAGCTCGACTTCTGCGACACGCTCGTCGCAGCTCATAACTCGATGCGTGCGCATGGCAAGGCTGTCGCCACCCTCCGCAGCACTGTCCATGCGCCGCGCATCGGTTACGTCCTCGCGACGCAAATCGGCCGACCTGCGACAGATAGTCAGGCGGACCTGGAAGCTGCGCGCGCTGCAACCTTCGCGGTTCGCGATCGCACGCACTGGAACAACGCGTGGTGGACCGACCCGGTCGTGCTCGGCAAGTATCCCGAAGATGGCCTCGAGCTGTTCGGCAGCGAGATGCCGGCGTTTCCGGACTCCGACTGGAACGATCTAAAACAGCCGCTCGATTTCCTCGGCTTGAACGTGTACCGCGCCGAGACGTATCGCGCCGGCGGCGACGCGCAGTTTCAACTGCTGCCGGTACCGCCGGGCTATCCGCGCTCGGGCGTAGACTGGCAACCGATCACGCCGGACGCGATGTACTACGGACCGCGGTTCTTTCACGACCGATATGCGCTGCCGTTTTGGATCACGGAGAACGGGCTCTCCACCCGCGATCAAGTGTTTCTCGACGGTAAGGTTCACGATCCACAGCGCATCGACTATCTGCACCGTTCGTTGCTCGAGCTCCGGCGCTCGATGCGCGATGGTGTGAGGGTCGAAGGCTATTTGGCATGGTCGCTCCTCGACAACTTCGAGTGGGCGGACGGCTATAAGCAGCGCTTCGGGATGGTTTACGTGGACTACACGAATCAACGGCGAATCCCCAAAGACTCGTTCCATTGGTACAAACAAGTGGTCGCGAGTCGCGGGGCATCGCTCGCCGGCGAGTTCGCGATGCCGATCACCGAGGTCACGCCGCCGGCAGGCGCGTGATGGCTCATCAGGCCGAAGTCACACTCGAGGCAGCCGCGCCGCCGCGCCGATTCAATCCCGGCGCATGGGTGCCGACGGCGTACCTCGCGGAAGGCATTCCGTTTGCGATCGTAATCTGGGTCGCGGGCACGATGTTCAAGGACCTCGGCCGCAGCGACGCAGAGATTACGATTGCAACGGCAAGCATCGGACTCGCGTGGTCACTCAAACCGCTCTGGGCTGCATTCCTCGACATGTTCGCGACGAAGAAGTTCTTCGTGATCGCGATGGAATGCCTGATGGCCGTACTGCTCTTGCTGCTCGCGCTCTCGTTGCGTCTGCCGAGCTATTTCCAAGTCGTGATCGCGGTGTTGTGGGTGCTCGCGTTCGCGTCGGCGACGCAGGACATCTGCGTCGACGGCATCTACATCACGACGCTCGATGAAAAATCTCAGGCTGCGTGGATCGGCGTACAAGGCGTCGCTTGGAACGCGGGGCGGTTCTTCGGCACTGCGCTGGTCGTGTGGGTCGCGGGCATGCTGCAAGAGGATCGCGGCCTCGATGCGCGAACGGCCTGGGGTTACGCACTCTGTTTGAGTGCGTTGACGCTCGCGGGCCTCGCGATCTATCACTCATTCGCGCTGCCGACCGGCTCGATCGCGCGCAGGCCGAGCGGCACATCCGAAGTCGTTCGAACGTTCGTCGACACCGTTCGAGACTTTCTCCAGAAGCCGAAGTTGTGGGGAATGTTGTTGTTCGTATTTCTGTATCGCAGCGGTGAAGGCTTTTTACTGGTCGAAGCGCCGCTCTTTCTCCAGGCGCAAGCCGCGGACGGCGGCGCTGGGCTCACGCTGAAGGAGAAGGGCCTCGTCGACGGGACGATCAGCACGACTGTCAGCATCTTGGGTGGCCTCGCCGGTGGCGCCTTCATCGCGAAGCTCGGCTTGAAGCGCGCGCTGTTCGTGATGGCGCTCTCGATGAACATCCCCCACCTGTGCTTCGTGTATTTGAGTCACGCCGTGACGCCCGATCACCCGCTGTCGCTGTCGACGGTCGCGACGCTCGTCGCGATCGAGAAGTTCGGTTACAGCTTCGGGTTCGTCGCGAACATGCTGTACATGATGCAGCAGATCTCGCCCGGCAAATATCACATGACGCACTACGCGTTTTGCACGGCGCTGATGAACCTGGTGCTGATTCCAACCCAGATGGCGAGTGGTCCGCTCGCCGATCTGCTCGGCTACCAGGCGTTTTTCCTGTTCGTGCTCGTGGCTTCGCTGCCGAGTTTGGTCGCAGCCTGGTATGCGCCGTTCCCGCGGGCCGTTGGTTCGGGGAGTTAGTTAGTAGTCACGGCGTCGAACATCTCCGCGAACTTGTCGCAGCTCTTTCCGGAATCGAATTCCTCCGGGACCTGCACCGCATAGGACCGCCCATCCGGTTCCAGAATCGCGACGTTGTGCGCGAGAGTGAACGTCGGCATGGCGTCGATCACGGCCGGATCGAGATGCCCCGACTGCACGAGGTCTTGAAGCACGTCGACGCCAACCGGCCGTAGGCGAAGCCACAGCTCGATCCGCGGTGGTGGGCGCGGCATGATCCGCTTCGTCGAGAACGTTCGTGACGCCGTGTGCGTCCCCGGCTCGCTGGTCATCGCGAATGGAATTACATCGCTACGCTCGAGCTTCGCGGCTTCCCAAAACATGTGAGTTTCGCGACCTTCGCGATCCAGTAAGTAGTCACGGAACGGTCTGAACTGAGCATCGTAGTTCGGATCATCCTTCGGTTTTTCTTCGAGCTCGCCGTCCTTGATCCGGCCTGACTCGAAGATGACTCGGTCCTCCTCGTCGTACACCACGACCTCGATCCACATGCGTCGATCGGCAGAGGCACCGCTCGGAATGTTGTGTCCCGCTGAGTGCTCGACGTCGACGACGAACGAAAAAGGCTCGCCGGACAATCCGGGCCCCGGCCGGACCTGAAGATCACCGTTCAACGTTGCCAGCTGCAGCTCGCAGTTCTCGATCGATGAACGCAGAATGTCTTGATGCGGCATGTCGGGCGTGAGCGCGACATCTACCGCGGGGAAGTGATGCCAATGCACCTTGCGGGCGGAGGTGAAGCCTTGGAAGCCGGGTGCGACCTTCTCATCGTCCCCCTTGGGCTTCATGTGACAGCCCTGACAGGTCAAGAAGCCATATCCTGACTTCGCTTGAACGCTCATCTGCCACTCGTCATACGTCCGCTCGAGGTGGAAGTTATCCGGCGTCCTGATGTCGTGGCAGCTCCCGCACAGCTCGGCACTGGCGGCATTTCTGCGGTCGTGAAGTTGACTCGGCGTTCCCGCGACATCGTGCGCAGGAGGCTTCACCGGGTTCTTCAACGCACCGCGCATCGTCGTATCGTTCGCGAGATCGATCTGGGCGTTGTCGTGACCGTTCACCTTCACGGCGTTGTGGCAGAAGTAGCAGGTCACGCCTTGCAGGTGCTCAGGCACATCGCTGAGGCTCGCAAAGTCTTTGATCTCGTTCTCACGCAACGCCATCGGCGCATGACACTGCACACAGAACTCGCCGATCTGTGCTTCCTCCTGGCCGCGCTTGTTCATGGCGAGGAACACGGGATCCCGCGACGCATACGCGTGCATGCTCGAAGACCACTCTTCGTAGTGCTTGGAGTGACAGGCCTTGCAAGTCTCGGGATCGAGTAGTTGAGCGCCAGTCAAGGTGGGTGCGACGTCATCGTCGCCGCCGCATGCTGCAGCGATGCACAACAGAAAGACGCTCGTGCTCGCGCGCATCAATCTGGCACACACGCCTTCAACACGAGCGACGACGTCGTGCCGGGTTTACTGCACGCCGATGGAATGATGCCCGTCCCTCGCCCTTCGTAGCTCGGAGTCTCGCCGGTCGGGTCGACCCACAACTCGATCAGCCATTGACCCGCCATCGCCATGTTCTGTCGGATGAGCTCGAACTGTCCTTCGCCCAACTTGTCGACGGTCTTCGGATTCGATCCGTGACCGTGCGCCGGCATGAATGCGCAGGTCCAGACGAGGCTCGCATCCGGCAGTGCATTGCCGTCCAAGTCCGTGATCTCGATCGTCCAGTCGTTGTAGCCGTTCGCAGGCGGCTTCGCGCTCGCGCCGACGAGGTGGGCTTTGATCCCCAACGCCTCGTTCGGCTCCGAGGTTAGGCCCGTCGCACCGAGGTTGAACTCCGGTGTATCGGGGGGACACGCCTTGGATGGCTCGCTCGTGTCACCCGCATCCGCGGCAGGCGCCGGCTCGTCGTCACCCGAGTCACATGCCGTTGTGACACCAACCAGTACTGCGAAGAGAACCGCACGCACGACGCATGGCCTCATACCCACCCCCTGACGCCGACAGCGTCAGGATCCAATACGGTGTTGGTGAGGCCCGCGCAACGGGTCTACTTCGCAGCGAGCGACCGTGACTGAGGTTGGTACGCGTTACTGTACAGATCGGTTAGTTTGAGTTGCCCTTTGGCCAACTGACCGTCCGCGACCAGCCAATCGACCCAGATTGCAAAGTCTTTGTCAGTCAGCTCTCCGTGCTCGCTCGCGATTCCATACGAGCGCCAGTGACGCAACACGGAAGTGTCCTCATTCCGCTTGCGCTTGCTCACGATCGCGGCGAAGCGCGCGATCACCTGTTCCCGCGGCGTCGAACGCGCCCACGCGATCGCGCGACCCGCCGCCTGAACGAACTTGCGCGCGGTGTTGGGCTTCGTCTCCAAGAACTTCTTCGTCATCACGTAGCTGCCGGCGTTGAACGAGCCGATCATCTCGTGATCCGAAAACAGCATGCGAATCCCACCGCGCTCGGACGCGCGGTCTCGATAGAGCGTCGTGAACGCCACGACGTCGACCTGTTGATTGCGCAAGGCGAGCTCACAGTTGACCGGCGGCAAGACCACCATCGTGACCTGCTTGGCTTGTTCCGCCGTCACGCCACCGCGCAGCAAGTACTCCTTGAGCACGAACTCGGAGTGCGCGCCGAGCGTGTTCATCGCGATCTTCTTGCCGACCAAGTCTTTGGCACCGCGGATCGGACTGCCCTCTAGCGTGTAGAAGCCGCTGAACGTCTGCGAGTCCGTGCCGTACGACGCGAGGACCGATCGAATCGGCGCACCCGCCGCGATCAACTTGATGATCGCGCCGTTGAACGAGCTGCCGATGTCGATATCGCCGGTCACGACGGCCTGAATGCTGTGCGGACCCCCGGTGGAGTTGTTGCCCATGTACTGCAGCTTGACCGGCGCGAGGTATCCCAAATCCTCGGCGAGCTCCGGAATGGACACGTTGTTCGTATTGCCTTCGTACCGCAGCACGAGCGTCTCGAGCCCATCCTGACGCGGAGCGGAATTGGCGCTGCGCGAGCAAGCGCAGAGCGAGAGTACGAGAGCGAGCGACAGAATCACGCGTGGACGATGCATTGAAATCTCGTCTCGAATACTAGACATCGTCGGACATTGCAACCGGCGCCCCGCCCCTGCTGCGTTCCGGTGTACATTGCGCGACCGCATGTCACGCTGGTTCGAGCCGTTGCTGCGCCCGCACGTGTTGTTCCTCGGTTGGGCCGCACTGCTCGTCATTCAAATCTTCTCGTTCTCGGGGGTGCGCTCGGACGACGCCTTCATCACGTATCGCTACGGGCAAAACCTCGCGACCGGCGTAGGCCTCGTCTTCAACCCAGACCAACGCGTGCTCGGGTCCACCAGCCCAGGCCACATGCTTCTCTCCGGCCTCGTCTACGCAGTCTGCGGACTGCAAGCGACACCGAGTGTCATGGCGACGCTCGGTTGCATCGCGTGGAGCGCGCAAGTCTGGGCCGTCTTCCTGCTGCTGACGGCGGCACTGGGCCGCGGCGGCGCAGCACTCGTGGCTGCACTCGTCGGCATCGGGGCGACCGGGGCGCACACCTGGGTGCCACTCGAAACGAACATCGTCGCGGCATGTGTGCTCTTCGCGTTCGTCACGGCCGAGCGCAGCCGCTGGTACGCAACCGCTGCCGTCGCCGCGCTCGCGACGCTGATGCGACCCGACGCTTGGCTCGCCGCGTTGGTGTTGGGGACTTGGTGCATCTGGGAGCGGCGGCGGCACGCGCTCGGCCCGTGCGCGCTGTTCGGCGTGCTCGCGATGGCGTGGCCCGTGTTCGCGATCCGCTACTACGGCAGCCCGCTGCCACAAACCGCGCTGACGAAGTACCACCGCAGCACGTTCCTCGACTACCTGCTCCACGAGCTGACCTACCCGAGCAGCGTGTTCCTGCCCGAGATCACTCCGGCCGTCCGAGTCAGCCTGATGCTCGCGCTCGCGGTCAGCGGAGCCGTGCTCTTGCTTCGACGGTCCCGCCGACTGGCACCTTTCGTGGTCTACGGCATCGCACACGCGCTGGCGTATTTACAGCTGAGGCCGTTCACCGTTCACCAATGGCACCTCTACCCATGGGTGCTCGTGCTGTGCGTGCTGTCGTGGTCTGCGCTCTTGCTCCTCGCGCAATGGAGCCTCCAGCACACGAAACGCGTTGGATATTGGGCGGTCGTCGTCGTAAGCGTGGGCTTGATCGCAAACCAAGCCGTTCGATTTGTGGAAGTCTCGCGGGATCTCGACGCCCGCTATTGGACCGGCCAGCGGCAAGCGACGTACGTCGAAATCGCGAAGTACCTCACCGAGCACGCGCAGCCTGGCGACTGGTTCGGGTCGGTCGAGGTCGGCACGATCGCCTATTACTCGAACTTGCCCGCGTTCGACTTCGGCGGGCTCGTCACCCGACCTTACGAACGGCTCGAGCAACGCCCGGTGCGGTTCCTGGTAGTCGACAAGTTATATATGCAACGTGACATGCCGGTCAGGCCGGTCTTCCAGTCGCAACACGGAGAGTTTCTAGCGGTCGTGTATCGGCGCTAGAGCTGCGCGAAAGATGGTGTAAACTGACGCTGATGGCTGCCCAGTTCGCCCTGTTGTTCTTGCTCGGTGGCACTGTGATTCGCCCGTACGTGCCGCCCAAGTTGGATCCGGAACCGGAGCTGGTTCCGAGCGCGGTGAAGGTCGTACAGATCGCACCGCAAAATAGCGATGAGTGGGACGTGACGGTGCTGGCCCGGCCGTCGTTCGTCGCACCGCTCATCGGCCACGTCCTCCGCGGCGCTCGAATCGGCGTACGCGGCGAAGTTCCAACGCCAAACTCGCGCACTTGTTCGACACGCTTGTATTACGCACTGGAACCGTTCGGGTACATCTGCTCGAGCGAGACGCGCGTGACCGACGAGCCGAAGACGAGCGAACCGGTCTTGAAAGTAATCGAGCCGACGCCACTTCCCTACAGGTACGCCATGGTTCTCGTCGAAGAGGGAACGTTGGTGCCGATGTGGGCCTCGGTCGAAGACTTACGCATGCACGCCGAACCAGAGCGGCAACTCGCGCGCGGCGACACGATCGCGCTCGACGACCGGATGGAGCAGTTCGGAGGCCAGAGTTATTACGTCACGGTGGACGACAAGGTCGTCGCGACGACGGGCCTGAAGATCGTCGAGAACTACTCGCAGTGGCAGGGCATTCAACTGACTGACATCACGCTGCCCTTCGGTTGGGTGACACCGCAAAAAGGCCAAGTGTTCGATGCGCCCGGCGGCAAGAAGATCGAAGACGTCTTGCACCGTGCACGTCTGGATATTTTGGAAGAGGCCAACGTCGGTAAGACGCGTTGGGTTCGCGTCGGCGAAGGCCGCTGGATGAAGGCGCGCGACCTGAACGAAGTGCGGCTCGCACCGCGTCCCGCGGGCACGGGCGTGCATCAGCAGTGGTTCGACGTGGATCTCGGCGAGCAAACCGTGGTCGCGTACGTGAACGACAAACCGGTCTATGCGACGCTGACGGCATCCGGCCGCGAGCCCAATCACACGCCGCTCGGCAACTATCCGATTTGGGGTAAAGCGACTGCGATCACGATGAAGTCGCAGGAGTACGACGACATCCCGTACTACGTGAACAAGGTTCCGTGGGTGATGTTCTTCCAAGCGCACAACGCGCTGCACGGCGCGTATTGGCACGACAAGTTCGGCATCACCAAGTCGCACGGCTGCGTGAACCTTTCGCCGAAAGACTCGCACGCTATCTTCGATTGGCTCGAGCCAACGCTGCCGCCGGGTTGGACTTCGGTGCGCTACTACGATCTGACTCAAGCGCCAGTCGTGCACGTGCACAACTCGACCAAGGCGCGAGGCTTCTTCCAAGAGCGCAACATCGGGCCGCCGGACAAGAGCGACGAGGCTGAGCGCGTGACGCAAGCAGTCGCGCGGCGCGAAGCGAAGGATCGCGAAGCTGCCCTGCTCGCCGCGGGCACGGATGGCACGTTGCCAGCCGGGATGGCCATGCCGCCGTCCGCTGCAGGCGCGACGCCGGTTCCGATCGTCGCGCCATCCGGCGCCGGTTCGTCGGTGAATGGCACCCTGCCGCCGCCCTCTGCAGTGAACCCGGTCCCCGTGCGTCCTCCCGGCACGGCAATGCCGAACACGACCGGTTCGACGACGCAAGCGCGCCCACTCACGAACGCAGTCACCTCGCACTAACGCGTCGTTAGTCACAACGCTTGCGCTAGCGCGCCGCTAGTCACAACGCTTGCGCTAGCGCGCCGCTAGCACCAGCTCGCGAAACAACCTGCGATGCGCGGGATGGGCCGGCAAGTACTCCGGGTGCCACTGCACGCCGAGTAGAAACGGCCCACCACGCTCCGTGCTCTCGATCGCTTGCACGATGCCTGACTCATCTTTCGCGGAGATGCGAAGCCCCTTCCCCAACTCGCGCACGCCCTGCCGATGCAGGCTGTTCACGCGAACTTGATGCACCTCCATCACGTGCTCGAGCAAACTTCCGTTCTCGATCTGAATCCGTTTGCGCGCGAGGACGTGACGCTTCAGGTGAAGCCCTGGAATATCTTCCGGCAAATTCTGATAGAGCGAGCCGCCGCGAAACACGTTGATCAACTGCGCGCCGCGACAAATCCCGAGCAACGGGAGCCGGCGTTCCATCGCCGACCCGAGGACTGCCCACTCGAACTCGTCACGTTGCTCGTCGTAGACGTATTCGATGCTGGGTTGCTGCGCGTAGCGACTCGGTTCGACATGCGCGCCCCCTCCGATCACGACTCCGTCGAGATCCTCGAGCTGCGATTGCCGGAGCGGAGGCCGCAAGCGCCGCACGCGCGCGCCCATCCTTCGCAACGCGAGCCAGCTAAAGCTCCAGCCCGAGTGCCCGCCGTGTGCAGGTCCGGTCACGCCGACGAGCGGCCTTGCGACAGCGCTCGGCGGCGTCATCGATGCTCCGCAATCCAGCCTCCGAGCGCATTCCACTTCGAGCGAAAGAGTGGGATCGGGTTTTCGAGCTGAGCGAGCGCTACCTCACTCAGCGTTGCGATGCGCTCGCGGTCCGCGGCCAAACGCTCGACTTCGATCCACAACTTCCACTCGTCGCTGATGCGCCAGGTCTGATCGCTGACTTCCGAGTTCGGTAGGCGAAAGTGAAACGTCGGCCGACCCCAGACGCGAGGATCCTGACATGCCGCGCGCACCCGTTCGAGGTCGTAGTGGGCGAACAGAGGCAGGCAGTCGAGCGCGCGATTGCGCGTCGGGTTGTGCTCCAGATAGTCGCCGATGAGCTGGTGCAGGTCGGGCTGATAGGCCGGGTCGAGGATCTTACGCACGTACGCGTCGGGATAGGCCGTCGCAAAGCGCATGAAGCGGCGCGTGGCGTCGACTCTGAGCGCGTCTACGAGCTCGGGATGCATCAACGAATACGCGCGCAAGTAGTCGAGCAGCACCGCCGGATCATCCGAAGGAACCGATGGGTTGAAGTGCACACCGAGCACGTTCCACACCCAGTCGTCCGTGCCTTCCGCACCCGCTCGACCGAGCGCGTGGACGAGCCGGTCGAGCTCACCGACGCGCGCCATTGGAATTGGCGAAGTCGAAATCTCGTGCGGCGTCAGACTTCCCGCGACCGAGCCGAAGATCACAGCTTGCATGCGTTCGACCCAATCGAGCACTTTGCCGCGCCGCTTCTTCTTACCGAGCGTCTTCAACAGGTGCGAGTCGACTTCGACGTGAAAGTCGCCGAGGCGCGTACCGGTGACGCGCAACTCGTACTCGTTTTCAGGCACGGCCGTGCCCCCGTAGAGCTCGATGAGCGTACGGCTCGCGGCCTCCAGCGGCAGCCCCGAAAACTCGATCTCGACGCCGACCGTGCGAGGATTGCCCGCCGCATCGACACTGACTGGAGGCAGCGTCACGATCGGAACGTCGGTCGGCCGCGAAGGTCGGTACTTCTTGCCTGCAGCCGACGGCGGCGCTTGCCGGCCGAGCGCACGCGTCGCGGCGCGCCCGACGAGCCACGCGGTACCACCCGTCGCGAGCAAACCGATCCCGAGCAGCACCCACTCCCACGGTTCGCGCGGCCGACCTTCGGCGACACCCCGCGCGACGTGACCTGCATACGCGTAGGTCAGGACCGCAGGGATCAAACCGGGGCTCGTGACTAAAAACATCTTCGCCGGAATCCGCGTCAATCCGAGTGCGTAGCTGACAGGTCCGATCGGAAACAGCAGTGACAAGCGCAACAGTAGACTGATCCGCAGTGGACGCTCGGTCAGTGCGCGCTCGAAGCGGTCGAGGCGCGCGCGCTTCGACAGAAACTCCGCGGCGCGGCGGCCAAGCGTGGAACGCGCGATCGCGAACGCGAGTCCCGAACCGAGCGCACCGGCGAGCGAACCCCATGCCACCCGTGATGTAGAGCAAGCTCGCGGGCGCGCAGGCTGCGACCGCGAGTGCGCCGATCACGACGTAACTGATCTCACGCCACGCACCGAGCGCATGCAGGGCAGACTCGAAGTGCGGCACGACAGACGCGCCGATCACCATCCAGACGGCAGGCATGGCGACCGCGAGCAGCGCGGCGAGCCCAACTTGCAGGCGTGTGCGCGTCTTGGGTTCCATTGTAAATTCGAGACATGTGCAAGCCTCGTGCCTTCAGAGTCCCGATCTGACCCTACGCGGTACTTTCGGCCCGGCACCGCAATTGCTCGAGGGTTCGGCATGTCAGCTTTGCCGCCGTCGTCCGGTCCAGGCTTCCCTCATCCACCCGAGCCGGGTCCAAATCCGCCACAGCGTGACCCAATGCCCGATCCACCTTTGCGCGATCCGAGCGACGAGAGGGCGCCGCGTAAGGACCCGCCGCCCAGAGAGCCGCCGCGCGAAGAGCCCCCGGACGAGCCGGATGATCCGGAGCAGCCCCCGATCGGGCCGATCGGCGACCCAGCCCCGACGGAAGGGATCGAGGTTGCAGCCGTCAGCGGCTGGTCAGTGGTGTTCGACTGAAGTCTCTAACGAGAGGTCGCGCTGCCCCCAGCGCGATGCGAACCAACCGCACACGACCAATTGCAGCGGGTGATAGATCATGAGCGGTAACAAGATGACGCTCAGTCCCGGATCGTGACCGAACATCAGTCTCGCCATCGGCACTCCAGAGGCGAGCGTCTTCTTCGAGCCGCAAAAGATCGCGACGATCTGATCGTCGAACGGTAGCTTGGCCGCGCGCCCGAGGAACGTCGTCGCAGTCATCACGGTCGCCAGGATCACCACGCACAACAGCGTCGCGAGCAGCAGCGAAACCAGTCCTTGGCCCTGCCAGATGCCGGCTTGGAACGAATCGCAAAACGACGTGTAGATCAGCAGTAAGATCGTGGCGCGATCGACGCGACTGATCTGCGGCTTATGACGCGCCGCAAATTTACCGAGAAACGGCCGCAAAAGCTGGCCGAGCGCGAGCGGCACGATCAGCCACGTGATCAAATCCCAGATCACCGAACCGATCGGCATGCTTCCACTCGCACCGGCGGGTCGCACCACGGTCAACCACAACGGCGTGAGAAACACTCCGAGCAAGCTCGAGAGCGTCGCGTTGAACAGCGCCGCAGGCACGTGACCACGCGCGACTGCCGTCAGTGCGACTGAAGACGAGACGGTCGAAGGCAATGCACACAAGAAGAACACGCCGAGGCGCAAGTCGTCGGACAAGTGCGATCCGAGCAACGCGAGCAGCGCGAGACCCAGCAGCGGAAACAACAGAAACGTCGATGCCTGCACGATCAGGTGCAACTGCCATCGCAGCGTCCCCGCTTTGAATGCATCAGATGCGAGCGTCAGCCCATGCAGAAAGAAGATCAGCGCGACGCCGAGTTTGTTGAGCAGCTCGGGATGAAGTGCCCCACCATGTGCGCCTGGCGCCGGCCAGAGCCAGGCCAGGAACACCGCGCAGATCATCCCGATTAAGAACCAGTCCAAGCGCTTCATGAAACTTCGACGACCCTCCGATTCGCGACCGCAGCGGTTCGCAACATCCGCAGACGGGGCTCCGCATTAATGCCTCAATCGGGCACGGTTGCCTCGCGGAACGCACGTGCCCGTGGCTGCTGCGGCGCGTATCCACGCGACCTCATTGGCATATCCCGTGCATTAGCGCCTGGCACCGCGGCAGGATGCGACCGATTGAGGAAGGGACGGGAAGCATGACACAGCCTCTAAACGTCGCGTCGGTGATCGTCAACGAGTCTTCGGGCTCGCATGCGACCGACACGCTGCGCACCGATATCGAGCAAGCGTTCAACCGGCAAGGCATGCGGGTGCAGTTTCTCGCGCTCGACGGCAAGGCACTCGCGACGTCTCGCGAACGTGCGGTCGAGAGGCTGATCGAAAATGCCGAAGGTGTGCTCGCAGTCGCGGGCGGCGATGGCACCGTGAACGCCGTCGCGACCGCGTGTCGCAAGCTGCGGCGCCCACTCGGCATCTTGCCAGCCGGCACGTTCAACTACATCGCGCGCAACTTGGGTCTGCCGATCGACGTCTCGGAAGCGGCTGAAGTCATCGCAGCGGGCAACGCAGAACCGATCCCGGTCGGTGAGATCAATGGTCGGCTGTTTCTGAACAACGCGGGATTCGGCCTGTACTCTCAGATGATCGAACAGCGCGAGCTCGCGAAGCGCCGTTTCGGGCGTCACCGTGTGGTCGCGTTTCTATCCGCTTTGAAAGTC
>Ga0193753_10000655_pt1 | contig 32872 bp, 23 predicted proteins | sample H1c2metaG_FD_144925 | JGI IMG/M metagenome (GOLD analysis project Ga0193753, IMG submission 144925) | Soil microbial communities from a riparian zone of the East river system, Colorado, United States - H1c2 | ecosystem: Environmental > Terrestrial > Soil > Riparian zone | place: USA: East...
GCCGACGACGATCTCGCCAGGGTCCACGCGCTTCGGGCCCTGGCGACCGAGCCCGAAGGGCGACGGAGGCTATTTCCTGAGCCGACGACGATCTCGCCAGGGTCCACGCGCTTCGGGCCCTGGCGACCGAGCCCGAAGGGCGACGGAGGCTATTTCCTGAGCCGACGACGATCTCGCCAGGGTCCACGCGCTTCGGGCCCTGGCGACGGAGCCCGATCTCGCAGACGAGACGACCGGGCCGCCCTCTGGCGGCTCGGCGTCTCTGGCTCAGCTCACGGTCGCTGGCTCAGCTGGGCCGCCGCGGCGCTCCGCCAGATCAGCTCGGGCCGCGCGGGTTGAAGTCCTGGATCTTCTGCTCCACCTTCGCCTGCTCGTCGGCGTCGGGCAGAGCTTCCTTGGTCTGGGTGATGCCCGGCCAGGTCTTGAACTCGCCGCTCTGGATGAAGTCGACCAGCTGTGCCGGCCAGCCCTCGGTGTCGGCGTCGGCCGGCGCCTTGGCTCCGGCGAAGACGGAGTTGATGTCGACGAACGCCTTCCACTTCTCGGGCAGGGCGCTCTCCTCGAAGATCGCCGTGGTGGGGCACTCCGGCTCACACGCGCCGCAGTCGATGCACTCGTCGGGATGGATGACGAGCGAGTTCTCGCCCTCGTAGAAGCACTCGACCGGGCACACGGCGACGCAGTCCGTGTACTTGCACTTGATGCAGGGTTCCGCAACGATGTACGCCATAGGTGCTTGTCTCCTCGACTGCCGGAGTTGGAGCGCCCCTGAGTAACGCAGTCGGAGGGGGGCTGTCCAGTCCGGCCGACTTTACCTCAGGGGGGGCCCTTCCGTCGGTCAGCCACGATCCGAAGCATGTCCAGCACGCGCGGATCAGACCGGATCTGGTCCATGTCCAGGCGCATCCGGCGGCGCCAGTTGGGCAGCTCGTCGCCGGATGCGCCTGCGTTCTGCGGCTCCCGTTCCAGCCAGAGATCCTCGAGGGTGACGAAGAGGACGTCGGCAGGCCCGGCCGCCAGCTCCTCGGTCCAGCGCTGGAGCAGCGCCTCGGTCTCGTCGCCCAGGCCGTGCGACTCGCCGAAGGCGGCAAACGTCGGCGTGTCGTGAGTGTCGAGGCTGGCCACCTGGCCCGACGCCGGCCAGTGCAGCGCCGGACGCCCCTCCTCCCAGCTCCAGGCGAACTGGCCGACGAACAGGCCGTGCAGGCCGCGCTCGGCCATCATCGGGCGGACGCCGTCCGGGACGGTGCCGAGGTCCTCGCCGGCGACCGCGCAGCGCTGGCGATGTGACTCGATGAGCAGGACCGCGTACAGCTCGTCGGCCGGGTAGCGCACGTACACCCCGTCGGCGGCGGTCCCGCCCGGCGGGATCCAGAACAGCCGGTGCAGCCCCATCACGTGGTCGACCCGGAGCATGTCGGCCGGCTCCATGTGGGCCCGCACGCAGTCGATGAAGTAGCGGTAGCCGCTCTCGCGCTGGGCGACCGGGTGGAGCGGCGGCAGCGCCCAGTTCTGTCCGCCCCAGAACAGCGGGTCGGGCGGCGCGCCGACCGAGATCTCCGACGCGAACGCGCCGCGCTCGCGCCACAGGTCGTAGCCGGCGCCGTCCACGCCGACCGGCAGGTCGAGGTAGAGGCCGGCCGTGCCCGGCTCCTGCTTGAAGACGGCGAGCTGCTCGCGCATGAGCCACTGGGCGAACAGGTGGTAGCGACGCGCGCCGTCGTCGAAGTCGCCGTCGCCGATCGCGCCGTCGCGCTGCGCGATCGGCCAGTCGCCCCACGCCCGCCCCATCGCCTCGGTGGTGGCGCGGAAGCGGGCGTAGTCGTCGGTGCGCGGGCGCTCGGCGGCGAACTCCGCCAGCCGGGCGCGGGCGGCCGGATCGGCCCACGCGGCGGAGCTCACCCGCTCGAGCACGCGGCGCTTCAGGGCAGCGGCGCGCCGGTAGTCGACCAGCGGCTCGCCGGCCAGCGCGGTGGCCTCGGCGGCCTCGGCCGGGTCCACCGCGGCGCGCGTGGCCTCGGGCAGGCCGAGCCGCTGCAGCGCGGCCGGGCGCAGGTCGGCGTAGAGCTCGTTCCAGAACAGCCGGCTGACCGGCGAGTACGGGCTGGCCTGGTAGGGCGTGCCGTAGAAGCAGGCCAGGAGCGGCAGCGTGCCCATGAACGCGCCGCGCCCGGCGGCGACCGAGCGGGCCAGCTCGCGCAGATCGCCCAGGTCGCCGATGCCGAGCTGGTCGGGGCTGCGCAGCGCGTAGACCGGCGCGAACAGGCCCCACTCGCGCAGCGCGCCGGCCGGGGCGTGGGCGCTGCGCGGGGCGGCGAGCAGGCGGCAGCGCGCGACGACGCCGGCCACCTCGATCTCCACGTCGTGGTAGCCGGGCGGCAGGCCGCCGGGTAGCTCGAGGCGGCGCTCGACCCACGACTCGCCGTCGAGCTCGACGCCGCGCGCGACCGGCAGCTCGTGGAGATCGACCGAGCGCTCGATCTCCTCGCCGGACTCGAGGTGGATGGTCACGTGGACCGGACCGCTCGCGCTGTCCTGGGTGCGCAGGCCGAGGTGGGCCGGCTCGCCGCCGAAGCAGGCCACGCACGGATCGACCGGGCGGCGCCAGGTCACGCCCAGGTGGGCGCGCAGCGCGTCGCGTGCCTGCTCCGGGTGGTCGAGCGGCAGGCCGAGCGCGCGCAGGATCGCGACCAGCGCCTCGGACGGCGCGGTGCAGTAGGTGCCCTTGACGTCCCAGTAGCCGGTGTCGACCGAGGCGAGGTGGGCGAGCTCCTCGAGCGCTTGCCGCCAGTCGGCGGTGCTCACGACTAACCTCCCGTGAGCCCCAGCCAGAAGCCGGGCATGATGCCCATCTGCAGGACCAGGAGCGCGCAGGCGACCAGGGCGAAGGTCAGCGCGCCGGCGCGCAGCGGCCTGAACTCGCCGATCGGCTCGCGGAAGTACATCGCCATGACCAGGCGCAGGTAATAGAAGATGCTGAGCGCCGAGTTGAGCACGCCGACCACGACCAGCCAGAGCAGCTGGTTGTCCGGCGCCTGCATCGCCGCCTGAAACACGACGAACTTGCCGAAGAACCCCGAGGTCGGCGGGATGCCACCCAGCGACAGCATGAAGACGGTCATGGCCAGCGCCTGGCCCGGGTGACGGCTGCCGAGGCCGGCCCAGTCGTCGACCAGCACCCGCTCTTGCTCGCGCGAGCCGATCCACACCAGCGCGGTGAAGGCGCCCAGCGTGGTGACCGAGTACGCCGCCAGGTAGTAGAGGATCGCCGAGTGGCCGGTGCCGGCCGGCTGCACGCCGAGCGCGACCAGGCCGACCAGGAGCACGCCGGCGTGCGAGACCGAGGAGTACGCCAGCATGCGCTTGACGTTCTCCTGGCGCAGCGCGCCCAGGTTGCCGACCGTCATGGTGAGCGCGGCCAGCACCGCGAAGATGCCGCCCCAGCCCATGCTGCCGAGCGGGAGGAAGTCTCCGCCCAGCCCGAGGGTGAAGACGCGCAGCGCGCCGGCAAAGGCCGCCGTCTTGACCACCGCCGCCATGTAGCCGGTCACCGGGGTCGCGGCGCCCTCGTAGGCATCCGGAGCCCACATGTGGAACGGCACGGCGGCGACCTTGAAGCCGAACGCGATGATGAGGAGGACCGTGCCGATGACGACCAGCGGGTCCTGACCGCCGGTGCGCAGGCGCTCGGCGATGAGGGTGAGGTCGGTCGTGCCGGTCGCGCCGTAGATGAGAGCGATGCCGTACAGCAGGAAGGCGGTGGCAAAGGCGCCCATGAGGAAGTACTTCATGGCGCCCTCGGTGGCGCGACGCGACCCGCGGCGCAGCGCCGTCAGCACGTAGACCGCGAGGGACATGGTCTCGATGCCGAGGAAGGTGGCGACCAGGTCGCCGGCCATCGCCATGATGACCATGCCGGATACGGCCAGGAGCAGCATCCCGTACGACTCGCCGCTCTCCCACTGGTACTCGACCTGGTGCTGCGGCGTGATGAGCGCGGTGAAGCCGGTGCCGGCGCACAGCAGCGCGGACAGGAACATCGACGAGCGGTCGGCGATCAGCATGCCGCCGAACATCGAGACGCTCTGGCCGGGGGCGAGCGAGCGGAAGATCGCGATGGACGCCAGGGCCGCCCCGGCGCAGCCAGCGACGGTGAGCGGCATCAGCCAGGCACGCCGGCCGCCGCCGGCGAACGACTCCGCGACGATGACGAACATCGCCCACAGCGCCAGCACCGTGAGCGGCGCCATGTAGAGCAGGTCGGACGGGTTGAGCGCGTTGGCGACGTTCACGGCTGACCTCCGGGGGCGCCGCTGGCCGGAGAGGGCTCGGGCGGAGGCGCGCCAGGAGTCGGCGCGGCAGCGGGTGCCGGAGCCGGCTGGGCGCTACCGCCGGGGGCCGGCGCGACAGGCGGTGCGGGCGCGGGGGGCGGCGCGGGCGCGGCGCCGGGCGCTGGCGCCGGCGTGCCGGGTGCCGGGGCGGTCGCGCCGGGCGCCGTCGGTGCGGTCGCCCCGGGCGCCGTCGGCGCGGCCCCGTTCTCCGTCGGTGCGGCTCCCGGGTTCGCGGCCGGCACGGGGGTGTCACCGGGGGGCGGCTTGCCGGCCAGGTGCGGCGCGGCGTCCGGCTCGGACAGCTTGGCCTTGAACTCGCGGATGAACCGCTCCACCGCCGGCTCGGTCATCTTGAGGAACGGGCGCGGGAAGATACCCATCAGGAAGATGCCGAGCACGATCGGCACGAACACCGCGATCTCGCGCGGGCTGACGTCGGGCAGGTGGCGGTTCTTCTCGTCGCGGATCGGCCCGAACATCACCTTCTGGAACATGTAGAGCAGGTAGACCGCGCCGAGGATGACCCCGGTCGCCGCGCCCGCCGCGAGGATCTTGGGGATCGGCAGGAACGTCGCCCAGCCCTGCGGGAACGTGTCCGGCCCGGCGATGAACGTACCGATGATGGTCAGGAACTCGCCGATGAAGCCGCTCGTGCCGGGCAGTCCGGCCGAGCCGAGCACGCAGATGAGGAACAGCGCGCCGAACACCGGCATCGGGGCCCACACCCCGCCGAAGTCGGCCATCCGGCGGGTGTGGCGCCGCTCGTAGAGGACGCCGATCGCGAGGAACAGGCCGCCGGTGGTGAGCCCGTGCGACAGCATCCCGAAGATCGCCCCCTCGATTGCCTGCGGGGTCAGCGCGACCAGCCCGAGCATGCAGAAGCCGAGGTGCGACACCGACGAGTACGCCACCAGTTTCTTGACGTCGTCTTGCACGAACGCGACCAGCGCGCCGTACACGATGCCGGCCACCGCGATGATCCCTATCACCGGCGCCGCCGCCGCCGCGCCGTACGGGAACAGCGGCATGGCGAAGCGGAGGAAGCCGTAGATCCCGAACTTGAGCAGCACCCCGGCCAGCACGACCGAGCCTGCGGTCGGCGCCTCCACGTGCGCGTCGGGCAACCAGGTGTGGAGCGGGAACAGTGGCACCTTGATCGCGAACGCCAGGGCGAACGCGGCGAAGCACCAGATCTGCGCGGTCTGGGGCAGGACCAGGTCGTCCAGCTTCTCGAGATCGGTGGTGAACTCCCCGGTGACGCCGCTGTACTTGGAGTAGACGTAGAAGATGGTCGCCAGCATGAGGAGCGAGCCGACCATCGTGTAGATGACGAACTTGATCGACGCGTAGACCCGCCGCTGGCCGCCCCAGATCCCGATGAGCAGGTACATCGGGATGAGCATCAGCTCCCACGAGACGTAGAACAGGAACAGGTCGAGCGCGAGGAACGTGCCGACCATCGCGACCTCGAGCACCAGCATCGCGGCCACGAACTCGCGCACCTTGTCCTCGATCGCCCGGTGGGCCGACAGGAGCACGATCGGGGTCAGGAAGGTGGTCAGCAGGACCAGCCAGATCGAGATGCCGTCCACGCCGATCTTGAAGTGCGCCCCCAGGCCCGGGATCCACTCCTTGTCGAACACCATCTGGAAGCCGGAGATGCGCCCGTCGAACGGGCCGAGGATGGCCAGCGAGACCAGGAAGGTGAGGATGGTGACGCCGAGGCCGATGCCGCGGGCCAGGTCGCGCTCGCCCTCGGGCACGAACATGACCAGCACCGCGCCGATGAGCGGCAGCAGCAGGACCGCGAGCAGCAGATAGGACGCCTGGCTCACGGCTGGTCCCCTCCCCCGCTGCGCACGGGCGTATGGGCTGGCGGCGCATCGGCCCGGGCCGCGCCGGCCTCGTCCGCGGACGGCTGGGCCTCGACCGTGATCGTCTTCTTCACCTCGCCCCGCTTCTTGAAGACCGCGTCGGTCAGCCACATCGTGACCTCGTGGTGGCCGGCCCGGCCGAACGTCCAGCGGGTGGTGAGCGGCTGGTCGCCGCGCTTCCACACCCCGGTCCAGTCGGCCCGGCCGTCGCCGTCGAAGTCGAACTCCGCGGTCGCCCCGTCGGAGCCGGGCCCGTGACCGACGTCGGCCTCGAACTCCACGGTCAACGGCTCGCCCTGCCACCAGTCGAAGTCGGCCTGGGTGCGGGTGGCGAAGAACAGGATGAGCGCGCCGCCGATCACCAGGCCGACCAGGTAGCGCTGGACCTGGCCGTTCTGGAACCAGCGAACCACCCGGCCGAACAGGTCGACCACGAAGGCCGAGCCCTCGACGATGACCCAGTCGATGAGGAACCGGTCGATGACCTCGAAGATGGCCTGCGAGGCGGCGCGGAACGGCCGCACGATGATGCGGTCGTAGAGCTCGTCGACGAAGAACTTGTTCTTCACCACCCGGTAGAGCTCGGCGCCCGGCCCCATGGTGAAGCGGTCGATCACCTGCGATGGGCCGCGGCGGTAGAGCGCTCTCGCCGTCGCGAAGCCGACCACGCCGAGGCCCCATGCCGTGCCCAGGAGCGCGAGCAGCGTGCCGTCCGAGAAGTGCGCCTCGTGGATCGTGCCCTCGACCGTGGGGCGCGAGAAGTCGACCAGCGAGGCGTCGAGCCACTGGCCGATCACGTCGGGCAGACCGTGCGGCAGGAAGCTGAGGTGGGGCAACCCGACCAGGCCGAGGACGACGGTGAAGCCGGCCAGGATGACCAGCGGCGCGGTCATCGCCCCGGGCGACTCGTGGATGTGGGCCTTGGTCTCCTCGTCGGCCCGGCACTCGCCCCGGAACACCAGGTAGTAGAGCCGCGACATGTAGAACGCGGTGCCGAGCGCAGCGAGCGTCAGGATCGCCCAGAGCAGCTTGCCGTAGAGCGGCCACCACCCGGCCGCGCCGGCGCCGAACGAGCTGGCCAGAATCTCGTCCTTGGAGAAGAACCCGGAGAACGGGAGGATGCCGCAGATGGCGACCCAGTAGACCCAGAACGAGGCGTGGGTGAGCGGCAGCTTCTTGCTCAGCCCACCCATCTTCGTGATGTCGCCCGATCCGCTCATCGCGTGCATGACCGAGCCGGCCGCCAGGAACAGACCGGCCTTGAAAAAGGCGTGGGTGACCAGGTGGAAGATGCCGGCCGAGGTCGCCCCGACCCCGACGCCGACGAACATGAACCCGAGCTGGGAGACCGTGGAGTAGGCCAGCACCCGCTTGAGGTCGGTCTGGGCGAACGCCATGATCGCCGCGAACAGCGCGGTCAGCGCGCCGACCCCGGCCACCACCGCCATCGCCGTGGTCGAGTGCGCGTACAGGAACGACATGCGCGCGACCATGTAGACGCCGGCCGTCACCATGGTGGCGGCGTGGATGAGGGCGGAGACCGGCGTGGGGCCGGCCATCGCGTCCGGCAGCCACACGTAGAGCGGGATCTGCGCCGACTTGCCGCACGCGCCGATGAACAGCAGCACGCCGGCGAACATGGCCAGCCGATCGCCGCCGACGTAGGCGCCCTGGAACTGCGCGATCGCGTCGCCGGTCTGGTAGTCGGCGAAGTTGAGCGTCCCGGTCGCCCAGAACAGGAGGCACATGCCGAGCAGGAACGCGAAGTCGCCGATCCGGTTGACCACGAACGCCTTGCGGCCGGCGTAGGCGAACGCGTCCTCGGTGAACCAGAAGCCGATGAGGAGGTACGAGCACAGGCCCACCCCCTCCCAGCCGATGAACATGACCGGCAGGCTGTCGGCCAGGACCAGGATGAGCATGGCCCCGGTGAACAGGTTGAGGTAGCCGAAGTAGGCCGCGTAGCGCGGCTCCTCGGACATGTACCCGGTCGAGTAGATGTGGATGAGCAGGCCGACGAACGTGACGGTCAGGACCATCACCGCAGACAGCGTGTCGAGCCGGAAGGCGAGATCGATCTTGAGGCGGCCGACCTCGATCCAGGTGAAGACCACGTTGCCGATGCCGGGCATGGTCTCGGTCTGGCCGCCCTGCCGCCAGGCCTGGAACAGGTGCCAGAGCGGACCGCCGACCAGGTAGGCGGCGTAGACGAACGCGGCCGCCACCGACATCACGGCCACCATGTGGACCGTGCGGCGCTCCATCTGCCTGCCGAAGAGCAGGTTGAAGGCCGCGCCGGCGAGCGGCAGCGCCGGGATGATCCAGAGCATCGACGAGGCGGAGTTTTCCATCGCGGGCTCGACCTCTCGCGCTAGTGCTTGAGCAGGGTCAAGCGGTCGATGTCGGCGTGGTGGCGGGTGCGAAATAGCGCCACCACGATGGCCAGCCCGACCGCGGCCTCGGCCGCCGCCACCGCGATGACGATGAAGGCAAGCGCGTGTCCCTCGAGCCCGGCCGCGCCGCCGTGGTAGCGGGCAAAGGCCAGGACGGTCAGGTTGGCCGCGTTCAGCATGAGCTCGATCGACATCATCACGATGAGCGCGTTGCGCCGCATGAGGACGCCGACGGTGCCGATGGCGAACACGACCGCGGCCAGGATGAGGAAGTGGCTGACGGTGAGCTTGTAGAAGATGTCGTTCATGCCTTGGCCCCCGGACCGTTGTCCTGGCTCGCGGCCGCCTCGTCAGGGTCCTCGCGGTGTTGCGGGCGGGACAGCGCGATGCCGCCCACGACGGCGACCAGCAGCACCAGCGACACCGCCTCGAACGGGAACAGATACTCGCGGAAGAGCGCCTTGCCGACCGAGCGGGTCGATCCCCAGTCGTCGTCGCGCGGCGGCCGCTGGCCGGGCACCTCGAGCACACCCGCCGCGATCGGAGCGTCGCCGTGGGGTCGCGGCCCGGCCACCACCGCGTGGGGCAGGTCCTTCACCGACCAGAGGACGCCGCTGATCCGCACCAGCAGGTAGAGGATCGCCAGGCCGGCCAGCGCCTTTCCGAGCAGACCCTGGAGCGCCCACGGCTCGTCCTCGGGGCGGTTCAGGATCATGACCACGAACACGAACAGCACCATGATGGCGCCGGCGTAGACCAGGACCTGGATGACGGCCAGGAAGTGGGCGTAGAGCATGGCGTAGAGCGCTGCCAGCGCGAAGAAGGTGCCCACCATGCCCATGACCGCGGCGATGAGGTTTCGCCGGGTGATGACGAACAGCGATCCGCCGACCGTGGTCAGCGCCAGCAGCCAGAACAGGAACGCGGCCCCGCGCCCGTTCTCGAACCCCTCGGACGGCTTCGCCTCGCCGTGGCCCGGCTCGGCCCGGCCCGCCGCCCGATCGGCCGCGCCGACCGTCTCGCGCATCGAAGCTGCCCTCGGCGTCGCCCTCGGCGCCGCCGGCCGCTCGCGCGCGGGCGCCGCCTCCGGAGCCGGTCGCCCGGCCTCCGGCGTGGACTGGGCGTGAGCCGGCGCGGAGACGCCGATCCCGACCACGACGACCAGCGCGGCGATCAGCCCCAAGCCGCCCCGCCGCGATCCCGCCCGCTTCACTGCGGTCTCCCGGCGACCGCGGCGGCCGCACCCGGCGCCGGTCGCGCGTGCGACTCCTGCGCGCGCCGGAGCCGCGCCTCGAAGTCGCCGCGGAACTTGGTCAGGAAGCCGAGCATCGGCCAGGCCGCCGCCTCGCCCAGCGGGCAGATCGTGTTGCCGGCGATGCCGACCGCGATCGACGCGAGCAGATCGATGTCGCCGGCCCTGCCCTGCCCGTCGACCATCCGCTTGCAGATCTTCTCCAGCCAGCCGGTGCCCTCGCGGCACGGGGTGCACTGCCCGCACGACTCGTGGTGATAGAACGCCATGATCCGCCAGCACAGCGCGACCACATCGGTCTGCTCGTCGAACACCACGATGCCGCCGGAGCCGGCCATGGTGCGGAGCTGCTTGCCGCCGCCCATGTCGAAGAAGGTTCCCCGGCCCACCTCGACCGGCTTGATGCGCACGTCGGTCATGAGCGCGTCGAACTCGACCGGCACGTCCAGCTCGTCGGCGTCGAGCGGCGGCATCGACGAGCCGCCCGGGATCACGCCCTTGACCGCGCGCCCCTTCCACATCCCGCCGCAGACCTCGTCGATGAGCTGGCGGAACGTGATCGTCATCGGCAGCTCGTACACGCCCGGCTTGTTGACGTGGCCCGACACGCACACGATGCGGGTGCCGCCCGATCGGCCGACGCCGAGCTCGGCGAAGCGCGGCCCGCCGTCGGCGATGATGAACGGCACGTTCATCAGGGTCTCGACGTTGTTGACGATGGTCGGCTCGCCGAACAGGCCCTTCACCGCCGGGAACGGCGGCTTCAGGCGCGGCCAGCCGCGCTTGCCCTCGAGCGAGTTGAGCAGCGCCGTCTCCTCGCCGCAGATGTAGGCGCCGGCCCCGCGGTGGACGGTCAGCTCGCAGCGAAACCCGCTGCCGAGGACGTTCGCGCCCAGGTAGCCGCGCTCGTACGCCTCGGCGACGGCGCGCTCGAGCACGACCACCTCGCGCATCATCTCGCCGCGTATATAGATGTAGTTGTGGACCGCGCCGAGCGCGTAGGCGCTCATCACCATGCCCTCGATGAGCAGGTGCGGGTCCCAGTAGATGAGCTCGCGGTCCTTGCAGGTGCCCGGCTCGGACTCGTCGGCGTTGCACACCAGGTGCACGTTCGGCGCGCCCTTGGGCAGAAAGCCCCACTTCACCCCGGTCGGGAAGCCCGCACCGCCGCGGCCGCGCAGGTTGGAGGCCTTGACCTCGGCGACGATGTCGGCCGGCTGCATGGCCAGCGCCTTGCGCAGCGCCTGGTACCCGCCGGCCTCCTCGTAGGAGCCGATCTGGCGGGCGCGCTCGTTGCCGAAGTTGCGGGTGACCAGCCTGGTGTTGCGATCGGCGGGCATCTAGACCACCTCCGACTCCGGGTGCGGCTCGGCCTTGAGCTCGGCCACGATCCCGGCGACCTGCTCCGGCGTGACGTCGAGGAAGTAGCGCGTGCCGCACACCACCGCCGGCGCGTTGGCGCAGGCGGCGATGCACTCCTCCTCGACGAGGGTGAAGTCTGCGTTGGCCTGGCCCACGCGCAGTCCGAGCTGCTTCTCGAACGCGCCGAGGACGTCGTACGCGCCGCGCAGCATGCACGAGATGTTGGTGCAGACCCGCAGCGTGTTGGTGCCGCCGGCGGTGCGCCGGAACATGGTGTAGAAGGTGGCCACCCCGTAGACGTGGGCGTACGACAGCTCCAGCGTCTCGGCGACCAGGCGGAGGACGTCGTCGCGCAGGTCGCCGTGCTCCTTCTGGGCCAGGTGGAGGGCGGCCAGGACGACCGGCTGCGAGCTGGGATAGCGCTGGCGCAGGGCGTCGAGCTTCTGCTTCGCTTGGGCGGAGAATTGAGGTGTCACGAGTGGCACTCTGCTCGATGCGGGGCGCGGGGAAAATACGAGTGAAAGCGACGAGATGTCAAGGCAGCGACCCAGCTTCCAGGGCGCGCGCCCCGGCCTTTGCCTCGCTTCTGACGTCCGGGTCGGGATCGCGCTCGGCGAGAAGCGCGAGGATCGGCGTGGCGGCGCGATCGCCGACCCGCGTGAGGACGCGGACCAGGCGGCGCCGGCCCGATGACTCGGCGTCGTAGAGGCCGGTCTCCACATAGAGGATGGCGGGCGCGCCGGCCGCGACCAGCGCGTCCTCGGCGGCGTCGGCCGTCGGGCCGGGTTCACCAAGGACGAGGTCGACCAGGCCCGCGAGTCGGCGCTCGTCTCGATCGGAACAGGACTCGGTCGCGCACGCGGACGCAGCGACCAGCCAGGCGAGCGGGATCAGGGCGGCGCGCCGCTGCGCCGCGAGGCGGATGCCGCGCTTCATCGCGCGCACACGCTACCACGGCTGCGTTTGGCCCTGTGGTATGACCGGCCGGTGAGTGACGAGCCGAAGAGCCAGGAAGGGCTCACTCGCGCGGAGCGCGCCACGCTTGCCCTCAACCGGTTCCTCAACGAGCAACCGCTCGCCAAGCGACTGCAGCAGGCCTGGCTGACCAACGTCAACCAGACCCTGGTTCGCCACGTGATCGGGCGGCGCGTGTTCGCCGAGAACATCGAGTGGCTGCTCGAGCCTCCCTCGACCCGCGGCGTGGTGCTCTGCCTCAATCACCGGAGCTACTTCGACGCGTACATCACGATGTTCGCGGTGTACGAGCGCGGCGCGGTGTGGCCGCGCAAGATGTACTTTCCGGTCCGCTCGAACTTCTTCTACGAGAGCCCGGCCGGCGCGGTGGTGAACCTGCTCATGGGCGGGGGCGTCCTCTATCCGCCCATCTTCCGCGACAACAGCAAGGCCGAGCTCAACCGGGACGCGCTGCGCCGGATGGTCGGGTTCCTCGACGAGCCCGGCTCGCTCATCGGGCTCCACCCGGAGGGGACCCGCAACAAGGGCGACGACCCGTACACGCTCCTGCCGGCCCAGCCGGGCATCGGGCAGATCGTGCTGCAGGGTCACCCGCTGGTGGTGCCAGCGTTCATCAACGGGCTGTCGAACAGCTACGTCGAGGACATCACGTCCACGTTCCGGCGCGACATCCGCCGCGACAACCCGGTCATCATCGTGTTCGGCGATGCGCTCGACTACACCGATCTGTCGGCGCAGAAGCCGCGCGCCGCGCTCTACAAGAAGATGTCCGATCGCATCCGCGACCGGATCGTCGAGCTCGGCGCGCGCGAGAAGGTCCTGCGCGCGAAGTGCGCCAGCGGGGAGATCGCCACCGATCATCCCGGCTGGGTCACCAACCCACCGCTTCGCGAGTAGCTGGGAGTCTCTCCGCGCCTCCGCGGAGAGACTCGATCGATCAGCAGCTCACTTGGGGGGCTTGGTCGGGGCCGGAGCCGCCGGGGCGGGCTGGGCCGGAGCCGGCTGAGCCTGACCCGACGGCTGGGCCTGACCCGAGGGCTGGGCCGGCGCCTGGCCCGCCGGAGGCGGCGCCTGCTGCGCCGTCTTGCCCGACAGGAAGATGGCGCCGATCAGCGCGAGCGCCGTGCGACGAGCGTCGGCGTCGGCCGCGCCCTCAACCTTGAGCGACTTCTCCGGCGGCGCGCCGGGGACGGCGATGGTGCCGTCGGCCGCCATGGTCAGCTTCACCTCGCCGCCCGCGGTGATCGCGGTCAGCGTATCTCCCGCGACCGTGACCGGGATGACCTGGTTGGTGCGGAGGTTCTTCATCGTGCCGTCCGGCTCGACGCGCGCGACGGTCTGGCCCTTGAAGGAGATGGTGCCGTCGGCGGTGACCGACGGGCCCTCCGACCACGCGCCGCCGGCGCCGGCGACCTCGGTCTTGCCATCCGCATGGATCTTGAAGATCGGGGTGGTGCCCTCGGCGATGGTCATCTCGGAGAACTTGAGGTGCGGGGGACCCGCCGCCTCTGCCGGAGCCGCCGGAGTCTGGGCGGCCGCCGGGTCGCTGGTTGCGGCCGGAGCCGTCTCCGCATCCTTGCTGCTGCCGCCGCAGGCGAGAGAGAGGCCGAGGGTGGCGAGGCCGAACGCGAGGCCGTGAAGGGTTTGTCTCATGGGATGTGTTCTCCTTTTACAGCGGAGGTGCCGCCCGGCCGAAAGGGCCGACAACCAGTGCGCGGCTCGTCCTCGATTTTTTTCTGATTTGCCGTGATCTGGGGGCAGATGTCGAGCGTCCCGCCGCGGAATTGACGACGCCGGACGCGGTACGTCCTCATTCAACGCCCGGCCGGAGGGGGGATTACGGCTCGTTGCGGTGTGCGCGGCGAGTTGACCGCGGGTCAACTCGTGAGGCGTCTTGCTGAGCCAGCCCCGCGGCGCGCGCGGTGCGGCCGCCGGCCAGCCCGTGCTCGCTGAGCTTGCGCCGCAAGGTGTTGCGATTGAGGCCCAGGATCTCCGCGGCCTTCACCTGGTTTCCACCGGTGTGCTCCATCACCAGATCGAGGAGCGGACGCTCGACGCGGGACAGCACGTCCTCGTGCACACCGACGACCGGGTAGCCGTCGATCTGGCGCAGGAAGGCGGCCAGCTTGCAGCGCACCATGTCCTCGAGCGACATCTGCTCGATCGGCACGCGCTCGGCGAGGAGCGGCAGCGCGGCGTCCACGTCGGCCGCCTGGATGTGGTTGGTGCGCACGTTGACGACCAGGCGGCGCGCGATGCCCTTCAGCTCCGCCACGTTGCCCGGCCACGGATAGGCGACCATCCGGTCGTACGCGCGCGTGGACATGCTCACCTTGCCGCGCCCGATCTCGCGGGCGTACTGGCGGATGAGCTGGGTCGCGAGCGGGACGATGTCGGGCGCTCGCTCGCGCAGCGAAGGCACCCGGATGACGCTGCCTGACAGGCGCTCGAACAGGACGCGGTTGAAGATCTCGGCCGCCGCCGCCCGATCGAGGCCGGGATCACAGGTGGCCAGGACGCGCACGTCGTGGACCGGCGGGCCAACCATCGACGCGGACGACGAGGCGGACGACGCGGCGGGCGGGGTGGCCGGCGTCACCGTCGGTGGCGCGGGTGCGAGGTCGGCGCCGCGCGGTCCGCGCAGGAGGCGGCTCAGCTTGCGCTGGGCGGCGCGGGTCAGGTCGCAGATGTCCTTGATGAGCAGGCTGCCGCCGTGGGCCCGGCGGAACGCGCTGTCCGACGAGCCGCCGATCTCGTCGGCGAAGATCGCCTTGGGCGCGGCGCCGGGGCGCACCGTGACCAGCTCGCGCCCGCGCCGGCGGCTGCCGAGGTGGATGAGCCGCGCGATGAGCTCGCGCCCGCTGCCCGGCTCGCCCAGGATGAGGACCGGCTCGTCGTGGGCGGCGGCCTGCTCGATCTCGGTGGCGACCAGGCGCATCGCCTCGCTCTCGATGACGAGGAGATCGCGCGGATTGGCTCGGCCCGGCATGCGTTGCACCCGCGAGCGGGCTCAGGCCGCCCGGCAGGCCGGCGACTGGACCGGTGCGGGCGGGCTCGGCGCGGTTCGCCGCGCGAGCTCGTCGAGGTGTTCGAGCACGGAGGAGACAACGTCCTCGGGTCGGTCGAGATTCCACGCCCGGTGGCGCAGCGCGCCGCCGCCGTACAGGCCTTTCACGTACCAGGCCGCCGCCTTGCGAACCTCGTGGAGGAGCTTGGCTCCCGGACGGAGCTGGCTCACCAGCTCGACGTGGCGGACGAAGACGTCGCGCCGCTCGGCCAGGGTCGGCGGACCCGGGTCCGCCTGGCCGCTCCGCACCGCGCGGAGCCTGCCGAACAGCCACGGATTTCCCATCGCGCCGCGGCCGATCATGACCGCGTCGCAGCCGGTCTCCTCGCGCATGCGCCGCTCGTCCTCGACGGTGGTGACGTCGCCGTTGCCGCAGAGCGGGATGCCGGCCGGCAGCGCGTCGCGCACGCGCCGGATGACGTCGCGGTTGCAGGTACCGGAGAATCCCTGGGTGCGGGTGCGACCGTGCACCGTGATCATCTTGGCGCCGGCCTCGACCATGGCGCAGGCGAACTCGGGCGCGTTGACGTGACGGTCGTCCCAGCCGGCCCGGTGCTTGACCGTGACCGGCACGTCGGCGGGCACCGCGGAGGCCACCGCCCGCACCAGGCCCTGGGCCAGCTCCGGCTCGCGCATGAGCGCCGAGCCGCACGCGCCGGCCACGACCCGCTTGGCCGGGCAGCCCATGTTGATGTCGACCAGCGACGCGCCGATCGACACCGCGGTGCGTGCGGCCTCGACCATGCGCTCCGGCTCGCGCCCGAAGATCTGCACGCCGAAGCGGCGGCCATTCAGGCTGGGCGTCATCTTGGCGATGGTCTTGGGGTCGCCGGCGGTGATGGCGTGAGCGGACAGGAACTCGGTGATGGTGAAGCCGGCGCCGAGCTCCTCGCAGATGGTGCGAAACGGGAGGTCGGTCACCGCGGCCATCGGTGCCAGTAGCACCGGAATCGGGATGTCGACCGAGCCGACGCGCATCGAGGTCGCACCATACTCGCGGCCATCACGCTCGTCCAGATGCAAAGTCCTCGGTGCATGATCCGCGCCGGTTCGATCGACGAGCGTGCCGTTGATGGAACATCGCGAGTGTTCCAATCGCGCGCGCCGCGGCTTGTACCACGCGCGGATCTGCGGTGTCTTCCCGTCGGTGGCGCGGTCAGCGTGGCGATCTGGTGGCGCGCGGCGCGGCAGTCGACGTCGACTCTCGGTGGTCGACAGAGATCACGTCGCATCCGATGGGCTATTGACGTTCACGAACGATCGCAGGTCCGGATCGACCGTACGGAGCTCCTCTGCTTCGATCACTTCCACGATCAGACCGGCGGCGCGCGCGGCGTCGGGCAGCGCGCTCGCGCGGCGCTGACCGGCCGCCAGCTGGCGCTCGATGAGCGGCGCGCAGCGCGCCGAGTAGCAGGCGCACAGCGGCTGAGCGCGCCCGTCGGCCACCGGCAGCGCGAGGTCCGCGTGCGCGGCGCACGCGCGGTCCAGGATCAGCGCGATCACCCGCGGATCCACCGACGGCATGTCGCACGCCAGCGCGAACAGGAGCGCGCCGTCGGCCCACGCGAGCGCGGCGGCCAGCCCGGCCAGCGGGCCCTGCCCGCCCTCGCGGTCGCGGACCACCGCCAGGCCGCGCGCGGCGAACGGCGCGGCGGCGTCGTCCCCGGCGCCGGCGGCGACGACCGCGACCACGGCGCCGGGCGCGAACCGCGCGCCGAGCGCGTCGAGCTGGCGGTCGAGGATCGCCCGCCCGTCCACCTCGATGAGCGCCTTGTTGCGGCCGTGCATCCGGGTGGCGAGCCCGCCGGCCAGGATGGCGGCCCTGGGGTCGGAGGGGCGGAGCACCGCGGTCAGGGCGCGAGGACCGGAGTGATGGTCTGCTGGGCCGGGCTGGTCACCTCGAGCCCCTTGCGCGCGATGTATACGTCGACGATCGAGCGCATGCCGAAATCGCCGCGCTGGTACACGCCGGGGCCGATGGTGAAGCCGGATCCCATGACCAGGTTGCGCGTGTCGTGGCTGTCGCGGTCGTCGAGGTTGGCGCCGTCGCCGAAGAGGTTGGTGTCGAGCGAGTGCCCGGTGCGATGGATGAACTTGTCGCCCAGCCTGGCCTCGACCAGGACCGAGCGCGCCGCCCGGTCGGCCTCGAAGCCCTTCACGACCCGCTTGCGGGCGATCCGGTCCTCGACGAACTTCACCGTCGCGTCGCGCGAGGAGGCGACCGCGCGGAAGGTGTCGGCGTAGCGGGCCGGCACCGCGTCGCCGACGTAGGCGACCCAGGCCAGGCGAGCGTAGATCGGTCGAGGCGCGTCGGCCACGCGCGCGGATAGATCGATGAGGAGGAGGTCGCCCCGCTGGATGACCGCGGCGCGGCCGGCGCCCGGCGCGTAGCGCGGATCGGCGGTGTCCTCGCCGGCGGCGATGATCGGCGGCGGCCCCTCGAGGCCGCGGACCTCGAAGCCGCGCTGGAGGAAGCGCTGCAGGTCGAGCTCGGTCACCTTGCGGCGGGCGCGCAGCTCCGCGCCCAGGTAGGCGAGCGCCGCGTCCTTGAGCCGGGCGAGGTGGTGGATGGCGACGTAGTGAGCGACCCGCCCGTCGGGCCCCCAAAGCGACTTGGTGAACTGCACCAGCTCGGCCGACGACGACACCTTGACGCCGAAGCCGCGCACCAGGCCGACCGTGGCGGCGTCGACCCGGGTCAGCGTCGGGATGCGCGAGCGCGGCGCGTACTCCATCGCGACCTTGCGCGAGCCCTTCAGCACGCCGCGCAGACCGGTCCGGAGCTCGCGCTGATCGGCGTACTCGACGCGGCGGCCCGCCTTGCCCTCGAACGCAGCCACGTCGGCCTGATGGACCACCAGGGCCGGCTCGCCCATGGCCGGGACGAAGTAGAACCACGGGTGCTGCGGCGCGCCGGTCGGAGCCACCAGCTCGGCGGCGACCGAGTTGCGATCGCCCGACTGGGCCAGGAGCCAGCCATCGAGGCCCTGCACGGCGAGGATCGCCTGGGCGGCCTCGACGTCCATGGATCGAGCGGGGGCGGATCGAGCCGGGGCGGATCGAGCCGGGGCGGCGCCGGCGCGAGGCGCGGCGGGCGCGGCCGCGGGGTCGTCACCGGCGGCGGGCGCGGTCGGCCGGGGCGGCGCCGCGCGGGCGGGGGACGGGGCGGCCACCAGCAACAGGGCGGCCGCGGCTGTCAGGCCGCGGCGCGCGGCGTCCCGACCTCCCCGCATCAGGTCCCTCCCTGGCGTGCCCTCACCGTCGCGAGCGCGTGGAGCATCTCCTCATGAATAGCACCGTTCGTGGCCAGAGCACGCCCGGTGTCGGAGACGAACGGACCGCCGGTGATGTCGGTCACCCGGCCGCCCGCCTCCTCGATGAGGAGCGCGCCGGCCGAGAGGTCCCAGGCCTCGATGTCCGCCTCCCAGTAGCCGTCGAGCCAGCCGCGCGCGACCATCACCATGTCGAGCGAGGCGGCGCCGAACCGGCGGCAGGCGCCGGCCACGATCTGGAAGTGCTCCCACTCGGCGAAGTTCTTGTGGCTGGTCGCGCGATCGTAGGGGAAGCCGGTGGCCAGCATGGCGCGCTCGATCCGGTCGACCGGGCTGACCCGGAGCGGGCCGCTCTCGCCGAACGCGCCGCCGCCGCGCCGGGCCCATGCCTCCCAGCCGAGCGCGGGCGCGGCCACCACGCCGACCACCGGGTGACCGTTCTCCTCGAGTGACACGGTCACCCCGAAGAGCGGCAGGCCGTGAGTGAAGTTGACCGTGCCGTCGATCGGGTCGATGAGCCATCGCAGCTCGGTCGACCCGCCGGCTCCGGGGTCGGGCCCTGCCCCGCCCTCCTCGCCGAGGATCGGCACGCCGGGCGAGAGGCGGGACAGCCGCTCGCGCAGCAGCTCCTCGATGCGCAGGTCCCAGGCGGTGACCGGGTCGAGCAGGTTGGTCTTGAACTGGACCGCCTCGATCCGCTGGCCGCCGATGCCGCGCAGGAGCGCGGCCGCCTCGCCCACCGCCTGGCGCGCGCCGGCCAGCGCCGCATCCAGGTCAGACCCGTCGAGCGCCATGTCGAGCTCCGTCCTGTCGATCGTGTAGATCGAGCCTATAGATCGAGGCGCATGGCGATCGAGTTCTTGCCGCGCTGGCCGCTGGTGGTGAACGTGGGCGACTGGAGCGCGCGCGGCGGGCGACTGGAGCGCGCGCGGCGCCACCAGCGACTGATCCACCACCCGGAAGCCGTGCTTCTCGGCGAAGAAGTCGCTCGCGATCTTGTCGGTCATCAGATAGAGGCGCTTGACCCCGCGCCGGCGGGTCTGGTTGATGGCCGTGTCGGCCAGCATCCAGCCGTAGCCGTGCCCGCGGGCCGACCGCTTGACCGCGAGCGAGCGGAGCACGGCGTCCTCGCCGAACACCTCGATGCCGATGCAGCCGATGAACCCGTCCTCGTTGGTGAGGACCAGGAAGTTGCGGCTGTCCTCGTCGCGCAGGTCGGCCCAGTCGAGCTCGAGCGACTTCAGGAGCTCGCGGACGTCGTCCATGTCGCGCGGGCGGGCCGGGATGACCGCGTCGCCCAGCTCGGCGAGCAGGCGCTCGTGGATCCCGCCGAACGCGCCGGAGCTGAACACCGCGACCACGTCGCCGGGCCGGACCAGCTCGACGGTGTGGCGCACGATGTCGTCGATCTTCGAGATGTGCGTGGCCGGGGTGCCGTTCTGGTGCAGGTCGCGCGCCAGCCGCTCCGGGTCGAACCGCTCGGCCACCGGGATGCGCGACGGATCGTGCATCGGCCCGATGACCACCGCGTCGGCGTGGGCAAAGGCGTCGACGAACTCGTGCTGGAAGGTGTTGCGGCGCGAGGTGGCCGAGCGCGGCTCGTACAGCGCGACCACCCGGCGGCCGCGAAAGCGCCGGCGCAGCCCGAGGAGCGTGCGAGCCACCGCGGTCGGGTGGTGGGCGTAGTCGTCGAGGACGTACACGCCCTGGGCGACGCCGCGGAACTGCTGGCGGCGGGCCACCCCGGCGAACGTCATCATGCCCTCGCGGATCGGCTCCTTGGCGACGCCGAGCGAGTGGGCGATGGCGACCGCGGCCGCCGCGTTGCCGAGGTTGTGCGCGCCGGTCAGGATCGTCTCGTAGACGTCGTAGGTCTCGCCGGAGCGGCGGAGCTCGAAGCGGCAGCGGCCGCTCTTGAGGTACTCGACCGAGGCCACCTCCCAGGTGGCGATGGGGGGCGGGTGCGACGGGCCGATCGCGGACACCGGCGACGCGCCGTCGACGGTGGTCTCGCCGCTCGGGTCGTCCCGGGCCGCGTCGTCGTGGAGGACGGCGTAGGTCTCGACCCGGCAGCGGGCCGCGCGGTCGGACGCGGCGCGCGCCTCGGCCTCGTCGGCCGACACCACCAGGAGCCCATCGGCCGGGATGAGCCCGATGAAGCGATCGAAGGCCGCGCGCACCGCGGCGAGCGTCGAGAAGATGTCGACGTGATCGAGCTCGACCGAGGTGAGGATGGCGGCCTGCGGCCGGTAGTGGAAGAACTTGGAGCCCTTGTCGAAGAAGGCGGAGTCGTACTCGTCGCCCTCGATGACGAAGTCCTCTCCGGTGCCCAGGCGGAAGCCGGTGCCGAGGTCGAGCGGGACGCCGCCGATGAAGCAGGACGGATCCCGACCGGCGATGATGAGGATGTAGGCCAGGAGCGACGAGGTCGTGGTCTTGCCGTGGGTGCCGGCCACGACCAGCGATCGGCGGGTGGCGAGCAGCTCCTCACCGAGGGTGGAGGGGAGCGAGCGGAGCGGCAGCTCGAGGCGCTGGGCCTCGCGCACCTCGATGTGCTCGGCCGTGCAGACGTTGCCGACCACCACGGCGTCCGGCCCCCAGGCGAGGTTCTCGGTCCTGAATCCCTCGAACACCGGGATGCCGAGATTCTCGAGCTGTTCGCTCATCGGCGGATACACCGCCGAGTCGGACCCGCGGACCTCGTGGCCCGAGGCCTTGAGGAGCCCGGCCAGCGCGCCCATGCCGGTTCCCCCGATGCCGATCAGGTGATATTTCACGCGCGTGGACCCTACTCTGGTGGCTGGGGCTGCACAATAGAATTGGGAACGGGCATTTGCTCCGCGGGATGAAAAATGCTGGTGGGCAAGTTACCTGAATTGAGACTGGAGAGACGCGCGCATTTTCGTTCGCGCGCCACCGACGGTAGGCGCGTCGACCTGCGGTTCCGGCCCGTCGCCGTGCGGGGTGACGTGGGCACCGCCGGTGCGAGCAGCGGCGAGGTCGGGAGCGATCTCGCAGACGCGGGCGCTGCGCCGGAGTGGGTGTCGAGCCAGGTGCGCGACCTCGGCGTGGGCGGCGCGTTCGTCGCCACCTATCGCGCGCTGCCGATCGGGACCGCGCTCGAGGTCGAGATCGATCTGCCCGGCGTCGACGCGGCGGTCGCGGTGCGGGCCGAGGTCCGCTGGCTGGCCGAGCCGGGCCGCCTGCCGGACGGGTGCGATCCCGGGATGGGCCTCGCGTTCGCGACGCTCGACAGCGAGGGTCTGCTGGCGGTGAGCGAGTACCTGGCCGGCGACGTGGAGAAGGTGCGCGGATGATGCGCGCGCGGCGGCGAGGCCGATGGGCGGCGGCGGCGGCGCTCGGGCTCGGGCTCGGTCTCGGTCTCGGGCTCGGCCTGATCGCCGGGCGGGTCGTCGCGTGGGCCGGGTCGCCACCGTCGGACGAGCTGGCCCGGCTCGCCGGACAGCGCGTCGAGGTCGCCGCCGACGGCAGCTACCGCATCGTCGACGTGGCCGGTGAGGGCGCGCCGGCGGTGGGCGTGATCGAGCGGCGCGGCGCGGAGCTGTGGCTGCGGTCGCCGGTGGGCCCGGCGCGGCGCCTGCGCGGGCCGCTGGCTCATCCCCGCATCGCCGGGCCCGGCTACAAGGTATGGGTCACCGGCGCGGTGGCTCGCGACGGCTCGCTGGTGGTGCGCCGGCTGGGTGTGCTCGCCCGCCCCACCGCGAAACACTGAACGAGGACGACGAAGCGATCATGGCGTTCCTGGACGAGCTCTTCGCGACTCTGTGGTCGGATCACGCGGCGCTGACGCCGCAGGCGGCCCGACTCCATCAGCTCCTGCGCGAGCGCGGCGACGCGGTGCGGATCGACCACGTCGCGCTCCTGACCTTCGACCTGCCCGGCGTGGAGATCGAGGCGCTCGATCGCGCGTTCGTCGCGCACGGCTACCAGGCGGCGCAGAGCTACGAGCTGCCCGCCGCCGGGCTCACCGCGTATCACTACGAGCACGCCGACGACGCGCGCCGACCCAAGCTCCTCCTCGGCGCGGTGCTGGTCGATGAGCTGTCCGGTCCGGCCAGGGAGATCGTCCGCGGCCTGGTCGGCCGGGTCGAGCCGGGCGCGTCGGCTCATCCGCTGTTCGCGGCCTCGGGTCGGCGGTGGACCCTGTCGTCGTCGGACTACCGGATCTTGTCCGAGGAGAACCAGCACGCGGCCTGGGTGGCGGCGTTCGGGTTCCGCGCCCACCACGTCGCGGTCGACGTCGGCGAGCTGCGCACCTTCGAGGGGCTGGGCGAGCTCGACCGGTTCCTCGAGCAGCACGGGTTCCGCATCGACCAGGCCGGCGGCGCGATCAAGGGCAGCCCGGACGAGCTGCTCGAGCAGTCGTCGACCCTGCCCGACGAGATCGACGTCGAGCTGTCCGACGGCGCGCTGCGGATCCCATCGGGCTGCTGCGTGCTCGCGCGCCGCTACCCGGGCCCGGACGGCACCCTCTATCAAGGATACGCGGCCGAGCCGGCCGCGCGCCTGTTCCCGGCCGCGGGGTTGGGCTGAGGCCTGGCCGCGGCTCAGCCCGCGCGCAGGCGATGGACCAGGATCTCGCCGCGCGTGTTGAAGCGGACCGGGATCCCCGACGTGCCGGTCCCGCAGTGGGTCACGCCGCGCATCCCGCCGTGCTGCCAGACCCCGCGGAAGAAGCGCCGGCCGCGGCTGAGGTGGGTCAGGAGCGGGATGCCGCCGGGCAGGCAGATCTGGCCGCCATGCGTGTGGCCGCACAGGTAGAGATCGATGCCGAGGCCCGAGGCGACGTCGAACATCTCCGGCGAGTGGACCAGCGCGACGCTGAACGGCGCCTCGGCCGCGCGCTCGAGCGCGTGCAGGGCCTGGTCGGTGTAGTAGTAGTGGACGTCGTCGGTGCCGACCAGGAGGATCTCGGCGCCGGCTCGCTCGATGGCGGCGCTCTCGTTGATGAGCATGCGCACCCCCATCTGCTCGAGCGGCGCCACCATGTGGCAGTCGTCGTGGTTGCCCAGGATGGCGAAGGTGCCGTGGCGGGCGCGGAGGCCGGGCAAGAGGCGCGCGAGCGAGCGCATGACCGGCAGGATCGGCCCGTGCAGCTCGGTCCGGTAGTCGCCGGTCAGGACGCAGAGGTCGAACGCGCGGCCGTCGATCGCGGCGAGGATGAGGTCGACCAGCTCCGGCATGCCGTCGAGGTGGAGATCGGACAGGTGCAGGATGGAGAAGCCGTCGAATGCGGGCGGCAAGCGGGCCAGGCGGTGCTCGATCTCGCGCACCTCGAGCGTGCAGGCGTTGCGGTAGCCTCGCTCGTGAGCGCCGACCGCGCGCAGGACCATGTCGAAGGCGCGGGTGGCCGCGAGCAGCGCGGTCCAGTGGTGGCGATGGCGCCCGCCGTAGCGCTTGCTCTTGAGGTTGGCCGTCTCCATCCACAGTCGATTGGCGGCCCAGGCCTGACGCGCGTCGAACGGCGGGGCGGGCGGCGCGGGCGGCGTGTCGGTGACGGTGTGGCCGTCGCGCCGACCGATCGCTTCGATCGCGTCCATGGGCTGGATCCTACTCCACACCGACGGCGCGACCGCCCCGATCACAGGGATCGGGTAGCCTCGCGGGTTGGACGTGCTGCAGGTGGTCTACAGCAACCGCTTCGAGGAGCTGGTCGCCGCCCTCGCTGACGACCTGGCCCTGACCCGCCGGGGCGGTTCGGTCGATCCCCTGGCCCCCCTCGCGGTGGTGGTGCCCAACTTGATGGTGGCGGCGTACGCGCGGCGCGAGGTGGCGCGGCGGAGCGGGATCGCCGCCAACCTGCGCTTCCCGTTCCTGGACCGCTTCCTGGCCGATGTCGGCCGCGGGGACCGCCCGTGGCGGGTGCTCGACCGCCGGACGCTGCAGGCGCTGATCCTGGCCGTGCTCGACGATCGCCGGCGGCTGGCCCACGCCGAGCTGGCGCCGGTGCGCGACTACGCCGGCGCGCGCGACGAGGCGGGCGAGGTGCGGCGGGTGCAGCTGGCCGGCGAGCTGGCCGGGCTGTTCCTCGACTACACCCTGTCCCGCCCGGAGATGATCGCGGCGTGGGAGCGCGGCGCGGTCGGCGCGGCCGGCGCGGGTGGCGAGTGGGGCGCGGTCGAGCGCTGGCAGCGGCGGCTCTGGCTCGAGCTCTTCGGGCGGGACGGGCTGGTCGAGGAGCTGGCCGGCGACGAGCGGTGGGCGCCGCTGGTGTCGCTGTTCGCCAGGCTGGCGCCGGCCGATCTCGCCGTCTCCGGGCCGGTCCACCTGCTCGGGTTCTCGCACCTGGCGCGCGGCTACTGGCCGATCCTCGAGCGGCTGGCCGGGGCGTGCGCGCTGCGGGTCTATGCGCTGAACCCGTGCCGCGAGTTCTGGGACGACCTGGCCAGCGCGGGTCGATCGCCGGGCGCGCGAGAGGCGCGCGCGGCCGTCGCCGATGCGCGCGGTGATCGCGAGGAGCCGGCCGCGCTGGCGCTGTGGGGGCGACCCGGCCGCGAGCACATCGCCAGCCTCAACCGGCTGTGCGGCTGGGATTTCGGCGACCGGTTCGTCGATCCGGCCGATCCGGTGCCGGGTCGCGCCGGCTCGCCGAGCGCGCTCCGCACGCTGCAGCAGGACATCCTCGACCGCGCGCCGCCCGGCAGCGAGCGGCCGGCGGCGGACCGGAGCGTGCGGGTGCTGGCTTGCCCGGGGGTGCGGCGCGAGCTCGAGATCATCGGCAACGAGATCGCCGCGCTCCTGATCGAGGATCCCACGCTGCGGCTCGGCGACATCGCGGTGCTGCTGGCGCCGGACGAGTGCGAGCGCTACCAGGCGCAGGTCGGTGCGGTGTTCGGCGAGCTGGGCGGCATCCCGCACCGGGTCGCCGACCTGCCGCTCGAGAGCGAGAGCCGCGTGGTCGAGGCGATCGACCTCCTGTTCGACCTGCCGCTCGGCCGGTTCACCCGGCCGGAGCTGCTCGGCCTGATGATCCACCCGGCGGTGCTGACCGGTCACCCGGAGATCGATCGCGACGACTGGATCCGCTGGTGCGACGAGCTCGGCATCGTGCACGGCGCCGATCAGCGCGACCACCGCGGCACGTACATCGATCGCGACCTCTTCAACTGGGATCAGGGGGTGCGGCGGCTGGCGCTGGGCAGCTTCATGTCGCCCGACGGCGAGGGGGGCGCGCCGCCCTCGCTGCGGATTGGCGGCCAGAGCTACCGGCCGGCCCGGGTCGCGCCGGACGAGCGGCGCAGCGCCGCGCGGCTGGCGCTCATGACCCGCTCGCTCATCGCCGACGCGCGCGGGTTCCGCGAGCTCGAACAGCCGCTGGCCGGGTGGGCCCGCCACCTGGACGCGCTGGCGGCCAGCTACCTGGTCCCGGCCACGCCGGCCGACGAGCGCGCGCTCGACCGCTGCCGGGAGGCGATCCGCGACCTGGCCGGGCTGGACCTGAGCGGGCGGCCGATCGGCTACCGGACCGCGCGCGAGCTGGCCCGCGAGGCGCTGACCGGGCTGCGCTCGGCGGGCGGCGAGCTGCCAAGCGACGCGGTGCTGGTGGCGCCCATCGCGCCGATGCGGCCGCTGCCGTTCCGGGTGCTGTTCCTGGCCGGGCTCGGCGCCGGGCGGTTCCCGACCAGCGAGCGCGATCCGGCGCTCGACCTGCGCGCCGGCGCGCCGCGAGCCGGCGACGTCGGCCCGCGCGACCGCGACCGCTACGCGTTCCTCGAGGCGCTGCTGTCGGCGCGCGAGCGGCTCTACCTGAGCTACGTGGCGCGCGACGAGGAGACCGGCGAGGAGCTGGAGCCGGCGTCGGTGGTGCTGGAGCTGTGCGACATGATCGCGGGCGGACGCGGCGAGGCCCTGGGCGGCGGCGGCAGCGCGCTGGTGACCCGCCATCCGCTGCGCCGGCATCACCCGGACGGCGGCCGCGATCCGGTGGCGCGCCGCCAGTCGGCCTGCGCGGCGCTGCGGCGCGACCTCCTCGAGCACTGCGCCGGTCGCGGCGCGCCGGTCCCGAGCACCCGCGAGCTCCTGGCCGAGCTCGGCCGGCCCGAGCGAGCGGCGCTGCGCGCGCGGATCGGCCTGCCGTCGTCGCCGGTGGTCGCGGTCCGACCGGGCGATCGCGAGCGGCTCGGCCGGTTGGGGCGGACGAGGCTGGGCGCGGGCGAGCCGGTGGTCCTCAGCCTGGCGTCGCTGCGGCGCTTCCTCGAGTGTCCGCTGCAGGCGTGGGCCGGGGTGGTGCTCGGGCTTCGCCAGGACGACGACGAGGACCTGGTCGCCCGGCGCGACGAGCCGTTCGAGCGCGGGCCGCTGGCCAGCGCGATCGCGCTTCGCGACGTCTTCCTCGCCCACCTGGCCGCCGGCGGGGACGCGTCAGGGCTCGAGCGCCGCTACCGCGAGCGACTCGCCGTCGACGAGCAGACCGGCCAGGCACCGTCGGGGCCGTTCGCCCGCGGCGACGAGCGGCGCGCGGGCCGGGTGCTGCGCGCGTGGTGGGACGGGCTGACCCGCGCGGCCGGCGGCCCGCTGCCGCCCCCGCTCATGGTCGGATACGGCTGGGTCAGCGAGGGCCAGGCGGTCGGCCACCTGGCGCCGCCGATCGAGCTCAGCCTGGCCGGGCCGGACGGCGAGGTGCCGGTGGTTCTGGTCGGGCGCAGCGAGCCGCAGGCCGGCGAGCGGTTCGGCTCGCTCCTCCTGGTCCCCAGCGACGAGCCGAGCCCGCGCTACCGGGTGCGCGGGGCGATCGACCGCGCCGCGCTGGCCGCCGCCGGGATCCTGCCCGACGACCGCGGCCACGCGATGACCGTCCTGTCCGGCGCCGGCAAGCTGCACCGCTACCGCTTCGCGCCGCTCTCGGGAGACGCCGCGCGCGCCTATCTCGCCTCGCTGGTGGAGGAGCTGTTCGCGCGCGCGCACGACTATCTCCTGCCGTGCGAGGCGGTCCTGGCCCGCGGCCGGCGCCAGAGCGGCGTGCGCGCGGCCATCCGCGACCTGGTCGCCGGCAACCGGTTCTTCAGCTCGCGCGGCGGTCCGCTGCGCATCGGCCCCCACCTCCTGCCGCCCGACGACGCCGAGGCGATGGTCGAGCGTCGGTTCGGACCCTGGCTGGAGGGGCTGGAGGAGCTCCGTGACTGAGGCGGCGCGACCGCTGGCGCCCGCGGCCGCGACCGGCGCCGGCGTGACTCACTACCCGGTCCCACCGACGGTGTGGGCCATGGAGCCGCGCCGCCACCAGGTGATCGAGGCGTCGGCCGGGACCGGCAAGACCTACCTGCTCGAGCGCCGCGTGGTCGACCTTTTGGTCCGCGGCGGCGCCTCGATCGATCAGGTCCTGCTGGTCACCTTCACCGAGAAGGCGACCGCCGAGCTGCGCCGGCGGGTGCGCGCCCTGGTGCGCGAGGTGGCGTCCGCGCCGCCCGGCGGGGCGACCGGCGAGGAGGACCCGGCCTGGCGCATCGACGGCCCGACCCGCGCCGCCCTGCGCGCCGCGCTGTACGGCTTCGACGGCGCGGCCATCCACACCATCCACGGCTTCTGCCACCGCGTGCTCCAGTCGAACGCGTTCGACGGCGGGCGCCCGTTCCGCCAGAGCCAGGTGGCCAGCGAGACCGCGCTCGGCGACGCGTTCACCGCCAGCCTGCGCGACACGCTGTCGGTCGAGCCGGACGCGCGCGTCCTGCTCGAGGCGTGGCTGGGCAGCGGCCGCCGGCTCGACGACATCGCGCGCGCGCTGGGCGAGGTGACCCAGCTGGGCGGCCGCCTGGCTCGCCCCTACTGCCCGGACCAGCTGGACCCGGCGCTGGCCGAGCTGGGCGCCGCGCTGGATTCGCTCGGCGTGGCTCGCCTGGCCCCTGCCCTGCGCTCCGCGCGCGTGCACGCGAACACGGCCAACGCGCTGGCCCGGCGCGCGGGCATCGTGGCCGCCGCGGCCGAGCGTCGCCGGCGCGGCGCGCCGCTGGCCGAGGTGCTCGACGATCTCGACGACAACGTGCACGAGCTGGCCGAGAAGCTGGCCGGGCACGGCGGGTCGTCCGGCACCGCGGCGGAGATGAGCCGGGTGGCCGCCGCCGCGGCGGTCGCGGCCGGGGCCGCCACCTCGCTCCAGGCCGCGGTGGTCGCGCGCTTCCTGCCGGCGGTGCGCGCGCGGCTGGAGCGCGAGAAGGCCGAGCGCGGCCAGTTCGACTTCGGCGACATGCTGGAGCTGGTCTGGCGCGCGCTGTCCGGCCCGCGCGGCGGCGAGCTGGGCGCCCGGCTGCGCGCCCACCACCCGTTCGCGCTCATCGACGAGTTCCAGGACACCGACGATCTTCAGTGGAGCATCTTCCGCCGGCTCTACCTGGAGGCGCCCGGCGAGGGGGCGTGGCTGTCGGTGGTCGGCGACCCGAAGCAGGCGATCTACGGATTCCGCGGGGCCGACGTGCACACCTACCTGCGCGCGCGGCGCGAGATGATCGCCGCCGGTGCCCAGGAGACCCGGCTCGACGTGTGTCACCGGGCCGGCCCCGCGCTGGTCGGCGCCCTCGACCGGGTGCTGGCCGACGCGCCCTTCCTCGAGCCGTTCTTCTCGGGCGGCATCGAGTACGCGCCGGTGCGGGCGGCGGCGGGCGCCGGCGCCGCGCTTCTGGACGCGAGCGGGCGCGAGCTGGCCCCGCTCTGCATCCTGCATGTCGCCGACGCGGCCGAGCTCGACGCGGCCGGGCTGCGCGCGCGCCTGGCCGAGCGCATCACCCGCGACATCGGCGCGATGGTGGCCGGGGCCCCGCCGCTCCGCCTGCGCGAACGCGCGGCGGGCGGCCCGGCCCGCGAGCGGTCGGTCGGCCCCGGCGACGTGTTCGTGCTGACCCGCACCACCGCCGAGAGCCGCGAGATGGCCGACCGGCTGCGCCGGGCCGGCATCGCGTGCGCGCTGTTCCAGCAGGAGGGGCTGCTGCAGACCGAGGAGGCGGCCGAGGTGCGCGACCTCCTGGCCGCGATCGCGTCGCCGCGCGACCCGTCGGCGCGGCTGCGCGCGTGGCAGAGCCGCTTCTTCGCGGTGCCGCTGGCCGAGCTGCCCGGGCTGGCGGCGGCCGGCGAGTCGCACGCGCTGGTCCAGCGCCTGTTCGAGTGGAAGGCGCTGGCCGACCGGCTCGACTACGAGGCGCTGTTCCCGCGCATCCTCGACGACACCCGCATCATCGAGCGCGAGATCGCGCTGGCGCCCGGCGAGCGCGCGCTGACCAACTTCACCCACCTGTTCGAGCTGCTGCTCGACGAGATGCTGGTCGCGCGCTGCGACCTGGTCGAGCTGGTCCGCCGGCTCGGGCGCTGGATCGAGGAGACGGTCGGCAGCGACGAGCGCAACGTGCAGCGGCTGGAGAGCGAGCGCGACGCGGTGCAGATCATGACCATCCACCGGGCCAAGGGGCTCGAGGCGCCGGTCGTGTTCCTGTTCGGCGGGACCGGCCAGGCCCCCAACCGACCGGTGCAGTCGTTCCACCGCGGCGACGAGCGCTGGGTCCACGTGGGGAGGGTGCGCGACCAGTCCATCGCGGACGCGATCGCGGCCGAGGAGCGGGGCGAGAGCGAGCGGCTCCTCTATGTCGGGTTGACCCGGGCCAGCGCGCGGCTGGTGGTGGCCGCGTGGCCGGCCGGGGCCCAGCGGCCGGCGCGCGGCTCGCTGGCGGATCTCCTGGTCGCGCGGCTTCTCCCGCTGGTCGGCGCCAGCGAGGCAGAGCGGCTCGCCGCCGGCGTGGCGGTCGAGGAGACCGCGCCGGGCCCGCGAGGCGAGCGCGCGGAGAATGACGACGACGCCCCCGGGCGGGCGGCGGAGCGGGCGATCGCGGCGCTGCGCGACTGGCGGCCGCGGGCGGAGGTGGTCGATCCTGGCGAGGGCGCGGCGGCGCTGGCGCGCGCGCTGCGCGTCCAGCGCGGGCCGCTGACCACGTCGTACACCCGCCTGGCCCAGGCCGACGGGGCCAGCGACGGGGCGGTCCTGCCGTTCGACCTGGGCGAGCCGCTGTCGGTCACGCCGGATCTCCCGGTCGAGCTCGTGGTCGACGGCGAGGTGAGCGGAGAGGTGGGCGCGACGGCGGAGGGCGCGGAGGGTGCAGCGGGCCTGACGGCCGGTGAGCTGGCGGCCGGTGAGCTGGCGGCCGGTGAGCTGGCGGCCGGTGAGCTGGCGATCGCAGGATCGCCTCCGTCCGGCCGGCGCGTCGGCATCTTCCTGCACGAGGCGCTCGAGTGGCTGGCGATGGACGACGTCGCCGGGGGCGACGACTTCGCGGCGTGGGCGGCGCGCGACGACGTCGACCAGGTGTTTCGCCAGGCGGCCGAGCGCCAGGATCTCGACCGCGCGGCGGTGGCGTGGGGCAAGCAGGTGGCGTGGCGGGGGCTGCGCGAGCCGATCGACTTCGGCGGCGGGCTGGTCATTCCGGGCGTGGCGCGGGCGCGGCGTCACCAGCGCGAGGTCGACTTCCTGTTCCCGATGGCGGACGCGAGCGGATCGGAGCGCGCCCTGGTGCGCGGCGCCATCGACCTGGTCTTCGAGCACGGCGGGCGGGTGTACTGGCTCGACTGGAAGAGCGACGCGTGCCCCGACTACGCACCCGCGACGCTGGCCGCCCACGTGGCGGCGCACTACACCCTGCAGGCGCAGATCTACTCGCTGGCGCTCTCGCGCATGCTCGGCATCGCGAGCGCCGCCGAGCACGAGGCTCGCTTCGGCGGCCTGGTCTACTTCTTCCTGCGCGGCGGCGCGGCCCACGTCGAGCGGCCCGGGTTCGCCGCGCTGGCCGAGCGCGCGCGCGACCTGGGAGAGAGCCTGCGATGACCGGCGATCGCAACATGTCGCGCGGCGCGGGGCGCGGGCGGCGCAGCGCGCTGTCGCCGCTCGGCACCGCGCTCGAGCGGCTGGCGCGGGACCGGGGCCGGCCGGCCGAGGGAGAGCAGGAGCGATGGCGGCGCACGCTGCGACGCCTGGGCGAGGCGGCCGCCGCCTACGATCTCGGCGACGAGAGCGTGTACCTGGCCGAGGAGCTGGTCGCCACCGCCTGGTCGCTGGGAGAGCGCCAGCGCCTGGCCCTCGCCCTGGTCGCCCTCGCGCTCAGCGCCGCCGAGCGGCAGGGCTCGACCCGGCTCCCGCTCGGCGGCGGCGCGACCGGTCCACTGGCCGCGCTGGTCTCCGGCCTGTGCCGCGCCGCCGGCCTGGCGGTGGACATGCGCCAGGTGCTGCGCGACATCGGTCGGCTACTCGATCCCTCGGGCACCGAGGCGCTGGACTCGCTGGTCGGCCGGCCCGACGACGGCCGCCCGCTCGTCGCCGCCGGTGGCGCGATCGCTTCGCACCGGCTGTACCGGTGCGAGGCGCGGCTCCTCGAGCATTTGCTGGCCCGGATCGGCGCGGGCGGCGGGGGCGGCGTGGGCGAGACTGGCGGGGTCGGCGGGGTCGGCGGGGCCGGGGCGACCGGCGGGGTCGGAGCGACCGGAGCGACCGGCGGAACCGGGGCGACCGGCGGAACCGGGGCGACGGGCGGAGGCCGCGCGACCGGCGGGATCGGCGCGGGCAGCGCGCGCGGCGTCGGCGAGACCGGACCGTCCGGCGGGACCGAGTCGACCGGGACGACCGAGCCGACCGGCGCGGGCCGCGCGACCGGCGCCGGCAGCGCGCGCGGCGTCGGCGAGACCGGACCGTCCGGCGGGACCGAGTCGACCGGGACGACCGAGCCGACCGGGACATCAATCGCGACCGGGCCGCGCGCGGTCGGCGATCGCGGTGATCGCACCGCCGATGCGAGCCGGCGCGAGGGCGCCGACCGAGCCGATTCGGCGATCGCCCGCGCCATGGCTGTCATGAACCGCTCGGCGGCGGGACGCGACGACGCGACCGGCCCCCGCGCCGGAGCGAGTGGAGCGGCCCGATCGGGCGGGGCTATCGGAGTCATCGGAGTCATCGGAGCCGCCGGCGCCACCGATGCCGGGACCGCCGCAGCCGACCGGGCCGCGGCCACCGGTGCGGCCACCGGTGCGGCCGCCAGTGCGACCATCGAGCTCCGCGCCGCCGGGGGCGCCGACGACCCCATCCTCGACCTCGAGGCGGCGCTCGCCGACGTCGATGCGTGCATGGCGGCGCAGGCGAGCGCGGCCCGCGCGGCCATCGGCGACGTCGAGGCCAGCGTGGCGGCGCAGGCGGACGGGGACGCGAGCCGCGCGGCCATCGCGGCCACCGGCGATGTCGAGGCGCGGCCGGCGGCGCGGACGGACGCCGCGCCCGCAGCGCTGGTCGAGCGCGACCCCGGTCGAGTCTCGGCGGCCAGGGAGGCCGCTCGCGCCGCGGCGCGGGCGCGGCGTCCGTCCGCGCCG